>Ga0075370_10000053_pt1 | contig 34890 bp, 55 predicted proteins | sample EndMethybrTD3035_FD_71398 | JGI IMG/M metagenome (GOLD analysis project Ga0075370, IMG submission 71398) | Populus endosphere microbial communities from Tennessee, USA - Endosphere MetaG P. TD hybrid TD303-5 | ecosystem: Host-associated > Plants > Roots > Endosphere | place: USA: Tennessee... | reverse complement strand
TTTTTTAAAGCAATAATCAGGCCGCACCGGAGAGGTGGCCGAGTGGTCGAAGGCGCTCCCCTGCTAAGGGAGTATACGTCAAAAGCGTATCGTGGGTTCGAATCCCATCCTCTCCGCCATCAATTTCAATTAAGAGATTGATGGCACTGCGGAAATCGACCCGCGTTCTTCCGCTTCCCCATTTCCTTCCCCACTTTGAGCGTCGAATATCTGCGAACTTTGGTGAACAGCTGCGACCTTTATGCAATAGTTGCGCAGGTGTGAGCGGCGATGGACCGAATCGCAGTCAGCGCTTCGACATTCTCCAACATGGGCTACTGCTTGATGGAAGTGCTTCCTACTCTGAGCGACGAGCAACGAAATACGCTGTTGCAGAGTTTGATGGAAGTGGGCGTCTCTAAGCCAATTGGCTATCTGCCGCTGTACACGATCGAAAAGTTCTTACGACTTACACCGGAAGCTCTTGCCGACGCTGCGGCAAAGCTTGGTCTTGCAACGGTTCAGTTCGATGTGGCTGCCTGTTGCATCAAGAGCGGTGCACTTTATGCGTATCATCGGCAGGCGCTTGCGAGCCTTTTGCACGTAAATGCTCCTACCGTTCATGCCACTGGGCTACCGTTAGACCCGGATGAATTTGTATCTCACATCGCCACGAGGTGGTTTGATGAGCAACACCCAGGATATCCGGTCATCATCGCTGCTTTTGGCGACGAGGCTTGACGAGCGGCCAATCAGATCGTCGCGTGGCGGTAAAGCCCTTTGCCAACCCTTGCGCGAGTTTTCGTGACGTGCATTCTTGATACTAGGATGGGTGTGACATAGGGGGATTAGAGATTGGCGTTTGAAGACAAACCGATGGCTTCGGCAAGCCTCGAAAAGGATGGTGACGGTTGGCTTGTGGTGACTTTTAACATTGGTGGAAAAGCTCGCCGGGAACGTTTCTTTTATTCCAAGGCCGAAGCTGACGCCTATTTGCTGACTCAGCATGCGCTGGTTCGCGAAGAAGGAGCCGGCTGACGATAGTTACCGATCTTCCCCACTCATCTGAGTGGACAGACGGCGGCTCGAACCTCCCCTATTCGGAGTTTTACCGTGAGCGTGCAAGGCGCCGGGCGGCTTTGATTCCTTTTGATTAAATTCAAAGCCTCGCTTGTGCGTATGTCTCGATCTAGTGTCGTCTCGGCTGTAGCGTTCGACTTATGACTTTAAATTTGTGTTGAACGTCTCGCGGTCAATACATCATCCGCTACTGGTAGCGGTCGTGGTTTACGTCATCCATTTCCTGAGGGGTCGCAATTGGAAGCAGTCAGTGAAGAACGTCTTGCTGAAATGGGCGAACAACTCCGCAAATGGCAAGAGGCGGCCCTAGATAGATTGATGTCGGGGAACGATGGGCCGGTTCCGCCTTCGCCGGTTTTTACGGCAGAAGAAATATCTGCTTGGGGGGAGGCGTTCGCTGCAAACATAGAAGAGAGAATGGCATCGGCCTTTGGTGGGAGGGAGGCTTACGATAGACAAAAAGTTCAAGCCCAAGCGATTTACCAAGCTCAAGTAGAGGCGGACCGTTCAGTAGCACTTGTACGAACAAGTGTCGTTGAGGAGCATCTGCGTTTGGCGATCGAACGTCATTTTCCGGGTCTGGCTACGGACCCAAAAGTGATTGATCGTATATTCGATCCGATGAAGAACGGGCCACTCAGCACCTTCACTGCTCGCGTAGACGTAGCTTTTGCTCTGGGTATCATCGGGAAGGGTGCGTTGACTGCGCTGAAGAAGATTGCCGAGATTCGCAATCTTTTTGCGCATCGACTGGAGATAAACGCGTTCGACCATCCCGAAATTGTTAAACTGGTGGGGAAGCTTACGTACATCGATTTTGCGATAACTGGTCCAGATGATGAGGGTATCATTCATGTTTGGCAGCGCAATCCAAACAACGAGGTGAGGTGCGGCCTCGGGTATCGTGCAGTAGACAATCCGCTCAGCCAAAGAGGAAAATTCGAGCGAACGTGTGAGTTCCTGCAAAGAGCGCTTCGCGAGGCGCATCCAGCCCTGTCTCATCCCGATTTGCATGAAGGCGATACATCGTAAACCAATACGCATCTTCTGCGCGGTTGCCAATCTGCCGCGTGGCGGTCATTCTTCCAGCCTTAACCATCGCGGAGAATGTTTCTTCAATCCTTTGGCAGCATACTCGGCTCATGCAACGCGGGGTGGCTCATGAAGGGGTTTATGATTGCGGTTGGCATTATGCTCCTCGCCGGATCAGCAATGTCAGCAAACACGCCATGCAGCGGCAAGAAGGGCGGCATAGAGCGATGCCAAGGCGATACCTTCATTTGTATGGATGGGTCGGTCAGCGCCAGCAAGAAGTCCTGCATAGCCACGATGGGCAGTCTCGGAGTGATTGGGTCGGGAGCCGCTGATATGGTACCTACGACTTCAAAGGACTGTTCATGCCGTGGCGGGTCTTACTGCACCGGCCCGCGTGGAGGGCAATACTGCCTCAAAGAAGATGGTGGGAAAAGCTACCTCAGGAAGTAGCGCGCCGGCGCTCTACCAGTACCCTAAGTCAATCGTTGCGCCGCCGTTACATGCCGTGCATTCTTGAGTACTGGCGTAGGTAACTGTGGAGAACGAATGGCTGCACCAATGTCGAAAAGTGCGCTTCTTGCGCTTGATCACGACACGAGGGCATTCACACTTGTCGGTGGGTTTATGGGTTACTTCGCTCTCCTTGAGGCTGGGATCAACGGCGCTATGGGCGACGTGCTGGACGTCGAGCCGCCCAAGCTATCAATCATCACAAGAAACATGTCCCTGAATGACAAGATCAATGCGCTTCGGTCGCTGGTGAACTACTACGTCACTGACAAAGCCAAGGCAGACGAATTCGACAAATGGGCCGTGCGAGCTCGAAAGATTTCCGAAACCAGGAACATTGTTGCTCACACCGCCTTTAGAGCAAGCCCCAAAACTGACGGCGTAGAGTTTTTCACGATCGAGGCCAAGAAACACCTCAAATTCGCAGAAACGGACTGGACCGTAGAGGAATTCCTAGCTCGTATAGACGAGATCCAGACGGTCGATAACAACCTACGCTCCATCAAGAGCAGGATGTCTCTCCAGCGGATTGCGGAAGCTCTAATGAGGTCTCCACCTCGTGGCGCTTTCGGTGGTCTTTTCGGGTTAGGCGCCGCGCTAACCAGTGATGAAAAAAGCTAGAAGGTGTTCAGGTTCTCCACAGTATGGAGGCCCACAGGAGTTTGAGCCAAAAGAAAAGACCATACCCCTGAAGGTCGGCCAATCCTCTTGCGCCGGTTCATCGGTGGCCGTGCGCTCTCACAACGCATGATAATGGATGAAGACAACTGCATCAATTTTTGTGAGCTTTCTGGCAGCGCAGCGTCAATAAACGGAACTAGGCTTCCGTTATGCCTTCTCTCATTTTCCTCCAACGGAGTAAAAGTCGGCCGATGTCTGGGAACGCTTGCGATTTCAGTTTTTTAAGGTTCTAGACTGACTGGAAAAAAGCCGACGCTCGATTTTTCTACCCGGCATACTGAGTCAAAAAAAGCGGGAACCGGGATTTTTCAGCCCATGGACTGACGCAAAAAAGCCGGAACGTGGGTTTCACGCTTCCCACAACCTTCTGTTGACGCTAACATTCGCTAACAGGCAGCTCGCATCACGTTCGCATTGCATGTCGTGAAGCCACGAGCATACGGTCCAATCCGCCTCAATCAAATATCCGCAGGTCGGTCACCTTGCTCCCGAAAAACGCCTGTGGCTCTGAAGGCTCGAAGCCTCTTTCGTTCTCCTTGACGGAGACGCAGGCCCTAGCCTTTTCGTACAGGCTTTTCCAAGTCCCTGCTTCTTTCAAGTTTTGAAAAACGCATTCATCCCAGTAAGGGAACTCGAAATCAGACGAGCACCCAAAAGAAGTTCGATCGCTTCTGGCAGAGGTGAGGATAATTCTGCTCGCCCCTTTCATCTCGTCGTTGATGAATTGACCAGAGTAACAGGCCGAAATGAGGATGACGGTTTTTCGCTTAGGGCAACCGTCCTTCAAAAGCTCATTCAGTAACGAGGGGCCGACGTTTGAATTGGCCCGTCTGATAAAAACTCCCGCGGCTTTTTGGCCATGCGACGTGAAGTAAATAAGACAATTGCTTCTAGTCTGACCCCTAAGGCCTCTTATAGACGCAATTATATTGTCAGCGGTATTCTCGTGGACTCGCCGTCCTCCGTCTACGAGGCGGTCATCGTTAGTTAACTGGACTATCGAGGATGCCACTGGACTGAATTCTTGGGAAAGCTTGGCGCGTGCATTATCAAAGACCGCAATTTCACTATCACCTGAGATAGCTACTACCGCCCAATCAGTCGATGACGCTTTCTCAATGGTGAGGACCAACAACAGAACCGCATTCAACAAAGTCACAATCCCGCGCACGGCACACTCCACCTAGTCGTTTATTCAGCATGGCGCGCTTTAGCAAATTTTCAAGGTACGACGTTTGAAATGCCAATGTTTACTAGCTGGTACGCCTAACTTGTCGGGGGCAGTCGAACGCTGCGCCCTGGCGGTAGACCGTACCCAGAGGGCAGCGGTAGAACGCGCCGAATACCACTTGCTCAACAGGACCTATTTAACCGTCTGTGATTCAAGCACCGGATGCTCCATTTACTCTTCCTAATAAAAATTCTAGTTGAGTAGACTCGACTCCAATCTCTCTGCGTGTTTTTTGTAATCACGGGGACGTTATTGGGGGCTTTTTTGACAATTGTTTATTTGAGGGTGCTCGGCGCCCTATTCATTTCGTGCGCCTTGAGCGCATGCACCACGTCGCGTGAGGCATTTAACGCCAATCCGAAGTCGATCGATAAGCCGACGCTCTGTCGCACATATTTGCAAAGCCAAGATCCAGCGTTTCAGCAGGACCTCGCAAAAGAACTCAGCCGGCGCGGTGTGCAGTTCTATCAATGTCCAGAGATGGTTCGGAACCAGGATGCAGCGGCCGCAGCCCTGGTCGCCGTGGCGCTTGTGGGAACGGCTATCGCCGTTTGTGCGAACAATCATTGTGGAGGCGGGGGATACCCGCCGACACGCTACCCTGGCAATTGCTACTCCTATTATGACAGAGCAGCGGATGGCAGCCTTTGTGGACACCGCAGTGCGATGTCTCGACCGGGCGGCTATTACTAAAGATGAGGGGGGCGTTAATGCGCACAAAATTCCTGATTACTGCTTTCGTAGCGTTTCTTTCTCCGACCGCCAATTCGTTTGCGTGGGACGGCGTCGATGCTGCTAGCGGAAATGACGTTGAAATAGGGAGCGGTAATCTGGTTCGCCCAGGTAGCGATATCGAGGTTTATGATTACGGCTCCGGCTCGTATCGTGACGTTGAAGTCCAATCAATTAGACGCTCTGGGTCGTCCGTCGAAGTCGAAGTTTATGATAGTGAAAGCGGTGAGTACCGCACGTTCGAAATGGAGGACGAATAGCTGCATCCATCACGGGCAAGCGAATTTACCAAAAGTAGCATGAGCTCATCACAAAGGTATTAGCATTGACAAAGGTAATCGTTGTCGAAGGGATTTCCAGTTCTGGAAAGACGTCTTCCATCAGAAAATTTGCCGAGAACCATGGCATTTTCGCTCCATTGTCTCCGAGAGACTTTATTTTGGTAATAACCATTCAGAAACACGGAAAATCGCATAAGATTTGCGTGGTAACCGGTGGTGACAATCCGTCGATGATAAAGGCTGGTGTAGATTTCGGATTGTCGCAATCGGTAGACGTCATCGTCTGTGCTACGAAATCAAGCGGCGCTACGGTTGCGTATATGAATTCGCTCGTCTCCACCCATGGCCTCAACCGAGTTACCATTCCTACCAATTGGGTAGACCCTACTTTGAGCAGTCAAACGGCAGAGCATATCCGGGTGGCATCTGAAATAGATAAGAATATTCCGTAAGTAGGTCTGTCGCCCGCCGGCATCAGCAAATGCTACTGGCGGAATCGATCGGAGGAATGAGATGCAAGTCGTGCAGGAGCTTGAAATTGTGGAGGTCAGTCATGCACTCCATCCCACACGTCGCGTTGTCATCCTACAGAGGAAAGATGGCTTTTACAGCTGGGCGGAGCAGTATTACTATGTGTCGGAGGACGATGGTGACGTCGTAGCCGAAGGTTGGTGCACACTCCCCGCTGAAGGTATTTACGCGGACTTACGCGCTGCCGTGTTTGAGGGGCGTACCGCCTTCTCACGCCAGCATGGGATTCCTTAATGATATTCCTAGTTTCTGCCAAGGCGCATGGCAACGTGGTTTTCGGGCCATAGACTGACGCAAAAAAAGCAGGAACACAGCGCCTCATCGATTTTCACTAGCCGCTTGAAGCCGTCACACAACCTCTTGAATCCCGTAACGTGCTGGGTTCGATCGCATGTGAACTGATATAGCTAGGCGCCTAACCATGTGTCCGATTGGCATAATAAGAGCACAATCACTGTAGGGAAGATTGGTGTCGCCGTCTGCAAAAGCAAGTCCCATTGCTTTGCCATCTGAATCTCTGCTGAACTTCAATATCGCGTCGGTGTGGTATGGAGAATTGAGAACCTTTTCACCGGCCCAAATGGCGTAAGTGTGTGGTTCTGACGCCAGCGAGGTTTCATCGTGTTGGACTGAGAAGCCATAGCGAAGTAGCCGGTCAGATAGCAGGTTGTAGACAAGATGATATCCTGTGAAGACCAAAGTCGATCGCAACTCTCCGTTTGGTTCTCGCAGTGCCAGCGCCTGGCCCCGCGCTATCCGAGTTTTGAATGTATTCCTGTTTATCCCCAACAGTTCTGGAACGTTAGTTATGCTCGGCATTCCGATGTGCCAGTGCTCGTTGAGGTATTCAAAAGCTTGGATGTGCAGGTCGGTCGCAGCGTCGTTATTCATAGGGCACCTTATTAGGTTTCATTGAAACCAAAATGGTCTCAATGAAACCATCTGTCAAGATGCTCTATCAGTCACCCCTCTGGCCGTAAGGGCAATCTGTGTGAAGATGGCGTGCACGGTGCTTTCGTCGCAGTAGAAGTATGCTCGGCAGTCGCTGAGCCGGTCATGAACCCACCGCGTGAGCGTCAACACGTCATCGAACGTTGATAGCTGGTAGGCGAAGATTGCCGCCTCCATTCGCTCCACGACGGTCTTTGCATCCTGGCAACGCGCCTCTTGAGCGAGGTATTCGGGCGACGGGTCTACACGGAAGCCGGAAGGATCAAGGTCGAACAGTTTCCCCCATTCCGCGCTGTCAGCCTCATAGGCCAGTGTGTGAAGCTCGATGAGGTGAGAGAGCGTTACGTGGTCGGCGGTGTCGGCAAGGGCGGTGACGGTCGGGGTGGCGGCGGCAATGACGGCGGCCTTCATGAAGGTGCGGCGGTTCATTGTGATTTACCTTTCGGGCGATAGGCAAGCGCGCAGTGGGCGGCGCAGTAGGGTTTGCCGTCAATGGCGGGGGAGCCGCAAAACACATGCGGCTCGTGACGCGCGGGGGAAGTGAGGGGATAGCGGCAATCGCTGGTCTTCAGCAGGTGAAGCGGGCGGCCTTCGGCAAGAGCTTCCGTCATGCCTTGGTTCCACCCGGCATGTAGAGGCCGATGACAGCGCCAACGAGCTTGCTCTCCAGATAGTCGAAACTGAAGGGGCCTTCAGCCCAGCCGCCGCCCCATTGAGGCACCATGCCCTTGCGGTTTGCTTCAGCGGCAGTGGCAAGCCAGTCTTGGAACTCTGCGGGTGTCGTGGTCCTCATAGAGCCGACATGCCAGCGTGGTTCTTCACCGGCCTTTTGCCATGCACTGTGGCGGGCTTGGCAGACATTGCGCCGGTCGCCGATCCACTCGATGACATAGATATCGCCCACGCGGGGCGTCCGGTCTTCGGTGTCGATCACCACGACCTCCCCCGGCTCGATGAAGGGGAGGCTATGACGGTCCGTCACCTCGAAGGCGATGCAGTGCGGCGGCAGGGTCCGGTAGACGTTCAGCGTGTTGTGCTGTTGCGGTCGGTTGATGAGAGCATTCATATGGACACCCTCCCGCCCATGTCTATTACTTGCTGCACGAAGCGGGCCATCTCGCCAACAACGCCTTCGCAGCGAGTGAAGCTGTCCATATAGCCGGTCGCGTTGATGGCCTCTGCTTTGATGAGCAATCCTTCGGGACCGCATGCGGGTATCTTTGAAACATCACTGCATGCGGCGAAGAACTTTTCCTTGGCATCCTCGATACGGCGTTTTGCTGCCTCGACGCCGGCGGCCCTACGCAGTCGGGCGGTTTCCTTCTCATAGGTGCGTGCGAGCTCGACGCGCTGGCTGTATTCACGAATGTTGCGGTCAATGACTTCCTGCGATTGAGCAATAGCTTCGGGCGTCCTGCCTCGTGGCTTCCGTTGCTGAAAATCTTCCAGCCAGCTTTGGGCCTCCGTCGTCGTGATGATGGAAAAGCAGTCGCGCCGGTCAACCTTTCGGAACTGTGGTGAAAGACGCTTGGTGAGAGTTGAGCAATCCCGAAGGATGAAATTGCCGATAATGTCTGTTTCGCCTACCGCGTGCCCCATATGGCGGTCAGCCCCAGCTGGGCCAAGCAGTTCTTCGGGAGCGAGCGGCCACAGGTGCCGCCACTCGTCAGCTATCCACTCCAGCGCGTCCTTTGCATTATGCAATTCAGCCTGAGCATCCCGCAGGCGGGCATACGCCGCCAGCAGATCGGGGTTTTCAGCAATTGGCGCAGGCGCTGCGGCTTGGGCCTGAATTGCTGTTACAGCAACGCAGGCGCCAGCAGTGACGGGCAGAGAGGCGGCAGCAGCGCCGCCGAGGAAAGTTCTACGGGTCGTTTTCATGCCTTTGCCCTCAGATCGAACACGCCGAGCTTGGTCAGCATTACGGTGTGCCCAGCAGACGAGGAAGGCAGCACAACGGCCTGAAACGCGCCGTTCTGATAGCCGCTCAACGTTTCGGAGAGCTCCCACGACAGGCGCTCGATATGATCCACCGCCAGTTCATCCGGCTTCTGCCCCATGGGGTAAGCACCGAACCCAGTGAAAGCTTGCGGTCGCGGCGGCATGACATGGGCAAACCACGTTGCATCGTCGCAATCGTCCAGCGTGGCCGAAAGCTCCTTCATCAGACGGCGCGCCTTGGTCCACGGATGTTCCTCGGTACCGGGAATAGCAAAGCTGGCGTAAATGCCATGCTTGTTGGCCGTAACGTAGTCGATCATCAGATCGGGATTATCCCGGATGATTTTCACTGCTTCTTCAAGAAGAGCATCGATCCGCATCTTCGGGGATTGCACTTCAACGGGCATAGCTTCGCCAGCGGCCGGAATCGTGTTCGGCATGATGGTATCTCCTCTTTGTGGTCTGTCTGGTTCAGTGCGCCGTAAGGGCGACGATTTCGGATTTGATAGAAGCGCGACGGGCGGCAGCGCTGTAGCGGAATGAAAGCGTGTCGGTATCGGCCAGAGCGGCACGGAGAGCGCGAAGACGGCCACCGGCAGGTGTATCGGCCAGCGTGGCAACTTTGGCAGCTACGGCGGCTTTGGTGCGGTTCTGCTTGGCAACGCGCCATGCGGTCTTGAGGCAGGCCGAGAACGAGGCGTCCACAATGCCGTGCTCGATCTGCCATGCAGCGTACTGGCGGCGGATATAGCGGTAGCGCTCCCATGCATCAGACATGATTGCTGCTAGGTCGAATTTGGGCATGCCTTCGGCGGTGACCGGAACGGTGGTGTTCGGCATTGCTTTGTCCCTCAGAATTAACTATGTTGTACTTTAGGTATAACGAACGTATTGTATGGTGTCAACCATTAGGGTACGTTTATTATACGAAAAGTTACATTTAGGAGTTACGCATGATAACCGCCGCCCAGATAAAGGCAGCACGCGCCCTAGTAGGGCTTACGCAAGATGACATCGCGAAGGCCACGGAGCTTTCCGTTCAGACGATTAAAAGGATGGAAGGTGTTGGTACCGAGCGCAGCACCGCCGGCAACGTCGATGCCGTTAAGAAAGCACTACAGGCGGCTGGGGTGATGTTCTTAGAAGACGGCGAAGCAACGAGTGGCGGCCCCGGCGTGCGCCTTGCAAAGAAGCATGCTTGATGCCTCCAGTCTTCAACCCGCGCGACATGAGCCGAACCTCTGCCGGCAAGACCTACAACATGGTCAAGAAGAATACCCAGCCGCCAGCGGATCAAGGCGGGTGGATGGCTATCACTCGTGAGCTTCTGGAATCCGCAGCCTATCGATCGCTTTCTGTGAACGCCCGCAAGGCGCTGGATCGGCTGATTATCGAGCACATCTCACATGGCCGTTCCGAGAACGGTAAGCTTATAGTGACGCACGACCAGTTCTACGCTTACGGGGTGACCTTCAGCAGCATAGCCGATGCTCTGGACGAACTGGCCTACAAACGGCTTGTGAAGATGACGAAGGGTCGCGCTGGCAATGGCACCGCACACCCTACAGTTTTCACCCTTACCTTTGATGGCACTCATGACGGTGCACCGGCAACAAACGAATGGCGGCGGTTCACGATGGCAGAAGCCCGCTTGTGGTCTGAGGTGGTCAGAAAGCAACTGGCTGACGCACGCTCGAAACCGGGCAGGAAGAAAAAAAGCCCGCTACGTGATTCCGTAGTCCGCCCGCTACGGGTTCCCGTAGTCCGTCGCCAAAACGGGGAGTGACAGGTGGAAAATTGTCCTTTGTTTTCAATGCAACAACCGACTACGGAAACCCGTAGTGCTATATATACTCTGGTGAGGGAGTGCAGCGGATGAGCAATGACGCCGACAAGCTAACGCTGTTCACATGGAAGCAGCCGGAATGCAGGCTGATACCCTTTCCTATGGTCAATCGGATAGGTCGCATTAGGGATACTGCGGCCAAGATGCTCGACAAGCCGACGGAAAAGAGCGCAGAGCATTACCGCCGGCAAGTCGATGAAGCCATCACGGGCCAGCTAACAAAAATCGGCCTGTCGGGCGAAGCGATCGAAATTGAGCGGGCAGCATTCTGGAGAGCGGTTGGCGCAGAGATGATGTTGCGGCAGTCGTGAGTGGTGCTGCCGACAACTGATGGTTTGCTAGGCGAGCAACAATCAGAGGTTTCATAATCAATTAGCTTTCTAGGACTATTTGTCACTCAATTGAGTGAGGGGCAAATGCTGAGACAATCCACAATTTTCAAATACTGGGACACCGTTTGGTGTATCGCTGCCTCGAAACACGTGCAGGAATTCATGATTGGTTATACGAGGCGCCCGTTGAGGTTTCGCCAAGGTGAGTACCGACGAAAACATGGGTATCAATACTCGGTTGTACTGGCGAACGGCCTGACAAAAGACGAAGCCCATCAACTAGAGCAGTCAATTCAGGACCTGATCAAGTCGGATAAGCGGCTCAATATTTATCGAAAGTACAACCCTGAACGTAGAGATGGCCGCTACTATCCTAGTGAAGGGCCTACTAGTCAGCAGCAGTTGGACCCACTTCATTCCGTCTACATGGCTTGGTGGTGCGACGAATGAAACGAATTTTTTGTTTGGTTTTGATCGAGTGCGGTCTAAACGAGCATTGCCCTGCTAGCCCACGATCAGCGGAGGTCTGCCATGAATACGTTGGTTGAACGGTCGATGGAAAAGATCGACGAGGATGACCTGAATCGCTTTGCGAACGCGGCGCTAGAAAGGTTGGCAGAAATTTACGAACGAGCACCAGTCGCGGGACTATATCGCGATAGGCTGCTTATGCTCACTTTGGCTCAAGGTGGCGCACTGCACTTCTTGGATCAGAAGAATGGCCTGAAGGATATCGACGTTTGGGCGTTCTACCGCGGCGGCTTGGAGAAACCTTTCCCCTTTCGAGCCGTGTGGACTAAGGATTTTGGGCAATCGAAGTTTGGGAGAAACCCTCATGACGGTGGGTTTTCCGGGCGGAGAATGGACATTATCGGTAGAGCGGTTGAATGCCGCCCTGAGGATGATTTGATCACTCCAACAATGAGATGGCTGCATGGACACAGCAGATCGGCGTGGGCGCTCCGACAGAAGGCCGTGGTTTGCATTTATCCGCCCTCAGTCCGTGGGCGCGTTTTGATAAAACCCCAGTACTGAACTCCTTCTCTCGTCAAGACGGTGGAAATAATGTTTTTCTCCTACCTCGCTAGAATTATTGCTGCGCTTTCTTTGTTGATCGGCGTCTCCCAACTGCTTCTTGGAATATCTATAGGCGAGGGCCTGTTTCTCCCCTACGAGCAGGCGTTGGCGCGTTATGCACCGGGTTCGAAAAGCGCAGGCGCCGTGATAGATCGAGGCGTATATGCCATCGTCGTCGCAACAATTCTCGGAGCCGTGGCCGAAGTCAGCTTCCGTTTGAGGCAGATGCAAAGAGACCGGTGAGATGATCAGAGTTCTTTTCTCAATAGGTGCGGTTGCTGCGTTTACGTTATTTCCTGTTATTTTAACGGCTGGGCAAGGCGTATCTTGTGCATCGCTTATTGTCATTGATGGCGACACGATCAAATGCGACGGCCAAAACCTGCGGCTGCTGGGCGGCGGGGTGCCGTTCAAGTCTGGCGTGGATGCGCCCGAGATGGGAAGCCGCGCCAAATGCGACTATGAGCGGGATCTAGCGCTGAAGGCGAAGGCCAGGCTGAAAGAACTGCTGCTGGCCGGCGTGCCTCGCATTGAGGACAGCGGCGCGAGGGACCGGACGCAAAGCCGCCGACCGCTCGTCAACATCTACCTTCCCGATGGCCGGGAAGCGGGGCAGGTTCTCATGTCGGAAGGACTGGCGCGAGAGTGGCGTCCGAAGCATCACATTGATTGGTGCCACGGCGACGCTGTATAAGCCGTGGAATGACCAGCGAGAATTATGCCCGCATTCGAATCTATGAGCTGATCGATGGCGAGCCGCTATCTTCAATGCTCGATTTCCCGCTTTCGCATTTCGGGACCTGCCCTAATGTGGGTGACACACTCTGTCTCGATATGCCGACCACAAAATTCTATTCGGTCAGCCGCCGGTACTACGTGAGAATGAAGGGATGGGCGATTGTCGTCAGAGAGGTTCCAGCTTCCCCGCAAATAGACAGCGTCATGAGAGCTTGGAAAGAAGATGATGATTGGGACGCCGAGATAGATGCGGAAGAAGAAGCAGAGCGGCTAGAGGCGAGGCGGAAAGAAGACGAGCGTCGAAATCTCATATTCGGCAAACCTCCGAGCGAGTTTGCATTCGACTATTGGGAAGAGCCCATTATGCAGCACTTAGCTAAAATAGGCGTGAACAAGCCTGTCCGAGCGAGCGCGCTAAAAGGGCTGGGTGACAACACCCGTAAGAAACTTGAAAGACGTGGATTTATCGCTGTCCAGACGGGACAAGGCCAAAAAATCAATCATGTAGTCTCACTCACCAGCGCTGGCGCTCACGCTTGGAAAGCGCTTTTGGCCTACCGCAAGCGCGTTGAGGCCGCGAAGAACCATCGCTGATGGGTCAGAAGAGTAGCAGCAATCTATAACCGCTACGACAACGCCGATGAACCGCATCAAATATGCCAAATTCAGCAAAAGTCAGTCTTGAATTTTCATGCCAAATGTAGCATAAGTTAAGCGCTTGGTCTGGACCGAAAGGGGGCCGAGCGGTGCTAGTTAACAATAAAACCTACGGAGTAAGCCAATGCCCATTATTGCCAAACAAAACAGAGGAAATTTGAGCAATGAAAGACGTAGTATTTGTGGGAAGCAGTTTAGATGACATCAAGAATTTTCCCGAGGACGTAAAACGAGAAGTTGGATTTGCGATTTACACCGCTCAGGGCGGGGGAAAAGCAATTAACGTTACGCCAATGCTTGGCTTCGGCGGAGCTGGCGTGTTGGAAGTAATATCAAATTGCGACGGCGACACCTATAGATCTGTGTATACCGTCAAGCTTGGTGATATTATCTACGTGCTCCACGCTTACATGAAAAAGTCTCTGCGGGGTGCTAAAACTCCTCCTAAAGATATGAGGCTCATTAGGGAGCGCCTTAAGCAGGCTGAACAGAAACATTTCCAGGATTTGGAAACAGAGAAAGTTACGAAAAATGGTCGACAACAAACTTGATGACGTGAAAATCGTCAGAAGTTCGGGCGACATTTTTGCTGATCTTGGCGTCGAATTGGACGCCAAGGAGAAGCTCAAAATTGATATTGCCCGAAGAATTTCTGCTGCCATTGAGCAGCGGAAGTTAACACAGAAAGACGTGGCTAATATTCTGAAGACAGATCAGGCGAAGATTTCCAATATCACTCGTGGAAAATTGAAAGATTTCACCGTCGACAGGCTCGTTAATTACTTGATTGAGCTTGGGATCGATATTGATGTCAGGCTTGGTGAAACTCATGGTAACCGCCGCGGGAAATTGACTGTCAGTGCTTCCCGTGCAGCACGATATGGATGATGATCGGGACCGAATGCTTCTCCTCTCTCTATTCTCTTTGCGCTTGCCAACCAGGCAGGTAGGGCCGATGTGAAGCCCTCCTGCCGGGAGGGGTCCTTCTATCTTCCCTAAAGAGGGAAGATGTTTTGAGCAGCCTTAGAAACAAAGCCTTCTGTTAATTCCAAGCAATCCCAAGCCGACCGTCCAACGCTTTCACCGCTAGCGCAATTTTCGCAATGTTTGGTCGCGAACGGCGCCAGCCTTGGTTTGAGAAGTATTTCTTTGTGCGAGCTTCTTCATCCAAATCCGGTAGGGTCCAGCCTATTTCCTCGATCCTCGCTAGTATCGCGTCGATGAGATGATGACCTGTTCTTTTGTACTTGCGGCGGGCACGGCTCATGCCATGTCTCTTGGCGGCAGCTTCTATTGCCCGCCAAGTCCCGCTCGGAAATTCCTCTCTGATTTTAACGCGTGAAGCAGTTGGATAGAGACGCCTCAACTTTGAAATCTCAGCCCCGGTCCACCAGTGAAGCTTCTTTGCGATTCCAAGCCTCTCGCACCGACCGTGGAGCGACTTCAGACTACGCTCGGGGAATCTCAACTGCATGTCGGCGTACAAGGGGTAAAGAGATTTTACGACTTCGTCCTCTTCAGCAGTCCAGACTTTGAAGCCACTCGGCGTGTACCCAGTCCGCCGGATGCGCTCCTTGACTTGCATGCTAATCGTCAGGGTTCTGTTATGAAAAGAAAGATCCATGGCAACCTCCGGCCGCCGACGGTGACGCTGGATCGACAAGAGAACGTGACGAAAAAAAGTTTTCCACGATATCCCCGCTGTTCAATACCAAAATGATCGGGTGGGCATCGTCTTAAAACTTCGCAGGTCAGCGGCCAGCTTGACCCCTTAGCGCGTGCGAGAGTGCGCGGACAATTGCAAAATAACTAGCGACAAGGGTGATTATCGATAGCGAATTGCATCAAGATTCTGGGAGTTCGGCGGACGTTGGTGGAACTATGGAATACCAATTAAACTGGAAGACGGCTTCTCTGTCCGCGTTGAGGTCGGTAGAGAGTATCAATCCGGTGCCAGGCAATCCCGTTTTCTTGTTGACTACAAGGACAGTGAGAGGAGGCAGCCCGTTTTCGTCGCACCAGTACATCAAGTGTCCGAGTTGCCTATCCAATACGCCAGACCCCTTATAACCTAGGCGGTCTGCGACCATTTGGTATGTTAAAATTTCTCGGCGATGGGCTGCGCCAATTAGAATTAGGTAGATTTGTACCGCTCTGGTTCTGGTCGTGGAATTGGTAGAAAAATATGAAATCGGCACTATCGAATCCTCTAGTTGTCCTGAGACATTATGCGAACCTAACTGCGAAGGGCCCGGGCGGTTAAAGCGAGCGCAGATCCTTCACGAGCTTTCTCCCAAGAACGGCTGTTTCTAACCACAGATCAATCTCGCCGCGTATTACACGGGCTATGCCTTCTGGGCCCAAATCGTCATATGCCCCTACCTGCATATCGGCTACCGTTGTTCTAATGCCGATCACACGGGTGTAGAACTTTGCGAGCGGGCCGGTGATTTGCCCTAGTGTGCCAATATTCCCCATGTTTGCCGAGAAAATCGGAAAGGGGTCCCTCGCTTGCTCTTGATCAGAAAGCCACCCTTCCACTTTGGGAATTGTACCTGAGGACGCTTGCTTAAATAGCATCTCGGCAATCGGGACCCAGCCTCGGTGATCGATGATATCGATGTAGGCTTCGATCTCAGCAGCGATAGCGAATGCGATAGACTTGCGCCGGTGGGTGATTTCATGGCGACGCTGAAGGTGCTGGCCGAACAACGCGGCGCCGGCACCGATCAAGGCGCCAACAAAACCACTAACGGCAGGCAACACCTGCAGCCAAACACTCATCACGTCCTCCAAGGTTGCGCGTGCCAGTTCTGACAAATGCGGGCAGGTGGTGTCTGTCCCGGCCCTTAATCGATATACTTCTTTGCCGTCGCTCTAAGCCTGTCAGAGTGCTCATAGATTTGATCAAGGCTGTCGATGATCAGTCGCTCTTCTGCCTCACCATCAAAGAGGCCGATGTATTTGATTGATCGATTGAAGTGTAATCGGGCGAGGGGCTTGCGGTTGTTGTTGTCGATTAAAACCCCGCAATACGATTTCTGATCACGCATCACGACACGGGAAGGACTTATGGTGTCGCGCACGATAGCTTTGACAATCATGTAGCCTTCTCGCTCTTCTTCCGTTGTCACGATTTCGGGTTCGTCTTCAACCGGAGCGTCGATCTTCTCGATGACCTCTTCAGTGTCCGCCAAGGCGCTGGAGAGCCTGCTCTTAACGGTGTCCATGATGACTTCCCGAAACGCGGTCCTGACCACGCCTGTAAGCATTTCTCGCACCTGAGCCGTCATCCGGCCCTCATAGACGCCAGCAGACACGATCCGCACAAACTCCTCGGACGGCTCTTCAATGAGCTTGGCAATAACCTGCTTAATTCCAGAGGTATATTTGAGACGCTCGGCCGTTGCTAGGATGGCATCCACGTCGAATGCAGATTTCTCAAATTTCCTAAGTTCGGTGACGATGCCTGCATTGAAATCGGTCACGTCGAAGACAAAGAATGGGCGGGTATCCAGTTTGTTGGGCGCTTCGAGATCCGTGTAAAAGTTGAAGGTTCGGCCATTGGTCAAAATGGCAAACTTCGCATTCGTGACACTGAAATAGCGGTACAACTGATCGAGATGCTTCTTATCCAGTGCCACTGATATGGGCTTACACTCGATTAGTATGCGTACCTCATTGTCGATCTTGATCGCGTAATCGACCTTCTCACCCTTCTTGCCGACAGCATCCGCGGTGAACTCGGGCACTACCTCGGAGGGGTCGAAAACATCGTAGCCAAGCGATCGTAAGAAGGGCAAAACGACGGCGGTCTTGACGGCTTCTTCAGTAGCCATCGTACTGGAATGCGATTTCACCCGCTCCGCGATTGCGCGCAAGCTCTCTTCGATCGTACTCATGTCTTCCCCCAGCCGAGCCATAATCAAAGTAAAGTTGCTTAAGAGTCTGATTCCGTCAATCTGGCGTTGTCATCAATTTTATCTCTTGCTTAACGAGGGCAAGGCAGACTGGTAGCAATAACTGGTCTTCGCGCTACTCATCCCAAGCAGCTTTGAGGTGGCCGCCTTGCACGAGGCATTAGGCCCACTGATGGAGCATTCCTCCTCGTCCATTCCTGCTTGCATCGCTGTAAAGGCGGTATGGCGTGAAACCTACCGTCGAGGGCTCTTCTCCAATGCACGAGCCTTTCGGCCTGCCCCAGTCAAACGAACAAATATTCATTACAAGTTGCCGACCGTTATTGACTCTCTTTTCGGGTTGTAGTGAAGCTTGACCTTGGTGACGCTTTACGTCGTCAGGGGACTAGGGGACTACATGAGATATATTTTACCTGTGCTGGCCTTTGGGCTGGCCGTTTCTTCGTGCGCGAAAAGACCAGACGCAATTGTCCCGGTGGACGTTCCAATGGCTGCCTACAGCAATCTCGATTGCCAGGCCCTGGCTCGCGAATATCTGAAAGAGCAGGCATCGCTTTCTGCCGTTTCGAAGCAACAGCACGACGCCGCTACCGGTGATGCAGTAGGCGTATTCCTTGTCGGAGTGCCGATGTCGAGCACGTTCGGTGGAGACAAGGAAGGCCAGGTCGCTGTTGCCAAGGGCAAGGTCAATGCGATTGAGGCGAACATGAAAGCGAAGAGCTGCAACGCGCCCGCGACCAGCAAACCGGGACAAAAAGGAACATCCAAATGAGAATTAAAAAAATCGCCGTGCTCGTGCCCGTTTTGATGCTGTCGGGATGCGTTTCCGAAACGGAATACAGCAGATTGCAAGAGGTTATGAACGGTAGTCCTGCTGCGAGACAGTACGCCATCAACGAATGCTACGCGAAAACGATCAGGGCACCGGCGCACGAGACAGCCAGCGTGCGAATAATCATGAACCTTAGCCCGAAAGCGAATGTGCAAAAGACGTTTTGCACGCGGGCCGTCAACGGTGTTGCCAGCAAGCGGATCACCTACCGTGATTACGTGAACAAAACTCCAAACTTCATTCGTGTGATTCAGGGCAGATAAAGCCGTCACGCATCTCACATCGGGTTATGATGAAGTACTTATTTTTTGTTATTTCAGCCTTTGCGCTGACGGCCTGCCAGACTGAAACGCCGATGGAATGGAAAGCGCGGAGAGCGATCGAAGAGGGCGCCGCGCATACCTGCCGCGACATGAAAGGAAAGGAGCAGTATTCGACGTGTTATGACCGAGAAGTTCGCGGTCGTAAGCAGTTCTATGACGACATCATGTTTCGCTACGCGGGTGTGCCAAAGCGATAGCCAATCTGCGGACGATAATTTCGTGAGATACCGCCATACTGTTTCAAAGTTCGGACCGCAGATGAGACGCGAGCTTTTACCACGATGCTAAATCGACAGCGCAACGATCCGAAGCTCGACGCATTCAGGTTTGCATGGCCTATATTGATGGTGTGCTACTTTGCTATCGTCGCGGCTCTAGTTATCGGCCTGCGGGCGTGGCGCTTCAGTAATTTCCCCCACTCCATCGCGACAATTCAGGACGTGTGGGATGAAAAAGTAAAGCAATTTCGCCGCGGAGGCGTCATCGCGGACCTGTTTTTTGAGCCGCGCTACGAGACCTTCACTTTTGGCACGATTGTCTTCGAGCGCCAGCAAAAGGGCATTACGCATTCATGCAAGCAGACGGTGAGACTTGGAAGGCCTAAGGATAAGTACGCGGTTGGTGAAAAACTTGATGTCGTACCCGCCACTGGGACGTGCGACCGCGTGGATGTGATCGGTCGGCTGCCTAGAGATTGACCGAGGATGAGAAGCAACGAGGTGAAGAAGCAGTGAGTGAGCCAGCCACGCAGCGTATTGGCATAGCCGTTATTGTTCTGCAGATATTGCTGCTCGTAGCGCTGGCTATCATGGGAGTGAAAGTCTATTCGTCTCCAGACGCTGGTAAAACAGTCTACGCGCTAGTAGGACAAACAGTTCCGGCCACGCGAATTGATGATGCCAAGGCAAATCCTGACGCATTGAAGTTGGCATACGATGTCGGCGTGCTTGAGATTTTGTCGATCGGCGTAACATTCTTCACCGTCATCCTAGCATTGGCTGCGTTCTTAGGTTTCTGGATGATCCGTGGCGCGGCTGTGAGGGCCGCAGAAATTGCAGCGAAAGCGGAGGCCAAGGAACAAGCCGAAAAGACAGCATCACTGACGGCTAGAAGATATCTCGAGGAAAAAGTCCCAGCACTTACCAAAAATATGCTACAAACACTTGGAACCACGCCAGCTCCAGAAATTGGCATGACACCCCAAGAGGTTGAAGAGGTTATCAGCGAAGCAACAGAGATGGGAGGGAATCAAAATGGATCTGAATGATAAACTTCAGACGCTCAACACCTATCTCGCTTTCAACCATGAGCCAATAGATGTGGTTTCTCTAGCTAACGTCCTCGGAGTGAAGGTGTACAATGCTGCTTGGCCTCCAACCGTCTCAGGTAAGATCCAGAAGGTAACAGACAAGGGCGGCAGCAGCGGATATGCTATCTTCGTCAACAAGTCTCACCCAGAGACGCGGAAGAGGTTTACCATCGCCCACGAGCTGGCTCACTACATACTTCACGAGCGGCATATTGGTGACGGTCTCTTCGATGATGCCCTATACCGAAGCGGGCTTCCTGATAAAAAGGAAGTTGAGGCGAACCAATTGGCTGCCGACATCCTGATGCCCTGGCAAAAACTTCAGCCGCTGATCGGGAAACACACGCCAGAAAAACTTGCCGAGATTTTCAACGTCTCGAAGGAATCGATGAATATCCGACTTGGAATATTCGCGTGAGACCCGCTCCGGCGGGTTTCTTTTTGCCAGACAGCTCGGGTACTACAACTTTTCTAGGTGAAGCTACCCTGTCAACTGTTCGGGCTCCACTACACGCATGCAAGCTTCGCTATCAGGTCTCGAACCTCGCTCTCGTTTAGCTCAAACTGCGGGCCCTCTTCCATCGCCATCAATGTGAGGATTATCCGGTCCATCTCTGGCGTGAAATCCAAGCCATACTGCTGATAAACTCCGTAAGCTACGCGTAACAGCTTGGTCGTATCGAAGCCGCCAACGAGAGCCTTCTCCAGCAGCATGGCCAATTCGTTAGGCCCTAGTGCCACGTCCGTCATTTACAGTTCTCTCCCCTATGAGGCCGGCGAAACCGCTTGACCCAGTCGTACCGTTCGCAGCCCCGATCCGGCGTCGGAAATGTCTGTTGATGACCCGTGCAGCCGAAGATTTTAACTATCCATGTAAGGAATTATTTGCCTGCTTGGTTTACCACCGTCCACATTACAGGGGGTATCTCATGCGTAATTTTTTCACAATTCTTCTCGCTCTTGTTCCTATGGTCGCGGTCGCAAATGACATGCCACAGGACGAATACGTCAAGATGCTCGGTGGCATTTCAACGGCGATGGCAAATGGTCCGAAGGTCGAAACTTATGACTTCCTCCGCGTCGCATGTGCAAAGGTCCAAGAGGTCGAAACTTCGCGGAAAAACAACGAAAATTACATCCAGCCAATGCAGGTCAGTGAATGTGAAAAGTTTGCCGCGCTTACTAAAATGTGAGTTAGGTGACCCGGGAAATCGACCTAGCGTGCTCCGGCTGTGCTAAGCGGTAGCAAAGCGAAAGACCCGCCAGCGCGCTTGGCGGGCTTTCCTAGACGATCGGCCGCCTTGGGCAAACACAAGGCCTTCCGGTATGACGATGAGATGATTGGCGACTATTGAAATGCGTTCCTTGTTCAATCAAGATCCAAGGTGTGCTCAAGCATTTCTTTAGCCTCTTTGACCGCATCAGCGAGTCCGAGCGGCAAGCTCCCTAGGAAAGAATTGATGCACTTGAGCAAGTACACTAGCGCCTTCTTGCCTAGCTCAGGTATCTGAGCGTCCCACCATTTTATTGTTGTCAACTTAGCTTCGAGAGAGGCGCCGGTTAGACCCCGTCTCGCAATACCGCTCATACTGGTTCTTTGCACCCCTTCAATCAACAGTATGATTGAACGCGGAACCTCCTCTCTCCAGGCATTTTGAACTGTCTCCCGCAATTCGGGCGCTCGATATCGGAGTGACGGAATTACTTCCCCTGGCGATCGAGCAAGTGTGTCCAGGAATTTCGACATCGACTTCAAAAACAAAATGATGCGACCCCGGTCGCTTACTGGTTCCAGTACGTCGTCAAAGTACAATGTATGTTCTCCTCGCCAGCAATGACACTATACGCACACGCTAGAATCAAAACCTTAATTACCCACAAAGTTGTTATTTTCTCCGCGAGACCGGAATAAACCCGATGTAATTGGGGTAGCTCAACTAAAATTTGCGCCCCAAAATTTGGAGAGCTCAAACCGGGAAATCTCCGGTATGCGAAGGCGCTAGAGGACAGCAGCTATCTTGCCCAAGGACTGAGTGAAAAAAAGCCGGAAGCAGGGCTTTTGCATCGCGTCGCGTGCGTATTGGTCCAAAAACGTTCCATAGGCAGGAGCCATTACAAAACGTAATAGAAATGTTGCAAATCATCACGAAATGTCATTGGTCGGCACTAGGAGAGCGTAACATCGCCCGCCACGCGACGTTCCCCCGTCAATCCTGAGCTAGAGCGTGTTTGCTCTGCTGCTGATTATTTTCTGCCAGCAGCAGCTTCAAGCTCCTCTATGCGCCTCAGCAATTCCGCAGTCTCAAGTGCTTTCCGCTGAGCTTCTATGATCGAAACAATGCCCTGAGCCTCTGAGGGGGATATCTCACCTCTGCCTACTGCCTGCAAGATGCCAGAGATAGCCGTTGGGATTTCGGACGCCGTGGCAGTGCTGGGAATGCTGATCTGGATCGGTCGTGCGACCGGGGCGGGGCGGGGGTGGATGTAAGCTGATGCCTTTTCAGCGGCCCAATCCCTTCGTTTCTGATCGGCTTCTTCATCCATCATCACCTCCAGCAGATATTCCAAGGGTGATTTTTTCGAGCCGAGGATATCAGCCGCCAGTTCCGCAGTGCGCTGGTTCATTGTTCCCGGCTTCCGGCCTGCCCCTGGTCTCGCTCCACCTATCTTTGCCATGCTCAAATATTTCCTGATTGTTTTCAGTGTACGGAAAGCAGCTCAGGCTCGAAATCCGCAGGGATGTCGTTGCCATCACGATCCAGACAGATCGTGGCGAAGCACACAACCCTATCTGTCGGCGTTTCGGTTATGCCTTTCACTTTCAGCATCTTGGACACGTCAGCCCTCGTATGGCCGGCGCCGGTTTGAACCAAGATGAGGCGTGCTCCACCGGTTCTGTCGCTCTCAAGCTTCTCTAGCCGCGATACGAGGCCTCTCATCTAATCCATCCTCAGAGGCTTAGGCTCGCCCGCAATGTTTGCGTGGCCGGCGTTGAAAATAATAATCGGCTGGCGCCCATCTTGGTGAACGCCTTTGTCGGTGAGAAATGCATCGATTTCTTCCTGGGGATGACCATCGGCCATTACGACTACAACTGACCGCCGGAGCTTCGAATGAGACGCATTCTCCAGTCTTCCCACGCGTGCTCGGATACCTGCCATTATCGGACTCCTCTCTATTGTTGAGTTATCTTTGGTGGGTTTTCGAAAAATGCGTAATCTGCCAGATGCTTCCCGGTCATTCGCTCCAGAGCAACGCCAACCGCCTGGACAAGAGCGGTGATGATGGCAATCGAGTTCAGCATTTCCTCGCGGCTTCCCGCAAACATCGGGGCTTCTTTTAGGAGAGCAATGGCGAACGCCTGCACAGCAAGAGCGTCGGCGGGATCAATCGGATTGGCGTGCATGTTGGCAATCAATCCACCGAGAACCGAAAAGGCGCTCTTGCGGGCTTCTGGGTCTGGCTTGCATGTCTCGTAGGCCAGAAACTCGAGCAGACCGCTTAAGCTCATCATGTCCAGTTCGGAAACTTGCATCTTTCGCGCTCCTGTAAAATCGGGCATTGTCGCTTGCATTTCGGATTTTGCTTATCGTCTCGCCTATGTCGTCATCTGCTGCGCCGGAATGCTCGGGCTGTGGTTTGCCGTGCGCTGGCTGGTCTATGGCGTGTCGGATGATTTCGGCATCGGCATCGGCTTGGGGTTCGTCATTGGCGTACTGTTGATGTACGCCGTTGGCATTGTCGATAAACGGAACGCTCAACGTGGCTCCCGCAACGACTGAAGGAAGCCTGGGCTTGCCGAAAGCCCCAACACCTGCGTAGCCGTTCCAGCGCCGCCACCAATCGCAGCGTTCTGCGCCTGAAGCCTGCGAAGCCATGATAGGCTCTGCAATTGGTCCGCTGCCGCTGGTCCCCGAGCCGTGAGGATATCAGCGGCCCTCCCTCGCTGGGCAGCCATGGCAGCTTCGTTCTGGACCTGATTGAGTTTGCCGCCCAAAGCGGCAACGGCATCGCCAAAGTTCATGTTGAGCGCGGCTCGCAATGGGCCCTCTCCGCCCTGTTGGCTTCCCCACCTTTGCTGGGCCGCCTGCCGCCCTGCCGTCACACTATTACCTGTCGCGGCGTAAGAAGTGCCGGCGAATGTAGTTTCGCGATCAAGAGCAGTGATGAAGCGCTTTGCCTCGTCATTTCCCAGCAGCGAATAGAGCTTTGCCTTGTTCGCACCCTTTTCGAACATAGCACGCGCTGCGCCGCCGTCGTTGCGGGCGTTCATCATGACCTCATCCAGCGCGGAGCGTGCGCCCTGAAGGTAGGCGTCTCGGTCGGCACCGCTGAGTGCCTTGATTTCAGCAGCCACTTCGCCAGGGTGAACGCTGCGCTGAAAGACTGAGCGGCCATTGTCCAAGGCGTCAATCATGCCGGAAGGGCCTGAAAACGCCTTCAGCGCTTCCTTGTATTCCCCGGGAGCGCCCTCGATGAGCTTGTTCTTCATCGTGGTCAGGACGCGCGCTTCGTTCTTTTTGCCCGCCCGTTGCGCCACGCTGATTTGGTCATCAATTTCTCGCTTCACGAGATCCAGGCCGCGCACGTCGAGTTTTGCCGGATCGATCGGCAAACCTTCGTTCTGGGCTGTCCTTTGAGCGCTGCGGAAGGCCTTCTGCCCTGCTGGCGTTTTCAGAACGTTGTCCATGGCCTCTGTCTTCTGCAAAGGCACGGCATAAGCCCGGTCGTAAAGGGGCTGGGCGGCGTCGGCGCGTTGCTGCACATAAGCTGCGCGGTCAGCAATAATATCGCCAGCATTGCCAAGCGAGGCGTTTGCATCAGCGGTGATGCGCTGGCCAGCGCCTGCATCTCTGGTGCTAAGCGCGCTTCGTCCTACGGTTTGGCCGCGCCCTGGCATGGTGGTGACGGCCGAGAGGTCACCACGGAGATTATCGCCAAGGTCAGCAATCATGCCTTCGGGGCCAAGCTCGGTAAGACGCGCACGGGCGGCGGCGTCATCGAGAGCATCAGCAGCAAGCGACGTGGCGAGGTTGCGCTCGACACCCTTGCCGGGACTGCGCACCCAGTCGAGAATCTTGCGAGTACCTGCGCCGATGGCCGCACCGGCGGCGGGCGCAATCCCCCCAAACAATGTGCCAAGCGCCAAGCCTTTGCCTGTCTCCGTCAAATCGCCACCGCTCCGGGCGGCAGCATCGGAGCCACCAATGGCCCCTCCAGACAGCATACCCGCAACCGTTCGCCCTCCCAGCGTTTCACCCGTAATGCCAAGCGCCCGCGCACCAAGGGCGGTTGAGGCAACGGGAGCGAGTGAAGCAACGCCGCTGGTGAGCTTGGCCCCTGTCGTCATCCACGGGTGCGCGTCCTGTGCCTGCTGGGTGATGTCCTGCGCTTGCTTCAGGTTTTCGTCATAAGTGCCGCCGTTCATGACGGTGGATGCGATGGCCGCGCCACGCTGACCAGCACCGAGCAAGGCAGGCCCGGCAATCGGCACGCCATCGGCAAGGCCGGTTAGTGTCGCACCAATGGTCCCGCTTGCGCCCTGCATGCGCTGCTGCTGTTCTTCGGCGTTGAGGAGCGCTTGCCCCTCCTCGAAAGACGGATGGCCGGCGGGGCTGGGGCCTGCGGATGGCATAAGTTCGAAACCGGGGGGAAGGGGCGGCATTCCGGCCGGGCCGGTGTTACCCGGTTGCTCCAGAACAAAGCCTTCCGGCAGCGGCGGATATTTTTGATCGGCCATTAGCGCACCTCTTCCCATTTACCGTTGCGGAGTTCGATCATTGCGCCAGTCCGGGGATTTTTGGCGCGGGGATATGTCGTGTTTGCACCGGGAGCCGGTGAAGCCGCTTGGCGTTTGGAAGGCGTAGGCGATGGGGTCTCACCTTCGTAGGCCGACGCGTTTTCGAGCGCCTTGCCCATGTTGGCGATTGCCTGCGGTGGCATACCGGCTTTGATAGCCTCCACGGCCAGAGCGCGCCGCTGACGCTTAGCATCGACGGTTGCGGGCTTGTCACCCGGCTGAGGCAGAAAGATTCTGCCATAGAGGTCTTCTTCCGACTTCGTGACGGCAGCGCCAGTGTCCTTGCGGAGAATAGAGGCAAGGAAGTCTTTTCCCGCGTCACGGGCAAGCTGAAATTCCTCAGTTTGCGCGTAGTTGCCAAGGTTCAACGGAATGCCGTTGGCGAGGGTTTCCCCAAGGCTCAACAGCGCCCCCTCGTGCTTGTTCAACAGAGGCATGGCTGCTGTTGCACGGGTGGAATAAACCGTGTCCTTGCTCTGGCCTTCCGTCAAAGGCTTGACGCCAGCACCCTGATTGAAAGTGACGGCTCCTGTCGTCGGGTCAACCTGCAAAGACGTGCCAGACGGCGGGTTGATCGGATAGAACTTGCCATCCGGGCCGAACTGCCCAGCCTGAGCACCGTACTTGGTTGCTTCTTCAGGCGTGGCTTGCCGGAACTGCTGGCCAGCATTGGGAGAGGTGATCCACTCTTTGCTGTTCGGGTCGTAAAGAACTCCGTTGCCGGCGTTGACGAGGCCCTGTCGATCGGGCTTTGCAAAATTCCCCACAACGCTTGCGCCGCCCTGATTGTCGGTGCGGATCAAGTCACCATTCTGGCCAAGCATGAAATCAAAGCCCATCTTTCGGCCTTCGGTCGCTTGCTGCCAAAGAGCAAGCCCGCGTTCCCGAGTAATGGGGTTCTGCACCATGCGGCGGATAAGGTCAGCGTTGACGGGGATGGTGGGCTGCGACTGCGGTTGCGAGATGACCCTGCCGGATGAATCCGCAACCTGCATCGGTGCGCCGGACGGCTGGCCGGGAGCCGTGGGCGATGCCATGGTATAGGGCGCGGCGTCGGCGCGCGGTTCAACCTTCACCATGGGATCGACGTAAGCCGTTTCATTTCCGCTGGTATCGCCCTGTTCAAGCGGAGCAACTGCTTCGATCGCTGCTGCTCCAGCATTTGGCGGAGGAGCGTTGCGGAATTCGTTGGCGTAATAGTTCTGAGCCATCGCCATGCGCCGGGCAGCTTCACCGCCGGGGCGGTCGTGACCGGCAAAGGCCCAAGCCCTGTTCATAAGCTGTTGCGCTTCTTCGACGCTGCGAGCGTTGTTGAGGGCCTGAATAAGATTCGGGTCTTCCTGAAGGAAAAACCGCGCCTGACCTTCGGGGGAAAGGTCACCAGTCGCTGCAAGGGCCTGATAGCGCGGACCACGCCAAGACATGATACCGCCTGCCGTGCCAGGCTGGCCGCTCTCGCTCGGGTCGCTCCAAGTCCGGTTTGCGTTGGCAGCAGACCAGCCGCTTTCCGCCTTGCCGGTCGATGCAACAGCCGCGAGGCCGTAGGGGTTTGTCAGGCCACCAGCGCGCACCGTTTCGATGAAAGGCTTATAGGTGCCACCCTGAAGCGAAGCGCGCGAAGCAGAGGCCGGAGGCTGGCCGGGAATTTGTTGCGACGTAACCGGGCCTGTGAATGTGGCCTGCGGCTGTTGCTGGTTGCCACCACCGAGCAGCTTGCCGAGAAAACCGCCACCAGACGCAGGAGCGGGAGCCAACCCGCGCGCGGCTAGATCCTCATTGATGATTTTGCCGGCACCGGCATTGACCGCCACGCTTTGAAGATTGCCGGCCAGATTATCAAGCCAAGAATGGTCCGGCTGGGGAATGACAGGGCGGGAGACAGTGAGATTTGCAACGGCCATCAGAACAGCCCTCCAACTTTACCGCCAGAAATGGCACTGATACCACCGTTCAAGAGCTTGCCGAGAAAGCCGCCCTTGGCTTGGTTCTGGGCTTCCTTACCTTGCGCCCACTGGTTATTTGCGTCCATCTGGCCTTTGATGACGTTGCTTTCGAGGTCGAGGCGGTTTCCTGTGCCCAGCTGGTAGAGGTTCGACAGGTTACCGTACTGGCTTGCCTGTCCCCCGGCCGCGCCGAGACCTTGAGATGAAACGCCAGCAAGACGGTTCAACCATCCGCCGTACTCCTGATTGGCAAGCCCCTGTCCATACTGCGAAAGCGCCGTCAGCGTGTTGCCGCTGTTCAGCATGCCGCCAGCGCTGGCCCCTCGCAAAGCTGCCTGTGTGCCTTGGTCCATGGCGAAGTCGTAACCGGGACCGGCTTGGAAAGCGCCTGTCGCTCTGGCGTTTCCGTCCGCACCGTTCAAGCCCAACGCATCGCCATACAGGGCATTGGCAGAAGTGCCGCTATCCACCCACGGCTGATATGCTCCGATGGCGGAATTCAGCGCGCCCTCGCTCTTGCCTTCGCCCGTGTCGATGATTTTGTTGCCAAGGCCCTGAAAGGCCGTAAGCAGACCCTTGTTCTGATCAGCGGCGGCCATTGTTGCCTTACCGGTGCTGCTGCCGGTCAACGCACTGAGGAAACCCATTATCTGCACTCCATCGTCTTGAGGTCGCCGGGGGCAAACAAGCCCGAGAAATTACGGCCAGTTGCCTTGAGCTTCTCGGCAGCGGCCTGAAGCACGAATTCATTGGGGGTCATCCCCGAGCGGTTCGCGGCGTCGAAAAGATTGTCACGGAATGAACTCGTGACGCGAGCGCCTCGAAGAGCGATGTTGACTGTGATTTCTCGACAAACGGTAGGATTGGTGTTCATCTCTGGCCTCCTTGGGAGACTGAGATTCTAGACCGTCACGCCGTATTTGGGGACTATGCATGTCAGGGCATGTAAAGCGGGAATTTATCAGCTTTGTAGCGATTTGAAGGACAAACCCAGTCGCAAAAGACGCTTAGTCTAAAGCAACACCTTCAAGAATGTCCTCCAGATGGTCGAGTCAGGCGACCATCTGGAGTCTCTCTAGCGTTGATCAAAAGTCCGGTAATTGGTCCAAGCGCTGAAGTTGTTGGATATCGCGGTTTTGTCGTACCGCGGCATCAGGAACAGTAACGGAAGGCTGGCTCTCGCGAGGTAGCTTCATCTGGTTTGATCTCGGGCGAATAGGGTTGCTCAGCGGTTTAAGCTTCTCGCTCTCTAGAGGGCGAGCGGAACCGCCGCTTGGTATTGGAGCGACGACAATAACTTTCGTGGGCTTTGGAGCTGCGGGTATTGGCGAGAACGTGAAATCCACGTTGCGTACAGTTTCGCGGCTGCCATGAAATCCGCCGACTGCAGTCCATTTTTTATTCGCGAAGTCACTTCCTACACCCGCTTTGGACGTAATAGTTACGCGGACCGTATATCCCATGCTTGTAAGCTGGTTTTCTGCGCGGCCCAATTGCTCGACCCATTCCCCAAGCCGAAAATCGGATGGCGAGACGCGAATTTCTTTGTATCGGCCTGAACGTTCACAAGCTTGAGATTTGGGGTTTTTTACACGAACGCTAAACTCTGCTCTTCCCCATCTGTAAACTTCGCGAGATGTGCTGGCATCGCCAACAACAACGAGTTTATCGACACCTGAAGGAGCGATCCATTGGACTGGATCGAAACCAGCGCCGGCAGTGTCGGTCGTGTTTTGAGTTATAGTGTAGTTTGCTGACCAGTCATCGAAGCTCTGAACCCTATGTTTTGAATGAGTTTTGAAGGCCGTTAAGATTTGGCATTCTATCAGATCCGAGAGCTGTACAATGTCTCCTGGTCTATCGTCTGGTAGCGGTGGTAATGATGTGCATCCTGCTAAAGAAATTAGAGATATTATAAAAGTAATTTTTTCCCTCATTATTGCCCCCTGCGTAATTTGCAGAGACAAGTTGATATAGAATCGTCCTGTTGTCGAGGCAGGTATTATTTAGGTGCCACTTTTCTAAGATGTGCCTATATGACCTACTTGGACAAAGCCCAAGTAGGTCATTTGGGAGAGCAGTCTATGAGTGACACTCAGGTAAAGGCACACCAACTGATTTGTAGTGCCGAACGACTCGCCAGTCTCCATACTCACCGCTTCTCAACAACTCCAAAGCTTGAAAGTCGTTATGCATAATCATAGACAATGCTGGCTTGTGAATTCTTAGTGGAACGTTGCCGCGTGAAGGCCGGGCAATCAGGTAAAATTTGCACCATCGCCGGATCGTGTCAGCAGACATGCCTGTGAAGTCGCATGCGTCCGGTAGATAAACCCACTCGGCCTCGTGAACGAGTATTGGTACGAGCAATGATGTCATGCTGACAGCGCCTCCGTTTCCTCTCGGTCGATGAGGCTAGCCACCTTAGGAAGAAGGGCTTTCCAAGCCTTCAAGTTTTGAGAGCATCTTTTCCGTAAAGGAGCCCTAGAGGCCTTCTCCCCTTCAAGAGCAAAAAGACCTTGCTGGGAATGAGCGGCTGATTTTTTCGTTTTCGCGTAAAAAGTCTTTTTCTTTGTTTTTGTCTTTTTCTCGGTCTTGTCTCCGTCTCCGTCTCCGTCTCCGTCTCCGTCTCTGTCTCTGTATATCGATAGGGTATCGATACTGTATCGATAGGGTATCATCGGAAGCCCCCATTCAGGTATCTGGTCGAGGCCAGTCGGTCGGACATTCCCAGCACGTTCGTTGCCGCCTTATCAGCTTCCTGCTTGTCGAAAGCTTCGCGAGAAATCTCAAACTCTTGCTCGGCAGCTTCTCGCAGTGTGTCGCTTTCAATCCCGGCTATTGCCCGCTCGACACCAAGCGCGTGCTTCTTGTTCATGGCCGAGTTGGTTTCAAACCAACCACACACGAAGACCTCGCATGTTTCAGGATCGATCATAACCAAACCGGAATCAGTCAGGGCAGAGAGGCCGCCGCGATACTGATCAGCAGACCATCCCAAATCATCGAGCGCGTAACCTTCGGGCAGGCGGAAACAGCCCGCGCTGTTCTGGTGTTCACAGGTGGTGAGGTAGAGCATCAACAGCCGTGCCTCATCGGTCGGCAGCGCCTTGAACGCCTTGTTGCGCCAAATCTTTGGGGAAACTTTGGTGAAATCGCGCATCAGCCGTACACCTTCCGATTAAGCCGGAAGTTCTGCGCCAGCTTGCACGCCTCGCATGCTTGAAGGGCAGAAAGACCGAAACGGGCCTTCAGGGTTGGAACCGCCTGGGGCGGCGGCTCCTTCTGTTCGGCAAGCCATTGGGCTGCACGTATAACTAATGGGTTATTGTTCGGCTCCCTCATGCTGCGGCCCTCCCATCGGCGGCCGGCGCTTCTGCCGGGATAATCTCGACTTCTGTGTGCAGGATGTAGCGCGCATGGGAACCCGGAAACGGGCCGGCATGGGCTTCGTTCAAGGTCTCGATGGCCAGGCCATAGTCCTTTCGCAGCCTGAACACGTATGCGCTCCAGCGCGGGCCGGGATGATCGATCGGAGTACAGCCGCTCTTGCCAGCGGCAACGAGGTTCTTCAGCGCCCAGCCGTAGCGGCCAATGAGCTTAAACGGCTGCCCGTCAGGGAGAACCCGGGCGGTGGTTATGATACGTTTCGTCATGCTGCCAGACCTCCAAGGCCGTGAAGCTGGCAAATGGTCTTCGCATGCCAGAAAGACACGCGGCACCGACGCATGACGGATTTGACCGCCAGCAATTCAGATTGATTTTCGGGGGTGGATTCTGTAGGGTTCCAAGCATCAAGCCCTGTGAAAGCATTGATATTGGAACCCGGTTTAGCGCCTGCCAGCGCGGCCGGGTTTTCCGTTTTCATAGGGAAACCTCAAGCTGCGGCTTTGAGCGTGGGCAGGGACATCACATAAGCGTCAAGCTCTGCCGTCAGGAGTAGAGTGCGCTTGCCCATCTTGCGGGCTGTCAGGTGTCCTTCGCGAATAAGCTCGTAGAGCTTGGTGCGGCCAATACCGCAGTATGTGGTTGCGTCGTCAACCGTAATAGAAAGCGGCTTCATGCGGGACTTCTCCGCCGGAGTGTTTAGCGTCCGGTGGCGCATTCACTGCTGTTTGTCAGTGAACGCTCCCCATTATTGTCATGAATCGCAGCTTGTCAGGGTTCAAACTCGTGTCCAGTTTGTCACGAAATCCTGTTTCAAACAGGCACAAGCATGTATCGTTTTTTTGTGACGCGCAGCCTTCAGTCTGTCACAGTTTTGGGCTGCGTTGTGGCTTGCGCCGCCTTATAGCGCTCTGCCGATTTCTTCATTTGCTCGTCGCCGTGCCAAATGTTTTCATGCAGCATGTCGAATGCTTTCTTTGGCTCGCTTTTTCGAATAGCGGCAATCTGACTGCCGCCGTTTTTAGCGAAGCCGATGCGCTGGGATACGCGAAGCCGCCCGAACTCTGTCCTCAAACGCGACTCCCATGTTCTCAGTGTGCCGGGTTTGACGCCGTATGCTTCGGCCACTACTTCCTCCGCGTCGGCGGCACTCATCATTTTGCTTGAGCGGCGTAGGTGCACAGCGCAAACCGCAAACAGCTGTTCCTCAAGCTCGATAAGTCCAGCTTGGCGTCCCCCTTTTACCGGCTGTAAGATCGGCAGGACATCACCATAAGATAACGCTTCGAGCGCAAGGCAGAGTTCGGCCGCAATGCCATCTGGGAAGCCGCCGACATTCGCCCTGAGCAAAGAAATCAGTATCTCGCGCCGCTCTTGCACGGTTAGAGGGGCCAAATGGCCCAGCCCGAAATCAACGCCTATGCCCTCATGAATATGACTGTCCACTTGCTCCCTAGCTTGCTGATATTCGCGAAGCGAGCGGGTCTGTGCTGGGCCAAGAGGTACGAACCTTAGGCCCTCTGTAGCTAGGCCGATTTGATGATCTATCGCCCACTGAGCCGTCGCTCTGACGAGATTCCCGGCTTCTTGAAGAGCATGGAATGCATTCATGTCTTTTCTTGCGGCGGTTTCTTCCCCTCCATCCGGGTCTGTCGCATCTCGGAGCGCAACGAGGCGCGCAAGCGTTTCCTCCGCCCATGCTCCGGGTTCGCCCTTTTCTTTTTTCACTGACCTCCTGAGGCGAGAGGCTTTGTTTTCTGGATCTGATGACACGAGGCACCTGTGTCGCACCGTAGGGCCGCAGGGAAACCGGGCGGTGCATACCCGGCTTGTCGGATGGCCGTCCTATCCCTGTCGGTTCTTTAAATCATGAGGCGGCCGGAAACTTCAGAACGTTCCCGCCGCGCTTCGTCAGGGTTATGTACTTCTCCCATGCATCCATGAGTTTGCGCCGCCTCTCGATGGCGTCGCTGCGCCGGTAGGCGCGCTCTGTCTCATCGCCCACTGTGTGGGCAAGCGCGGCCTCTGCGACTTCACGCGGAAAGCTGGTCTTGTCACCTGCCCAATCACGGAATGCTGAGCGGAACCCGTGCACCGTCACGCCTTCAATCTTCATGCGCCGAATCGCCATGGTCAGGGACATGTTTGATAAGGGGCGGTCTTTCTTCTGGCCGGGGAAGATATAAGGATTATCCCCGAAGCGCTGGTTATGCAGACGATGCAGCACAGACAGCGCAGCTTCAGACAGAGGCACGCGATGTTCGCGGCCGGATTTCATACGCTCCCCCGGTACGGTCCAAATCTTTGCGACCATATCAACCTCTTCCCACTTTGCGCCCAGTACTTCGCCGGTGCGGTTGGCGTTCAGGATGAGAAATTCGAGCGCTTTGGCAGAAATGCCATCATGCTCCCGAAGAAGAGATACGAATCCTGGCACATCATCGTAACCCATGGCCGCATGATGGCCGCGGGTGAGCTTCGACTTGGAGGGGAGGATGTTGGCAAGGTTATCCCGCCAGGCAGCGGGATTTTCGCCTCTTCGCCAGCCTTTGGCCTTTGCGTATCCGAGGACGCGCTCGATTCGCCCTCGAAGGCGAGAGGCTGTGTCATTCTTCGTGGACCATATCGGCTTGAGAACCCTCAACACGTCATCAACGCCGATTTCTGAAACCATCTTTGAGCGGATTGGCTCGCAATAGTCTTTGAGGGTCATTCGCCATTGGTCCCGATGTTTGGCGTTCTTCCACTGCTTCTCCATGCTTTCTATGTACTGGTCGGCGCAGTCTCCGAATGTAGGCTCCTTATCTTTTGCCTTCTCGGCTATGGGGTCTCGGCCTTCCGCGACTGCTTGCCGTGCATCGCTGGCTTTGGAGCGCGAGTTCGCCAAGGTAACAGCAGGGTAGGGGCCTAGCCCCATTTCACGGCGCTTGCCATCAACCGTCCACATATAAAGCCATGACTTCGAGCCGCCGGGCGTTACATTAAGATACAGGCCGCCGCCATCGCTGTGCCTTCCGGCTTTCAGCTTTGTGGACTTAACGAGAACATCCGAGAGCTTCTGTAATGACCTTGCCATTGCCTTCCCCACTTCCATCCCCACTTTCGAAAGCGGATAGATGAGAACGTTTGTGAACGACTGTGAACGCACAGAATCAGGAAGGCAAGAAAAACAAAGGTGAGACGGACTTAGGCGAACGGTTGCGAACAGGAGTTAGGCGGACATCCTCTCCGCCATTTCGGCACGAAGCCTGAAATTATAAATCTCCCTAAAAAGCTACTTCTTCCAAGCAGACACCTAAAGCATGCGTTCCCGCATGCCAGTTCGTTCTTCAGCGCGTTTCGCGAAACGCCGGACCCCAGCGATAAACCGCAGGATAGTGGAGAGAGCTAATGCGCCGACGCGATTCTGCCCCTCGTTTCTTGCAGGCAGTTACACAGCACCCTGTACCCAAGTGGCACACACTCGTATCCCGCGCCGTTTCACGACTCGTCCCGTAACGCTTGCGGACTCAATCGGCCAAACAATTGAAGTGCCGGAGCCTGCGAGCCGAATCGTTGATCGGGGAATCGGCGGCGAACCGCTCGGGTTTCACTGTTGTTTCTCTGTGCGCACCGGGGTGACATACTAAGGGTGGGGCGGGAGTGGGGCAAAAGTTTCCGTCGCCCTTCCCCTGCGGGGCAAGGGATCTCTGAAAAGGCCTATAGTTTAGAAAGACCTTGTTAACCGCGCTAACTAACGGATTTTCAAGTCATTTCTTAACGCATGGTAAAGCC
>Ga0075370_10000050_pt1 | contig 36486 bp, 27 predicted proteins | sample EndMethybrTD3035_FD_71398 | JGI IMG/M metagenome (GOLD analysis project Ga0075370, IMG submission 71398) | Populus endosphere microbial communities from Tennessee, USA - Endosphere MetaG P. TD hybrid TD303-5 | ecosystem: Host-associated > Plants > Roots > Endosphere | place: USA: Tennessee... | reverse complement strand
AACGGAATCGTGAAAAAATCCCGACCGTCAGTCCCGAGGACAGTCCGTAACTAAATATCTGTGCCTCTTCTGCATTTAAGTCATGCGGCAAATTTATAAATCGACCGGCCAACGATTGTCAGGTGACGTCGTCGATAATATGTTGTCGGAAGTTTCTGAAAATTCCAGCATACATGTTCTTGATCAGATGCGTGTCATGCGTCACCAGGATCATGTTAGCGCCGCGTGCCACATGTGCAGCGGCCTCCTCGGACGTGAGAGCAAGCCTAAGTAACGCGCGGCCCGGTGTTTGCTTGACCACAGCCGCCATCTCGTCGAGCAATTGAATGATGCGGCGATCATTCCAGTCGCTGATGCCGAGTTCAAGAGACAGGTCGCCCGGGCCGACCGCGACACCGGTTACGCCATCAACCGCCAGTATCTCGGCAAGGTTGTCCTTACCCTCGAGGCTTTCAATTATCATGATGCAAGCGACTTGCTGGCTGGCGGCCTGGCGTCGCTCATATTCGCTGCCTTCGTGGCGGAGTGTTGCTCGTGCGAAGCCGGATCCTCGAACACCCAACGGCTTGTAGCGGCACCAGGAAACCAGTTCAGCAGCTTCAGCCGCAGTAGAAACGTGAGGAAAAAGGATGCCTGCAGCTCCGGCATCAAGCATGCGAGCTACAAGGTTCGCCGATCGTTCGCCGAGACGGACCAGAGCAGGAACGCCGTCTAGTTCGGCTGTGATGAGAGCGTTGGCCACGTCACTGTAGTCACGAAGGCCGTGTTCGAAATCGATGAAGAGAAAATCGGCTCCGGCGCCGCAGCAAAGTTCGACCATAGTCGGATGAACAATGTTCAACACCGGTCCGATCAGAACATCGCCTGACTGCAATCGATCCTTAATGGTACCGCGCATTGTCGCACTCCGATAGAGAGGGGCTTGCTCGAAGTGAACAGCGGCCCTCATGCATCACATACGCCGCGACTGCGACGCCGATTGGTTCGCTATTATATAGCCAACAAGGGCCGTTGAGCGCCTAACCAGCTTAGGATGCCGCTGAGTATTTGCTTCCGCGACATAGCGGCCGCAACCGATCGCGGCGGCCGTTGGATCGACGATTGTGAACATCTGCTCGTCGCCCGCCTGCGCTATGGCATCCCCCTCCAAGCCTTGCATTCTCTCGTCCGCTTCGGCGGGTGTGTCGTTCTGCCGCGCAGCAAGCGATTGCGATCGCACAGCCTATACTTCTTGCATATCGCTCTTGCAATGCGTATATAAAATTAGAAATTTGCTATTGAAAGTTTGGGCGGGTGGACATGGAGGGCGAGCGCTGTGATGCCGGCGTGTGGAAACACATTCGGGAGAAATCGGAAGTCCGTGTGGAACTGCGTCCGGTCGCTGCAGGATCCGAACGGTGATTGGCCCTGCTGACGGTGGAGTGGAACATCGCGACACTGAGACAATGACACTTTCAAGCGTTCGTCGAATCGCCTGCATGCTCGATCTCGACCCGACGCTCATCGATGAGGGCGACATCCTTCCGGTCGGCTGGCATTTCATCGCAATGCCAGCTTCGACGCGGCGCAGTGCGCTGAGGCATGACGGTTTTCCTGGGCTTGGCGTAGTGATCCCCGACCTGGGATTGCCGAGGCTCATGCTCGCAGGCCGCAATGTATCCTATCGTTCAGGCCTGCGCGTGGGCGAGACGGTCGAACGCCGTAGCTGGATCGACAGCATAAAGGATAAAACTGCCGACACTCGCCCGATGGCGTTGGTGAAGATTGCGCATGAACTGCGCTCGATCAGTTCGGGGGAAATCGCAGTCGCCGAGACGCAAACCTATATCCTGCTGCCCGCCTCTGCCTATCAGCCCGGAGCTGGCGTAAAAATGCCTATAGATGCGTCGGTGGTCCGGACTGTAGTGCCGGATGACACGTTGCTGTTCCAATTTTCGGCGCTGGGGTTCAACTCGCACAAGATCCACCTGGATCGTGCGTTCGCGCGGGAGATAGAAGGGTTTCCAGACCTCGTGGTCAATGGCGGGCTCGCAACCCTGCTTCTAACCGAGTTCGTTCGCCTGGACCTTGGCCTGACTTTGCGGTCGCTGAGCGTCCGCAACATCGCGCCCTTGTTTTGCGACCGGCCGCTGACACTCGCTGCCGATCGGCGCAACGGCAAATGGCAGCTTAGCATTCACAACGAAGCCGGCAATGTCGCCGCCGAAGTCGAGGTCGAAACAGAATGACGTTCGAGCCACTCAAGGGGCAGCGTGTCCTTGATCTGACCAGTGTCGTGGTGGGGCCGGTCTGCACGGCCAGGCTCGCGCAATATGGCGCTGAGATCATCAAGCTGGAAAGCCCGGAAGGCGATCTCATGCGCGGACTTGGTGGCCAGTCACCGACAGGTCAGCATTCAGGCACTTATCTCCATCTCAATCGCGGCAAGCGGAATATCTGCTGCGACCTCAAAAGGCCGTCGAGCCGCCAGATCATCGACCGTCTGGTCGCCTCGGCGGACGTCATCATCGCCAATATGCGGCCACGGGCCCTTGAGCGCCTCGGTCTCGACGCGCAGACGATCAGGTCGAAATACCCCGAGAAGCTCTATTGCCTGATCACGGGATATGGGACTGACGGGCCCTATGCCGGTCACCCGACCTATGACAGCGTGGTCCAGGCAGCGTCCGGCATGACCGGGCTCACTTTGGCGCGGGACGGCGCGCCGGCTTATGTTCCGATGGTCATTTGCGACCATGTCGTCGGCGAGATCGCCGCCGGCGCCGTCATGGCGGCCATGCTGGAAAAAATCAGGACGCAGAGCGGCGCCACGATCGAAGTGCCGATGTTTGAAACGATGGCCGCCTTCGTTCTCCAGGAACATCTGGCGCAGCACAGTTTCGCGCCACCGGTCGGGCCGCCGGGCGATCAACGGCTGCTCAACAAGCAGAACAAGCCCGTTCAGACCGCTGATGGCTGGATATCCTTCACGGTGAACACGGACAAGCAGGTGCAGGCGTTCCTCCTTGCGGTCGGGCGTCGTGACCTTGTCGGCGATGCTCGCTTCAGCACCGTCGCGGCTCGGGCCACCAATGTCGGCGATTGGTTTGCTGTGCGCGGCGCGCCGCTCACGCAGCGCACGACGGCGCAGTGGCTGGAGATCTTCGCTGCTGCGGACATCGCAAGCAAGCCTTGCCATACCCTCGATACGTTGCCCGGCGACGCGCATCTGACGGCGGTCGGATTGCTCGTGCCGGATGCACATCCGATTGAGGGCGACACGCTTGCCATTCGAACCACGATCCGATTCGATGACGAGTATCCTCCCTTGCCAGGTTTTGCCCAACCGCGCGGCTGGGAAAGCTGCGAAGTGCTCCGCGACCTGGGCTTTCCCGAAAGCGAGATTCAGCGCCTTGCATCCGAAGGCGCCATAGTCTCGGGCCGAGTTTGATCGAACTACGAAGGTTCGGACGGTTTCCCGATCAACAACGCATCGGCGACGACGCGTCAAACCTACAAAGGCCAGCCATATGGCGAAAACGATAGACACGATCGGCGTTGTCGGCGCTGGCGCCATGGGCATGGGCATTGCTCAGATCGCGGCACAGGCAGGGATGAGGACATTGTTGCACGACCATCGCGACGGGGCCGCGACGGCCGCGGTAGCGGCGATCGGGCAAACCTTGGCTGGTCTTGTGGCGAAAGGGAAATTGAGGGCCGATGCTGCGGAAACTGCCACCGCGAGACTCGAGGCCGCCAGTGATCTGACGGCGCTTGCAGGGTGCGATCTGGTGGTCGAGGCGATTGTCGAGGATCTCGCCGCCAAGCGGAGGCTGCTCGAGCAGCTCGAGACACTTGTGGCGCAAGAGTGCATTCTTGCCACCAACACCTCGTCGTTGTCGGTGACCGCTATTGCCGCCGGCTGCCGCCACCCGCACCGCGTGGCGGGCCTTCATTTTTTCAATCCGGTACCGCTCATGCGCGTCGTCGAGGTGGTGAGAGGGGCGCACACCGACCAGCAAGTCGTCCAGGACCTGTTGCTCCTGGCCCAGCATCTGGGGCATCGCGGCGTCGAGACGAAGGATACGCCTGGCTTCATCGTCAATCACGCCGGCCGCGCCTATGGGACGGAGGCGCTGCGCATGGCCGAGGAAGGCATAGCAAGCTTCGATGTCATAGATCGGGTTCTGCGCGAGAGTGCCGGCTTCCGAATGGGTCCCTTCGAGCTGTTCGATCTGACTGCGCTGGATGTCTCCCACCCCGCGATGGAAGCGATCTTCGCGCAGTTCTACAATGATCCGCGCTACCGGCCTTCCTATATCGCCCGCCAGCGACTGACCGCGGGCCGCGTCGGCCGCAAGGTCGGCGGCGGCTTCTACGACTATGTCGATGGCAAGCGCGTCGCTACAGGCAGCATAGAGCCGCCGAGCACGCCCATGTCGCTTCCCCCGATCTGGGTTGCGGACGCTCACCTGGACTGCAGCTCGTCACTTGTGACGCTTCTACGAAAACTGGGCGCAACGATCGAGGAGCTCCCCATGCCCTCGGCCTCGGCGCTATGCATCTTGTCTCCGCTCGGAGACGATGCTGCAACCGCCGTGGTGCGGGCCGGGGTCGATCCGCGGCATACCGTGTGCGTCGACATGTTGCCAGGTCTCGATCGGCACCGAACCCTGATGGTAACCTCTGCCACGAGCGGTGAAATGATCGATGCGGCGCGCCATCTGTTCGGGCGTGACGGCGTCGGTGTGTCAGTTATTCGCGACAGTCTGGGTTTCGTGGCCCAACGCGTGCTGGCGATGGTGGTGAACACTGCTTGCGAGATCGCGCAGCAGCAGATTGCAAGCCCCCAAGACATCGACGACGCGGTTCGCCTCGGACTGGCATATCCGTCAGGGCCGCTTGCCTGGGGTGATCAGCTCGGTGCCGGCCGGATACTCCACATTCTCGAACGGATTCACGCGATATCCGGTGACCCGCGCTATCGGCCGAGCGCATGGTTGCGCCGACGGGCGCAGCTCGGTCTCCCGCTGTCGTGGCCCGAACCGTCAATCACATAGCTGCGTGGCCGCACTGTGCTTTCGGGGCCCCGGTTATCTTGCGCGGTATGGCCATAACCGCGAGCAGCGCCAGGAACGATGTTGCCGCGACGAAGGCCATCGCAAGTTCATATGCGGCTGGAGCGGAATAGGTGGCATGACCGACCGGCGCGACCAGTTTCGAAGACCCCAGCAAAAGCGAAACGACTTGTGCGCCGACACCCATGCCGAGCGCGCGCACCAGGTAGGCAAACCCCGTCGCTTCGCCCGTCTCGGCCTTGGGACTGGTTTCCATGATGACCGCCGGGGTGGCAACGAACATGATCGTCAGGCCGGCAGTGGAAGCCGCAGCGCATGCAATTACCAGCCCCAAGCTTGCGTGGAAGAAGTATAGCAGGGTCCATGCCGCCGTAAGGATCGCGGCACCGCCAATGCCGGCGATGCGGCCCCCGCGAAGCTGGGCAATCCGGCCACCTGCCGGACCAGCCAATACGCCGACCAAGTTGCTGGGCAGCTTCGCGATACCAGCCAGCGATCCGGACAATCCTAGGCCGATGCCGGTCCAGGTTGGTTGTTGCATCAGCGACAAGGTGATCAGCGCCATCTGCTGGCCACCGCAGCCGATAAGAAAGAAGGACATGACCGTAAACAGGTAGTGGCGATTGCGGAATCGACGCAGGTCGATGAGCGGATTGGCTCGTCGCAGCTCATACCATGCCCAGAATGCCATAACCGCAACGCCCCCACCCATGAGGCCAAGGGTCACCAACGATAGCCAGCCAAAGTCTCGGCTCAGCGAAATTCCGGTCAGGATTGCCGCGACCGCCGCGACAAGGCCCGTCGCGCCGACATAGTCGATGTTCGAGCTGTCGCCTGACCCAGGGTCGAACGGGATAACGGCTCGATTAAATATCACCGCGAACATCGGCAGAGCGCCGCTGACGAAGAAGATCCAGTTCCAGTGACCGATGTCGGCAAAATAGCCGCCAAGGATAAAGCCCAGCCCGCCGCTGATCGCATAGGCGCCAAGCACGAGTCCTGTCCCGAGCGCCGCGCGATGCTGCGAAGCGTGATTGCGAATTATGCCGAAGCTCAGAGGCAGGATCGCGCCGGAGACGCCCTGAAGGCACCGGCCAACGATGATCCATCGCAGGTCGTCCGAAAGTGCGCTGAGGAGCGAGCCGATGACGCTGATGATAAGTATGACTTCTAGAACCCGACTGCGTCCGAAAATGTCCCCGAGGCGACCGCCGATCGCCGCCGCAGCAGCCTGGACTAGGACGAAGCCGGTAATCAGCCAGCCAACGGATCCCGGATCGCCATAGATACGGTTCACCGTCGGTAAGGCGCCGAAAATCATGCTTACTTCGAGCGACCCGATGAAATCGGTCACCATCAGGGCAATAACAATCACGAAGAACTGTCGCTCGGATCTGGTCATCATCGGCACCCCACCGCTTGCGCATTCTCAGGCTGGGTCGCAACGCGCGTCGGGCTATGCCTACCACAAGCGAGCGCCACTCCTTGACCGACGTGCAGGCGAAAGCGCTCGTTCGCATCTCGACAACCAGAGCTGCCCGGGCCCTCGGTCATAGCTTGACGCGAACGCCCGCCTTGAAATATCTGCCGATGCGATCATAGTTGCCGCCGGCGTTGGCGGTGGGGAAGAACAACGGCGGCTTGGCGTCAAACACATTGTCGATCCGTGCGTAGACAGTCATTTCGCCCATGTGCGTTTCGATGCGCTGCTGAGCTCCGAGGCCGAAATACCAAACGCCATTTACTTGGTTATTCTGAATCGTGGCCGCGCTGGCGATACTGTAAGTGCCGCCACCAAGCCGATTGGCATTCAGGTCGATAGACGTGCCGCCGATACGATAGATTGCGCTTAAGTCCCAGCCCCATTTGGGTATGCCATAAGTCAGGATATCGCCTGCATAGTCGATCCGAGATGTGCCAAGGTCCACAATATAGTTCTTGAGGTAGTTGCCGAGGACGCGCAGGTCTAGCACGCCCGAGCCGACGTTTACGTGGTAGGACGCCTCCAGATCGAAACCCCGCGTGGTAATCTTCGCAAGGTTGGCGACAACATTGGTGACGGAGATAAGATTTCCGGTGGCACCCCGGCTCACGAAATTGCAGATCGTCGCGTTGCCGTTCTGGCACTCATTGAGCGTCTGCTGGTTCGACAACGACTGAACCGCGTTGGAAAGCTGAATGTCATAGTAATCCAAGGAGATGTTGAAGTCGCGCAAGAAGTTTGGTCGCAACACGAGGCCGGCCGAGAAGGTGTTCGCTATCTCGGGTTTAAGAAACGGATTACCGGCCGTGTACGAGGCAAAGACGACAGATGTGCCGGTGCGAGGATCGGTGCCGACATTTCCGGCACTGACGAGTACCGCGGGAGAATTGAGCTCCAGTATGTTTGGAGCCCGAATATCACGCGACCGTACGACTCGGAAACGCACGCCGTCGACAGGTTCATAATTGGCACCGACCTTCCACGTGGTGACTGTACCCGAAGTGCTATAGTTGGTCACGCGTACGGCGCCGTTCACTTCCAGCGTCTTCGCGAAAGCGACATCCTTGGCGAGCGGGATTACGGTTTCGAGAAAGGCTTCCTTTACGGCAATCCGCCCGCTGAGCGGTACCTGGTTGCTGTAAGCGAACCGCTTCGCCAATTGAATGGCATCCACCGTTTGGTTCGCTGTCTCGCGGCGATACTCGACGCCGCCAGCTACCGACACTGGACCTGCCCAGGTCGAAAGGGGTTCGCCGGAGAAGCCAGCGCCCGCGGCAAATTGCGTGGAACGCAAATAGGTCAGCCCAACGCCATAGGAATAGGACTTGGCGGCGAGATTGGGCGCGCCAACACCGAAGAGATTGATCGGGATGCAGCCGTTGCTAGGGGTCGTAAGCGTCGTTCGGCAGACAATTTGTCCATTGGCCGGGTTTTTGACGGCGTCGACCTGTTGGTTGAAGAGATCGGGAATCAGCGCGTTATCATAGCGCTGATTATAGTTGCTCTCGCCATATGTGGCATAAGCGTTCGCTTTCCAGCTGTGACCGAGTTCCGCATCCATGCCAAGACTGCCGCGCTTGACGTTGGTAAAGCGGGTGAATTGCGATGGCCCAAACTCCATCGAGAAGCGGCCAAGAGGAAACGAGCTCAAGGCCGCGGTGTCCATCCTCGCTGCGACTGCCGCGGGTAGATAAGCGTTGTCGCGCCTGATCGTGTAGGTACCGAGGACCGACGTTGCCGGCGGCACCGAATGAAATACAGTAGTACTTTCACCGTACAGGAAATCAGCCTTTAGTGTGACATTGTCAGACGCTTCGAAATTGATCGCTCCATATCCCGAATAACGGCGCTGCGGCGTCGTCAGGTCCGCGATGCGCTGGAAGAATATGAGATCGTTGTTTTGCTGCGGGCAGACTTGAAGCACGCCCGAAACCGTCCCGCACGGCGTGTAGGGCGCTGTCGCGCCGCCCGGCAGGAACTGCGTGTTCGCCAGCGGGCCACTGGTGATCAGGCCACCAAATGTCTGGTTATTAAGATAGGCGTAGGGAACTACGAGCTGCGTTTTCTGGCCGTTGGACGGCGTGTAGTTCGGATTGTTCACCGCCGCGACAGGGTAGAAGAGGTCGTTTCGTCCGGCTACGGGAGCGGGGTCCGCATTAAAGTACTCGCCGCCCACGACAAGATGCAGGCGGTCGCCGAGATTCCCCCCCCAGGCAAGGCTGAACTTCTGCGTGCCCGCATCGCCGTGTGACGAGATGCCGCCTTCGGCATTGGCCCGCAAACCTTCGAGCTGGGTGTCGAGGACGAGGTTGGCAACGCCCGCAACCGCGTCAGATCCATATGCGGCAGATGCGCCGCCGGTTACGACGTCGATTCGCTTGACGAGTACCTGAGGGAGGATGGCAAGATCGACCGTCCCGATATTTGTTGTCGGAACTATGCGCTGGCCGTTGAGCAGCACCAGGGTACGGTTCGGGCCCAAACCGCGAAGGTTTATGAAGCTGCCGCCACCGGCGCCGCTGATGGCGTTACCGGCGGTTCCGGGCGTCGAGGTGTTGCGCGCAGCCGGCAAGAGCTTGATCGCATCTACGAGGATTGATGGTGCCCGCTCGACAAGAATCTCATTCCCCACGACGGTAACGGGTGTCGGGGCCGAATAGCCTGCTCTTTCGACGCGTGTTCCCGAGACGACAATGTCGGCTTCCTGCGCCGAGTCCGGGTTGCTCGCAGCGGCGGCCGGCGCGGCGCTCGCTCCCGCGGCTTCTGCGCGGGTAGCCACCTGCGCGAACGCTTGCCCGGCTGCGCCGCCGGTAATCAGAAGTGCAGAACTGATTCTAAGGGACGCCAGCAGGCGCCGCTTCGAGTTGCTCGTCATGTCATCCCCTCCTGATTGCGCCTTTTGCCTCAGTGACTTGGCTGGGCAGGGGCGCTCGCCCCATGGGCATTTCTCGGCCCGTCGTAAAATATTTCATATGCGATGTCAATGATCCATATATGAAAGTATGGTTCCTTCTCGCGGTTCCTCTGCCCGAGCGTGATTTGCGGGCGGAAGGTACCTGACGCGTCCTGGGGTGGCGCGATGCTTAATGAGCTGGCCCACGTCTGAAATGTCCTGTCATCGGCGCGGCCGTGCCAAAACCCCCCGCATCTTGGATGCAGGGGGCTTTGAGTGTTTTAGAGACGCGCGTTCGGCTAGTCTTGGCTGCTAGAATACGTTCGGTTGGTGGATCTCGATAACGTGACCATCCGGGTCTTGCAGGAAGACCTGATACCAACCGGGAATGGCCCAGCAACCATAATCGGAATAGCGGATGCCTAACTCGTCGCACCGACGCATGAAACCCTTGATGTCGTCGGTGCGGAAACAAAAGTGACCATGCCCCATCGGATTGACGGCCTGCTTCATCTTGAAGCCGGTATCTAAGTCGCGCTCGGCCCAATGGAATTCGATGTCGCCATCCGTGAGAAAGTCTACCTTGCCCGTATAGGCGCGATCATCGCGATCTCTGCTGATAACAGTATGCTCGTCGTCGGTTATCGCGCCCAGCTCGAACAGATTTTTATAAAAAGCGGTCAACCTGGGGAGGTTATCAGTACAAAGATTCATGTGGTGGAATTTGAACTTCACTTTCCTGGCTCCTTTATGACGTTTCTTCTTTTCGACAGCTCGAAATTTGAATTCTCCGTTGTCCCCGATCGAACTCCTGTCAGGTAAAACACCTGCTGGCGTGCTTGGATCTGGAAGCCTGTACGGCGAAGCAGCCTCAGGCTTCGGGACGATCTCAAGCGAATTGGATATGGCGTATCACAGACACATTTATCGATGCATATATGAATTTAATCAAGCTATAAATTCGGATTCCTGATTGTTGCGAGGAGATGCCGCGGGCCCTGTGGTGAAGAATGAAGGCATCGTGCGTTCGCCCAGACCTCGTGGCCTGGCTCGGGAGCGGCAGTCGGCATGCCCGTGACGGCCGGCGGGATTGCGGTTTGGTGCCCGCAAATACCTCGCGCAGGACATGTTCGAGGGCGTTTGGTGCCTTTGTCCCGAACAAGCCCACCGATGTAGCTGCATTGCAGACCTACCGCATCCCAGAAAGCGTGGCGCGCAGCGTTTGCATGCCTCTGCGCCGCGCTCCAAGGTATTCTCGAACCTGCAATCGGAACGGCTCGAAGTGGGCCATGCCGAGGCACCATCGTCCAAAGGGCTGCGGCTAGCGAAATCGAACAGCGTGCGACCGTGAGGGCACCTGCACGTTTGCGGGTGCTCTAAAACGAAACTTCGACCTCACCCTAAGCGCAGGCGATTTGCTTCTGTTCGGCTTGTCTTTGCAGATAGATACCTCGGGCCAGCTCTCGGCGGAATCGGCAATTCATCAGAACTTGAAACGCGCGCCCACGGTAAAGTACCGACCGAGCAGGTCATCACCCGTTACCAAAGGATACTGGAACAGCGGTGTGCCTGTGTTGGCGGTATAGGGTGGGGGACTTTTGTCGAAGAGGTTCTGAACCGAAAGATAGATCTGGCGCCCTTTGTCCTTCCCGATAAACGCCGTAAGCGTCAAATCCGTATAGGCAACTGAGGGAACTTTGGGGATCGCATAGACAAGTGACGGGTCGGCGTTCTGCCGAAGCGACGACCTCCACCGCTCTTGCACATCAATGGCAAAGTCCGAATTGCTGTAGGTTGCAAAACCGGTGACCCTCCATTTGGCCACACCGGCGCCAAACTGGATTGAAGCCGCACCAGCGAGATGTTGCGGCGGGGTGCCGGGAACCAGGATCGAGTCGAGCTGGGGTTGATAGCCAACGAGCCCGCGAAGCGATATTCTGCCATCGCCGCCGACGCTGAACTGGTAGTTCACCTCCGTATCGATGCCCCACGTCTTTAGTGAGGCAGCGTTGAGCTGCGTTGCTAGGACGAGCGTGGGCGCGTTTGCCAATGACCGGTCGCTGAAGGGCCTGGGGCGCACGAACAGAGTGCAGAAGGGGCCGGTGCCCCCTGCAGCCTCGCACAAATTTTGGATCGTCGGGCTGCGACCGTCGAAGCTCGTGATCGCGTTGGCCATTCGGATCCGGTAGTAATCGACTGCGATGCTGAGGCCGTTAACCGCCGAGGGGCGATAGACCGCGCCAAATGTAAGTGTCTTGGCAACTTCTGGCTTCAACTGCGAATTGCCAGCCGTCTGGGTGGGGACGATGCCGTTGAAGCCGGTGTGGGCATCGGCATAGCCCGAACTGGCGATCGTTGCCGGCTGGTAGAGGTCGTACAGGCTGGGCGCTCGGATATCGCGCGAATATGTGCCTCGAAACCGCAAACCGTCGATCGGCTCCCAATCACCGCCGATCTTCCAAGTCGAAACGCCGCCGCTGGTCGAATAGTCGGTATAGCGATAGGCGCCGTTGATGCTCGCGCTGCCCACTGCGCTTCCGCTCAACAGCGGAAGTTCCACTTCAATCGCAGCTTCCTTGACATTTTCGCTGACCGAAATCGGGGTCACCTGGGCATTGCTATAATAGGACGTGACGCCAGGCACGCAGTTGAACCGGATCCCGGTGCAATCGGCAAGGAGCGTCGCCGGCGCATTGGTAGTGACGTCCAGCGCAAGCCGACGATATTCGCCGCTTATCGCGAAACGGACAGGTCCAGCCCAGTTGTCGAACAAAGTGCCGCTAAGGCTGGCCTCGACGCCATCCAAGGTGTTGCGCGGGCGCGTGATCGATGTTCCGAACACATAATCGAGGGCGGCCTGCTGGGTATTCAGCGGTGCGCCAAACGCGTTTAGCGGGACGCAGCCCGGATAGGCAGCGGGGTTGGTCAAGCTCGCCCGGCAAACGATGTTCCCGTTGGCCGTACCGGTCGCAAATTTGCCCGCATCGACGGCATCCAACGACGCATAGACTCGGCCATTTATCGTGTTGTTGACGAAATAGTTTTTGGTCGTGCTGACAGCGTGTTGATATTGCACGTTCCACGTCAGATTCGAGATTGTGCCATCAAGGCCAGCCGCGGCCGACCAATTTTCGGTATCGGCTCGGACGCCGATGCGGTGATTGGGATCATCGAATACGCGGGCAAACAGGAAAGCGGGTCCGCCAAGTGCCGCTTGGGTTGCAGCGGGAAGGTAAGCGTTGTCTGATGGCACCACCAAGGGGAAGAACAAGTTCGGGTAGAAGTAGTTGAAATTGTAGGACTTACCAAAGCTTCCCTGAGCGTAGAAATTGATGCTTCCCAAATCATAATCGAGCCGCGCGAAAGCCTGGTCCGTCCTTACGTCCGCGGTTGCAGAGGAGGTTTTGCCATAGAAGCCTTCGCCGCCGCTTTCCAGGCCACCGCCTTGCGCTACACCGTGGACAAACGGGCCCGTAGTGCCGTTACCGGTAAATACCTGACCCGCCAGCGGTCCGGTAAATATCGAACCACGAAAGCTGATCAGCGAGTTTGTGACGTTGTTGACGCCGCGATAAGGATCGGCGGCCGTTCCGGACCCGACCACGCCATAAGCGGCCAGGCCTGACGCACGGTCCTCCTTGAGAATCCCTCTCTGGTCGAAGTGCTCGAAGCTGGCCATGAAGTGGCCGCGATCGTTCGCGAACCGGGTTCCGAACGCCGCAGCGGCCCGCCACGAAAATGCGTCGCCTCTGCTCGAGATGCCTGAGTTGGCTTCGACCTTGAGCCCGGTGAACTTCTTGTCGAGTACGAAGTTCACTACACCCGAAACGGCATCTGAACCATAAACGGCCGACGCGCCGCCAGTTACGACATCGACTCTGGATATCAGCATCTGCGGCAACACGTTCGTATCGACTGCGCCAGTATAGCTCGTAGGCGCAACGCGATGACCGTCTAGCAGAATAAGATTACGCTGAATGCCGAAGCCGCGAAGATTAAGGTAGGCGCCCGTAGCGTTGTCAGTCGCATCTCCCTGAACAGCGGTGCCGCGCGAGTTTGCGAAAATCGGTAGCTTTTTCAGCCCATCGGGAATGTTCGAGGGACTGGTCTTGAGCAGGGTATCTGTCGAGACGACCGTTACCGGTGTCGGGAGCGTATCCCCGTTTCTGACAATGCGCGAGCCGGTCACCAAAATGGTCTCGTCCGGTGCGACCTCATCGCGATCGTGTGATGGGTCGGCAACTGTGTTTTGCGCGAACGCCGGTGACGCGAAGCTCAGCAATGAGATTCCGCAAAAATATGTAAGCCGGTTCCTCATTGATTCTCTCCCCCGAGTTTCTCTGGCTGCTGCGGTGGCTCTGAGTCGTTTGCAGAGTGGCGCAGGCCTGCGATTGGAATTTCGCTATAGCTATTTTATATGAAGGAATGCATTCCTGATCAAGAAATAAATTGCTCGCGGGTATCCAGGCTGCGGTCGGGGTTCGCGTTCCGCTCGGGAGGAAGGAAAGAATAATGCGACATATCGTGACAGCACTTTTGATGTGTAGCGCTTGTGCGCCTATGCCTTGCTTGGCCGCTCCGCAGCCGGCTCCAGTCGATAGCGCCAAGACTGCTCCCGTACCGCCAACGCCTTTTGCGCCGGTCGCAGCATCGCCCTCGATCGCCGAGGATGGCCGTGTAACTTTCCGGTTGTACGCGCCGCAGGCATCTACCGTGGAGGTGAAGGGGAGCTTCCCCAATCCATATCAACCGGCCACCGTGAAAATGACCAAGGACGCAAATGGGGAATGGTCCGGCACCTCCGGACCGCTGATCCCGGAGATGTATTCATACAATTATTTCATTGATGGAGTTACGGCGCTCGACCCAGGCAATTCACACACCAAGCGCGACGGAGCGAGTATAGCCAATACGTTCATCGTGCCCGGCCCCCTGTCAGAACTATATGCGGTCAGGTCGGTCGCACATGGCACTGTATCCGCGATCTGGTACGATTCGCCGAAGTTGGGCAAAACTCGGCGAACCCTTGTCTATACGCCTCCGGGCTACGAAGGTGGTTCGAAGCGCTATCCTGTGCTCTATTTGCTGCACGGCGGAATGGGGGACGAAGATTCGTGGTTGGGCAACGGACGCGCGCCCCAAATCCTGGACAATCTCATTGCCGACCGAAAAATACAGCCAATGATCGTAGTTTTTCCCAACGTGAATGCCTCTCAGACCGCATCACAGGACTATATACAGGAGTTCGAACCCCAAGGTTCATTCTTCAACATGGACTTCCCTGACAGCCTCGTGACAGACCTCGTTCCCTTCATTGACCGGACCTTCAGGACTAGGAAGGGAAGCGCTGAACGGGCGGTCGCGGGTCTCTCGATGGGCGGGGCTCATGCGCTTTGGGCGGCTTTTCGCCATCGCGATGCCTTTGGCTGGGTCGAGAGCATGAGCGGTGGCTACATGATCATGCCGGGCCTCGGGGCGGAAAACTCGTTGCCCAAAGATCCGGGCATTCCTGCGCAGTATCGAATGCCGATGGCGATCGACCCCGACAAGGTATTTGCCACCCTTCCGAATCTTACACCTGCCGCCGCCGCGAAAATGCGAATGTTTACGCTCGTGGTGGGCGAGGGCGACCGTCTGCTTCCCCAGCAACGGACTCTACGATCGGTATTCGCGGCGAACGGGATCAAGGCCGAATTTTCCGAGGTACCAGGTTTTTCCCACGAATGGGCGTTTTGGCGAAAGGAGCTTGTCGAAATGCTTCCGAAGCTCTTCCATTCTCCGGAACCGAAGCTGCCTTGATCGGGCGACGTTCCTACGCTGAGAAATCAATTGCACATTATCACAAACCTACCAAAATTCCGGCAGATCTAGGGGAAGCCGAGCGCTGTGTGCGGGCCGGTTAGGTGTGGCGACCCAATGGGCAGCGAAATAGGGAGATGGCGCTATGCATGGTGCTCGCTACGCATTTGCAATATTACTGACGATCGGAGCTGGCGATGCCGCCATCGCAGCGCCGCAACGCTTTCAAGCTGGAGCGGCAAAGGTCGATATCACCCCTGAAGCGGCCGATCTTCTTCCGGGCGATTCGTTGCGCGACCATCTGTTCGTGCGAGCGATATTGATCGCAAATGGCTCGTCGTGCGCTGTTCTGGTTGGCACCGACTTAGCGGGATTGGCAACGCCAGTTGCTGACAGGGCAATTCAGCGTGCGTCGGCTATTTCCGGCTGCGCCGCCAAGAATGTGGTGATTTCGGCGACGCACACGCATAGCGGCCGTACGCGCGGATTTGGCGATCCAGAGTCAGAGCCCAGTGACAAGCGCGTTGAGGACGCAATTGCCTCGGCGGTCACCCAGGCCAGCAAGTCAATACGGCCCGCGCGGGTTGGCTACGGGACGGTCAATCTTGATCTCAACGTAAACCGCGACCTTTTGGTCGATGGACGCTGGCTTCAGGGGCCGAACGCTGTCGGCCCCTCCGACAAGACGCTTGCCGTGTTGGAATTCGTCGGCGACGATGACCGCCCCATCGGTGTGTACGTCAACTACGCGATGCACCCGATCAATTTCTATTTATCCGGCGTAATCAGTGCGGATGTCCCTGGTGAGGCAACCGGATATGTCGAGCGCCAGTTTGGAGGTGGCACGGTGGCCGTTTTCGTTCAGGGCGCCTCAGGAGACCAAAACCCGGCACTTCTCCGCCCTCTGTTCAGTCTCGTCAGCCAGCGCACTGCAGCCCCCGATCGCGGCGAGATGCGCCTCGCCCGTCCTGGACCATGGGTTGAGCTGTCGAGAGAACGAAATGGTAATGCGCGGCTTAACGCCGCCCTGGCGAGCCCAGTACCAGCAGATCGGGCGCAGGCCTATCACCAGGCCATCCAGGTCACTGGAGATGTCGTCAGGGCCGAGGGGACGATCATGGGCGAAAAGATCGTCGATGCAATGCGCTTCGGAATCGCCGATCTGGCGCGCGACGGACAGATTGGCGGGGTGTCGACCACCATCCAATGCCCGGGGAGGGATCGACTCGATGGCGCCGATCCAGTGCGCGAAGGAACCCTCCCACCTTATTCTGACGGTGCGGCTGTCTTGATACGCCAAGGAATGCTGCGGATCGGGGATGTCTATATCGCGACCGTCGATGGCGAAGTGTACAGCGAAATCGCGGCGCAGCTCAAGCAGAGGGCACCTCAGACGAAACTCATGATGACCACGCTCGCGAACGGGATGGCCAATTCGGGCTACATCTATTCGGATAACGCCAGAGGCCACCTGACCTTTCAGGTAATCGGCTCGCGACTGAAGCCGGGCTGCGCCGAGGGCCAAATCATTTCCACCGGATTGGAGCAGCTCGGTCGGTTGAAAAGTGCAGAATGAAGGTCTCCCTCTCCCTGAAGAGGAGGCGGCAAGGTGAAGTTCTGCGTTCCATGCATGACTGTGCACGAACAACGCTCCGAGCTCGACGGGCTTTCACCAGCATTTGTTCGAACGCCGCGCAATCGCGGACATAATTCACACTGTCACTAGCCGGTGCGGGGATGATCGCGCCTGCATGGGCAAGGCCGATTTTCTAACCGGCGGGCCTGTTCCCGCGAAGCATGGAGGTAAAATCCATGCTCCACGAGATCAGCTTGGTCGAAGGATGGTTCGGGCCGCGACCATTCGTCCATTTCGGCCCTGCTTGCTTTGTGAATGCTCAGTAGTGATACGTTCCCGTCACGCCGAAGGTTCTGGGACGAATAGTGGTGGCAGTAAACAGGTTATCTGCCACTCCAAGTGAGCCGCGGAAACGACTGATGACGGGAGCTTCGTCCAGCAGGTTGGTCGCGAAAGCAGAAACGTCCAGGCCTTTGAGGCGCAAGCCGAGGCGCAGGTTGAGCTGGTCGAACGAATCCGAGCGGTGGGCCTGGGGATCCGTCCCGAAAACAGTGTAGTCGATTTCGGGCCCCTGACTGACATGTTGAAAATCGGCATGCAGATAGGCGGTTCGATCTTCGCCGATCGGCTGCTCGTAATCACCCGAGAACGTTGCGGTGAGCGGCGGGCCGCCCACGCGATCGCCCTTGCGGGCGAAATAGGTCGGGCCCGAAGCGCCCGGCGCACCCTGGAAGTCCTGGGTCAGGTAGGCATGCGCATAGCCGACGCTGGCACCGACCTTGAGGTTTGAATTGACCCGGAAATCCAGGGCCAAGTCGAAACCGACACTTCGCGCGGCGCCGACATTGACGATGAATGAGCCTTTGCAGGCAGCAATGCTCACCAACTGCTGGATGTTCTTCCAGCGGATATCGAACGCACTCGCCGCAACGCTCAAGCGGCCATCGAACAACCTGGACTTCGCGCCAAGCTCGTATGACCAGAGGCTGTCGGACTTATAAGATCCTGGTGTCGATTTCAGGCCGATCTGGGCCAGCGTGCTGTCGCAGAAGGACAGCTGTGGACCGTTAATCCCTCCGATGCGGTAGCCTTTTCCGGCCGTCGCGTAAAACAGGGTGCTGTCAGTCGCCTGATAGGAGACACCGAACTTCGGCGTTACCGGGGTTTCCGATGTCTTGGACGAATAACTGGCATTGGCGCCGGCAATCGGACCGATGGCGTCCCTGAACGCCGAGACGTCAACCTTGGCGACGCGAACGCCAGCGGTCAGCTTCAGTCCCGTCACGATCTCGTAATCGGCCTGGCCGAACGCGGCCTTTTGAACGTCGGTCGCACCCAGCGTCTGCTCGAGTGCGTGGCCGCCAGGTAGCAGCGGCAGTGGACCGGCTCCAAAAGTTGCGAGAAGCGCGTTCAGGTTGGGGTCGTTGTTAAGTTGATAGCTGGTTTGCTCGGAGTGGCCGTAAAAGCCGCCGATAACCCAGTTCAACCGCTCACCGGGATGAGACTGAATGCGAATTTCCTGGGTCCAGTTTTTCTGATGGTCTTCCAGGTTCGCCGATTCCACGCTTCCTTGCGGAAACAGATAGGGGAATCCGAACAGGACGCTGGAGATGAAGTGGGTATAGTCCTGGAACAGGTCACTGCTGTGATTGAAATAGGAGGTAGAGGAAATCACGTCGAAGGCAGCGCCACTATACCGAAGGTCCAGGTTCGACAGGACGAACTTGTTGTGCGAGGGCGACGGAAACACGCGGGTCGCGTTGAAGTTGCTTTTGTCAGGATTGGAGACGGTCGTGTAGAATGACGAGTTATCGTCCTGCTCTTCTTTCTGGTACATCGTCGAAAATGTAGCGGAGAAATTATCGCTGGCTTTCCAGGTGAGTGCACCTCTTAGCGCGTAGCTCGAGTGATTGTTGGCCGCTTTGTCAGTGACCTGGTTTGTGAATTCGTTGATTTCGTTGATGTAACCGCCTTCGCGGCGGTACCAGGCGCTGACCCGGAAAGCGAGGCGGTCGTTGATGATCGGACCGCCATAAGCATTGCCGAGCTCGAATGTTGGAGCGCCATTGTGTGTGAACGCCACCTCGCCGCGGGCATAGCCAGTATACGATTCCAGGCCTGGGCGCGGCGTGATGAAGCGAACGGCGCCGCCTTCCGCGCCCGCGCCAAAAAGGGTGCCTTGCGGGCCGCGCAATACTTCCACGCGCTCGAGATCGAACAACTGCGGATACACGTTGTTGGCGCTGCCCAGCGGACGTGACTGGATAGGTGTATCATCAATGTAGATGCCGGTCGTAGGCGATCCGACCACGGAACTGATGCCGCGAATCGAGATCACCTGGTTCGTCCCGGCTACACCCGATCCGTTGGATGCAGGCGTAAGCGCGATACCCGGAGAAACGCGCGCAATGTCGTTGATGTTGCGCAGACCTTGCGAGTCCATCTGCTGCGGCGTGATGGCCACCACGCTCATCGGAACCTTGCTAAGTGATGTCGCCTGCCGGGTGGCGGTCACCACGATCTCGCCCGATGCGGCATCGGCCTGAGTGCCCGATTGAGCTTGATCGCCGACCGATCCAGTCGCCTCTTGCGCGGCACAGGGCATCGCTACCGACGCCAGCAGGCCGGCAATCGTCAGGCCCAGGCCACGACCGGGGCCGGAGCGACAGTCCCCACTGATCAGATATCTTGCGTCTGCGATGCCTTTGCCAAGACGCATCGGATCGACCTTGTCCTTAGTCATACAACCTCCCCAGTTGAGGCCCGCTCGGGCCGGATCACAAATTTTCAAACATGCTTTCCTGCGATCCGGCGACCGGACAATCAGGATTTCATGAGTGCATCAATGATATCATTTATGAAACTATGCCTTGCTCGCTGGCTTCCTCAATGTCAAATGGATTTCATGAAACGGAACCTGGGCGGGAAAGCGCTGAGCTAGCTTCGATGCATGAGTTCGCCGGGAAGGGACTTGAATATGGTTGCCTACGTCAAATCAGGCGGAAAAAGAGAAGCGGTACCAGGAACTCGCGGGGAAGTTACAATACTTATGCTGCTTTCGGCAATAAATCTTTTGAACTATATTGATCGTATTTCGCTTTCGCTTTTATTGGAGCCAATAAAGAAGGATCTTGCTCTTAGCGATGGTCAGATGGGACTTCTTTCGGGCGTCGCCTTCTCGTTGTTCTATGCCTTCCTGGGCATTCCGATCGGCCGGATAGCGGACCGGGGAGGCAAGGCCTGGCTGCTACCGCTCTGTGTATTCCTGTGGAGCCTGATGACGATGGCGTCGGGCATGGCGACTTCGTTCGTTGCCCTGTTCCTAGCCCGCATGCTCGTCGGCATTGGCGAGGCGGGATGTTCTCCGACCAGTTTCTCCATCATTGCCGAGAATTTCGAGCCGCGGCGCAGACCAGTGGCCATCAGCATCTTCCAGGCAGGTGGGTTGGTGGGCGTTGCCATCGGGATGGTGTCGGCCGGCTATGCTGCCGAAGCGTTCGGTTGGCGCATCGCGATGATGTCAGTTGGAGCGGTGGGCATCCCGGTCGCAGTCCTGGCGGGCGTCATCCTGCGAGGCTTGCCCGAAGAACATCGAGCCCCAGCCGGTAACTCCGCTTTCAGGGACATTTCGCTGCTGCTTGCCCAGCCGGCCTTCCGGAGCATCGTCTTCGGCATCTCGCTGGCGGCGTTCGGGTCTTATAGCGTTCTGCAATGGCTGCCTGCCTACTTCATCAGGGTCCACGGCCTGCCGATCGGAAAGGTAGGAGCGCTGATGGCACTAAGCACCGGGGGCGGAGGCATTCTGGGAATGCTTTGCGGCGGCTTCGGGTCGCGGCGGATCGTGGCAAAGGACGTGAGTTGGGACCTCAAGCTGCCGGCGATCACCTATGCGATCTCGGCACCGCTATTCCTCGCGATGATCGCCACCGGCAACACGGTGCTGGCAATAGCACTGAATTTCGCCGCCACCGCAGTCTCCGCGTCGGGTGGAGGGATTGCGCTGGCAGCCCTTCAGCGCTTTACCGGAGAGGGGCGGCGTGCGACGGCCAACGCGCTGATGCTGATGATTTCGGCAATTTTCGGCGTCGGACTCGGCCCCGTATTCGTGGGCTATGTCAGCGACATGTCAGCGCCCTACCTCGGGACCGAATCTCTGAGATACGCGCTCGGTCTTTCCTCGTTGTCGTTCGTCTTTGCGGCCTTGAACTTCATGCGGGCGTCACGAAGGTAGGGCCCGCAAGCAATGACCAAACCTGGATCATGGCATCGGCTTTCGAAGCGCACGGAGGGTTGCCAGCCAGATTGTTCTCAAGGGCTCGCAGAAGAACTCGCCGAGCGTGTTGTGCGGATTGGCCTCGCCTAGTTCTTCGTGGTTCAAACCCCAGCGCCACGTCTCACCCTTTGCCGGCACGTAAAGCGTGCCGAACATCCAGTCGAACAGATAGCCCGCCCCGGCCATGTTGACGTCGCGGTGCTGCGGTTCAGCACTGTGATGGACCTGGTGCATAATCGGTGAGCCAAGCATCACATCGAGAAATCTGCCATAGGATACCGGAATGTGCAGGTGATCGACGGACCGGAAGCCGATCAACACGTAACCGATGTTGTACCAGAAAATCGCCGCCGCCGTGCCCGCCTGCAGGTCCGATCCGGTGAGGTAAAGAGCGGTACCCAGCCCTGCTGCGGTCCCGGCGACGCGGGTCGCGCCGTTGACAAAGTGTTCGAGTGGGTGACTGCGCAGGAAAGTGAAGAGATTGGCGGATTCCGCGGAATGGTGAGCCCGGTGTAGGGCCCATAGCACCGGGAACTTGTGCATGGCGAGATGCCCCGAATACTGGCCAATGCCCTGGCCAAGCCAGAAGCCGAGGAACTGGATAGCAACGACCACCCACGCAGCTTTGAACGTAAACGCGGCCGGCCCGAAGGAGCCTTCGAGAATTGCATTGAATCCCGAGCCGATCACCAGGCCGCCGATCACCACGCAAACCTCGAAGATCGGAATGAACACGAGTCCGTTCAGCAGCCAGATCCTGATGTCGATCCTGGCGGAGGGGGAAGTGTATAACTCGCGGGGAAAGAGATAGGACAGCCAGGCCTTCCAGCCGCGTTGCGCCATATGCGGGCGGACGCAGACGAGGTAGAATGCCGATCCGGTAAGGAGAATTCCCGCCAGAACCAAGGGAACGCTCCACAGCAACCCTGTGTAGGCAGAAGTGGCAGCCTGGACCACTTGTTCGAGCGGGCTAGCCGGTCCTTTCATGACCTTTCCTTCTTCTCCAGACTTGATTCCGGCTTCGGATGTTCATTGTCGGCATGCTCCATGCCGAGGGCCAGGAAGTCCGCCGCGTCACCGCAACATATCTGGGCCGGGGGCGGATAGGCCATTTTCTAATCAGTACCGAACCGCCTCTCGTATGCTGCGGTCCGCCCATTCAAGATCATCGTGTCCATCCGCTCTTCCGTCTGCAGATGCCTATGCTCGCGATTGGTTTCATATGATGCAACATATTGCACATAGCAATCTCGATTTGGAATTTTGCCATCCAGGCAAGCTCGGCCCCGCGAAGAGGCCGGTTGCCTCGTGCGCCGGGCGACTGGCACCCGCATGATCGATTGCGAAGGCGGCCCACCTTAATGGATGTGGAAGCCGCCGTTTACATCGAGCGTCGCGCCGGTCACGAAATTCGAAAGGTCAGAGGAGAGGTACAGGCAAGTGCCAGCAACATCGCGCGGTGTACCCAGCCGCCGCAACGGTATTTCTTCCTTGATCGCCTCAATCTGGGCATCTGTCATGCCATCCAGCATACTGGTCTGGGTCATTGCCGGGCAGATCGAATTGGCCCTTATTCCACGCGCGCCAAACTCCCGTGCGATGGATCGGGTAAGGCTGACAACGCCGCCCTTGGCCGCAGCATAATGTGCGCCGCCAACCAGCCCGCCGCCGCGCTGGGCGGCCAGCGATGCGATGTTGACGATAATCCCGCGTTGCTGCGGTACGAAAACGTCAAGCGCAGCCCGGCATAGGTTGAATGCACCCTTCAGATTCACCGAGATCATCCGGTCGAGCGTGTTCTCGTCGATTTCGAGCATCGGTCCCGATCCGACTATTCCAGCCGAGTTGACGAGAACGTCCAAAGTCCCAAAGTGATCGATCGCCGCACCGACAAGCCGATCGCAGTCCTGTCGGTCACTGATATCGCATTTGATCGCGATTACTTCGGGGGCGGGAAGGCCGTCGCTGGTAAAAGTCGAAACGAAGTCGGTTGCCGTGCTGTCACTCGCGGTGATGTCGGCCAGCAAAAGGCGCGCGCCGTGTTCGGCGAACAATCGTGCGGTTGCCCGACCGATGCCCTTGGCGGCTGCCGCGCCTGCAATGACGCAGACCTTGCCTTCGAGAAGTCGGGTCATCGGGCTGCGTCTTTTCCACGAATGGGCGTTTCGCCCATGGTCGGTCGCTGGATATCCTTTGCGCTGGAGCCCGGTACCCTTATCTTTTTGGCATTCTGCCCGCCATGGGGCTCGGCAGATCCGAGCCTGTTCATCGCTCGTCCCGAGGGCTTCACCAAAGAACGCTGAACGATAATTTCACCGTAATCCGGCTGCGCCTGGCCTGTGAACATTTGAAATCCGCCTGTCCGCAGGTCGCAGCACGAAGTATTGCAACGCAGAATAGGGAAGTGCCTGCTGACTGGGATGTGCCGTCTCGTCGCATGCGGAAAATTCGCGACATCGAGCATGGCGCCAATAGGCCGCGCAAGGTCGGGGTGAATGCGGCACCGGCGAGGGAAGATCGATTGCGCCGACATGGCCTGCTCCAAATTTGCTGGGCATCAATTGCGCGTCCCTTAAGCTTATTAATCCATATACGCAATCACATATGCATATATGGATTGACTTGCTCCTAGCGGTGGTTAAGTTTCGGTCCAGCAAACAGCATCACCGGGCGACATCAGGGCCAAGTAGGGCAGGGAGGTCGAGGCGATCCTCGGATCGGCTTTCAGATGCCCATCTTGCGTGTCAGCGGCCGGCAAAATTGCGACTGCACGAGTCCGGCGGATCCGCTCCAGATCTTTTCGTTGCATCTTCTCGAATAGGACAGTTTGAATGGCCAACATCGTACTTGTCCCGGGCGCCTTTCACGGTGCCTGGTATTACTCGCCAATAATGCCTCAGCTGCGCGCAGCTGGGCACGAGGTCTTCGCGATCTCGCTCTCGGGACTTGACGGCCCGGTCTCCCGCCCGCGGGTTTCGATCAACCTCGATACACATATCGAGGACGTCGTCAGCCTGATCGAACACGAACGCCTGAGCGATATCGTCCTGTGCGGCCATAGCTATGGCGGGATGGTCATAGCCGGAGCGGCCGAGGCGCTGCAGGGTAGAATCAGGACGCTGCTGTTCATCGATGCCCTCGCGCCCAACAACGGAGACTCTGTCTGGAATACTTGGGCGCCGGAAGTGCGCGATGCCTTCATCATGCGCTCGCAGGACGGATTGGTCACTCCGCCCCCGCCGGGTGTGGACCCGCGGGCGAGAGCGCACCCGCTGGCCACTTTCCTGCAGCCGGTCAGATTGTCCGCCGCAGCCTACGATGTGCCGAACAAGCTCTACGGGCTCTGTTCGGCGGACGTGGGCAGTCCTTTCCATGCCATCCATGATCGTGTCGGGGCGGATCCTGCGTGGACGACCCACAAACTCGAGACAGGGCATGACTTCATGAACCAGGCGCCCGACCTGGCGCTGAACCTGATTCTCAACGCTGCAGAACTGTGAATTGCCCGTTCCTGATCGATGTGTGACAGCGCCTCGGGTTGACGTTGGCCGCTGCCTTGAGCCAAGTCCGTCAAGAATGGCCGGGTATCCGGATTGAAGGACGCACAGATGCCGACAGCAACGCCGAAGAAGCGAGCCGGAATACAATCCGTTGAAATTGGTATGAGGGTGCTGGAAGCGCTGGCCGGGCTCGGCGGCCCGCGTCCCCTGGCGGCGATCGTGCGCGGTTGCGGCCTGTCGCCATCGCAAACGCACCGCTATCTCGCCAGCCTGTCCGAAGCAGGCATGGTGCTGCAGGATGTCCACGGCAATTACGATCTGGGCCCTGCCGCGCTCAAGTTGGGGCTAAGCGCGCTGGCACGGATCGACGTATTCCGGATTGCCGACGAGAAGCTTGCCGCGTTCCGGTCTGAAACGGGGGCCACCGTGCTACTGGCAGCGCTTGGGCCCGCGGGACCGACCATCGTGCGGTGGCACATGGGTAGCCCGCCGATCGTGACCTCTCTCGCGCTTGGTTCAGTCCTGTCACTCGTAAATTCGGCCACCGGACAGGTGTTCCTGGCGTTTCGGCCAGAGGCGGAGATTGCAAGTTTCGTTCAAGCCGAACTCGAGCGAAACCCAATGGTCAAGGCGTCCGAGATCGAAAAGGTGAAGGCCAGGGTCCGGGCAGACGGCAAGGCCCATGTCGGAGGGACACTGATTCCAGGCCTCGATGCCAAGGCCTATCCGATCAAGGATCTTCAGGGCAATGCCGTCCTCGCGGCGACATTGATCTCTCTCCATGACCCGCGCGTGCGGAAGGACAGCAAATCGGCCCAGCGCCTTCAGGCGGTCTGCAATGAGATCAGCCAGGTTCTCGGCGCCCCTCGGGAATAATCTGAGTTCCAGATTATCAAATAAGTTTGACATTCCGGAACATGATCGCTTATCCGGGTTTCGGCTAGGCAGGCGGAATGATGCGCTGAACCCGGCAAGACCGTGAAGCATTCCTTTGCGCGCAAGTCGGGTTCTAAGAGCAACGGGAGAGCAGGCGATGGCTGGGCACGGCAGCAACGATCAGCGCGCTTTGCTTGAGGAACTCTATGCCGACATGGCGCCGGAAGGGCTGGCCCCGCTATGGGAAGTCCTGTCCGTTCTGGTCCAGGATGTCCCTCGTAGTCCCGCCATCGTCCACAAATGGAGCTACGGGAATATCCGTAACTACCTGATGCGCGCGGGCGACATCATCTCGGCTGAACAGGCCGAACGGCGCGTCCTCATTCTCGAAAACCCCGGCATTGCGGGCCAGTCGGCGATCATTCCCAGCCTCTATGCTGGGATGCAGCTGATCCTTCCGGGCGAAATCGCCCCGTGCCACCGCCATGCCCAGTGCGCGCTGCGGTTCGTGATGGAGGGCGAGGGCGCCTATACCACCGTCGACGGCGAGAAGGCCGTCATGCACCCGTTTGACCTGGTTCTGACGCCGGGCATGCAGTGGCATGACCATGCCAATCCGACCGATAGCCCGATGATCTGGCTCGATGGCCTCGATATTCCGACCGTCCGTATGTTCGATGCCTCGTTCGCCGAGCGGCTGCCGGAGAAAGTCCATCCGGAAACCGCGCGCCCCGGCGACAGCCTCCATCGCTACGGCGGCAATATGCGGCCGATGCGCGGATCGATTGCAGACCGGCGCCCTGCACATCAGCCGCTGTTCCATTATCCCTACGCCTTGTGGCGGGAGAATCTGGCGAACCTGGCGGCGGGCTCGCAAATCGACCCGCACCTTGGCCACGCGCTTGAATTCATCAATCCGGCAGACGGCGGGTCAATCATGCCGACCATCTCCGCGCATGTCCGGCTGGTTCCCGCAGGCTTCCAGACGAGCCCGCGCCGATCGAGCGATGGTACCGTTTTCGTTGTCGTCGAGGGCGAGGGCACCGCTCTGGTCGATGGGCAGGAGCTTCGCCTCGCTGAACGAGACGTCCTCGTCGTGCCGTCTTGGAACGAACTGCGCCTGTCTGCCGATACCGAACTGGTTCTGTTCGGCTTTTCGGACAAGGCCTCTCAAGAAAAACTGCATCTCTACAGGGAATTACGTGCATGACCTTACTATTCGAAGCCCAACCAGCCGTCCTGGCCAAGACCAGCTCCGGCGATGAATTTCCGGTTCGCCGGGTGTTTTGCGTAGGCCGTAACTATGCCGAGCATGCTCGTGAGATGGGCAAGGATCCTGACCGCGATCCGCCGTTCTATTTCACCAAATGGGCCGAGACCGTAGTGCCCTCCGGCTCGACGATCGCCTACCCGCCCGCCACTTCGAACTATCACTACGAAGCGGAATTGGTCGTGGCTATCGCCAAGCCGGGACGAAACATTTCCGCCGGCGAAGCGCTGGACCATGTGCTTGGCTATGCGACCGGTCTCGACATGACCCGCCGCGATCTGCAGCTCAAGGCGCGCGAACAGGGGCGTCCCTGGGACGCGGGCAAGAATTTCGAGCAAGCCTCGCCCCTGGGCCTGATCCATCCTGTCTCCGAAGTCGGCCACATCGGCACCGGCGCTATCAGGCTTACGGTCAATGGCGAGACAAAGCAGTCTGCCGATATCGCCGACCTGATCTGGCCGGTTACCGACATCATCTCCTTCCTCTCGCAAATGTACCGCCTCGAAGCGGGCGACCTGATCTATACCGGCACCCCTGCCGGCATTGGCCCCGTTGTCGATGGCGACATCATCGTCGTGTCCATCGATGGGCTTTCACCAACCACGGTCACTGTAGGACCAGCCGCCGATGCCTGAACCAGTCGCCAGCGCGGATGATGCGGGCATGATCCTGCACGGATATTTCCGCTCGACGGCATCGTACCGTGTCCGCCTGGCGCTCAGCCTCAAGGGGCTGGGCTATGACAGCGTGTCGCACCACCTGCGCAAGAACGAGCAACGGGCGCCCGAATATCTCGCAATCAATCCTCAGGGCTTGCTTCCTGCGCTAGAAGTTCACGGCCAGATCCTGACTCAGTCGCTCGCGATCTGCGAGTATCTGGACGAAACATTCCCGTTGCCGCCCCTGCTTCCAGCAGACGCAATCGGCAGGGCCCATGTGCGGGCCGCAGCGCAGGTAATCGCTTGCGACATCCACCCGATTCAGAACCTCAAGATCCTCGACCGCCTGCGCCAGAACGGACTGAGCGAAGCTGCCGTTACGGCTTGGGCCCGAACGACCATCGAGGAGGGGCTGTTGGCATTCGAGGCTTTGCTGCCGGACGCCGCCGGTGAATTCTGCTTCGGGCCGAGCCCGGGCCTTGCGGATATTTGTCTTGTTCCGCAGCTGGTTAACGCCAGGCGGTTCGGTGTCGACAATACGTCGCAGCGGCTCCTCGACATCGAAAGCAGCTGCCTTGCGCTGGACTCGTTCCAAAGATCCTTGCCGGAATTGCAGCCAGACGCCGAGTAGCGGCTGACGATTTGCCCTGGGGCATCGAGCAGCAAGATCGCCGACACCTGCAATATGAAAGATGATTGCGGTGCATACTGGCCGACCTTGCGCCCGGGCTCAGTCCGGCAAGGGCGATTAGAGGTCTCGCTTCATATGAGTAGCGTGATCGAAATAAGCTCAGAGCCGCTGAGGGTAGTCCGCGCCGTGGTCACCGGGGCGGACGGACCGTGCCCGCAATGCAGCGCCGCACGGTCTCGTCTGGATATTGCGATCAGACCGGATAGGGCTGATCGGCGGGCTCGATTGTCACCCACTTCACTTCGGTGAACTCGTCGATCACCGCGCGGCCATCGAACCGGCCGTATCCGCTATTCTTCATGCCGCCGTAGGGAGCCTGCGGTTCGTTCTGCACGGTAGCACCGTTGACGTGGACGTGCCCGGCATCGATCTGCCGTGCGACGTTGAAGGCCCGATGAGTATCGCGTCCGAAGACGGCAGCGGCAAGGCCGTATTCCGTGTCGTTGGCTACGCGGACCGCTTCGGCGGTGTCTTTGACGCGGACGATGGTCGTCACCGGACCGAAGGTTTCCTCGTCGTAAATCGTCATGCCCGGCGCGACGTGATCGACGATGGTCGCCGGCATGGCAACGCCGTCGGCGCGTCCACCGGCAACGATCCGGGCACCCTTTGCCACGGCATCGTCGAGCATTGCATTGATCCGGGTGCCCGACGAGGGATCGATCATCGGCCCGATCACGCAGCCCGGATTCACCATCGGATCGTCGGAAACCAGCTGGGAAGCCCGGGCGGCAAATGCACCGACGAACTTGTCGGCAATTGCCTCGTCAACGACGAAGCGCTCCGTCGACATGCAGATCTGCCCCTGGTACAGGAACGAGCCGAAAACTGCGGCATTCACCGCACCGTCGATGTCGGCGTCGTCGAGAACGACAAATGGCGCTTTCCCGCCAAGTTCCAGCAGGCACCGCTTAAGGTGTCTGCCCGCCTTCTCCGCGATGATCCGGCCGATGCGGGTCGAGCCGGTGAAATTGATCCGGCGCACGGCAGGATGCGCGATCAGACAATCGATGACCTCGGCGGCATCGTCAGGCGCATTGACCACGAAATTGAGCACGCCCTCGGGCAGGCCGGCTTCCACGAACGCATCGGCGATCAGCGCATGGGTCTTGGGACTCATTTCCGAGGCGCGGAAAACCACCGTGTTGCCGCAGGCGATCGGATAGGCGATCGCGCGGGCGGCAAGGATCACCGGACCATTCCAGGGAACAATGCTGAGAATCACACCGACCGGCTGGCGCAAAGTCATCGACAGCGCGCCCGGCTTGTCCGTCGGGATCGTCTCGCCCTGAATCTGGGTGGTGAGGGAGGCTGCTTCGCGGATGAGGCCGGCGGCCGCCATGACGTTGAACCCGCCCCATAGGCCGGATGCGCCGACTTCCGCTGCCATGGCCTGAGAGATGTCGCCGATCTTGGCCTCGAGTTTGTCGGCCGCGGCGAGCAGGATTCTGCGGCGCTCGGTCGGTCCTGTCTGCGACCAGGTCCTGAAGGCTATGCCCGCGGAGGTAGCTGCGCGCCTGGCATCTTCTACGCTGGCCGCGGCCGACGTGGTGACAACATTACCGCTCACCGGATTACGCCGCTCGAATGTCTTGCCGCTGTCGGCGGGGACCTGCCGGTTATCGATCAGCAACTGCACTTCCATCATCATCTCCCAATGACTGCATGTCGGATTCTGGGCCGATTTCCCGCGCACGGCAACAGGCCGCCCGGTGTATCGGCGTGACTTTATTGTAGGATATAAAATCCATTGCTCCAAATCAAACTTTGTGGCAGATCGATTTGCAACGAGCCAAATTCGCATGTGCGGCGCTCGCGCTCTGACATCGCAATCGGCCCGAGAACGGAAATTTGGGAGATAAGGCCTTGGGAATTCCGGAAAGCCGCGTCATTCAGGCAGCCATTGTCCGCGAAAAGGGCGGTGCGATGCTCATGGAAGATGTCACGATCGGCCTGCCGAGCGATGACGAAGTCCTCGTCCGCATGGTCGCCTGCGGCGTATGCCACACCGACATGGTGGTGCGGGACCAACTGCTCCCGATGCCGCTCCCGGCAATCCTTGGCCACGAAGGCGCCGGAGTGGTCGAAGCCGTCGGTCGCAATGTCGCCAACGTGGCTCCCGGCGATCACGTCGTAATGAGCTACATGTTCTGCGGTCACTGCTACCTATGCGACGCAGGCCATCCGGCACACTGCGCCAACATCCTTCCGACCAACTTTGGCGGCAGCCGCATGGACGGCACGACCGGCACAACCGACGCTGCTGGAAACGTCATTCACGATCACTTCTTCGGCCAGTCGTCGTTTGCCCAGTACGCGCTGGCAAACTCGAACAACGTGGTGAAGGTGGACAAGGACCTTCCGCTCGATATTCTTGCCCCGCTCGGTTGCGGTCTGCAAACGGGTTCCGGCGCGGTGTTGAACGCGCTCAAAGTGCGGCCCGGTTCCTCGTTCGCGGTATTCGGCGCGGGCGCCGTCGGACTTGCCGCTGTCATGGCCGCCAAGATCGCCGGAGCGACGCAGGTGATCGCGGTCGACATCAATGCAGACCGCCTGGCCCTGGCGGCCGAGCTTGGCGCGACCCACACTATCAATTCAAGGGACGGCGACCCTGTAGCGAAGATCATGGAAATCACAGGCAGGGGTGCCGATTTCTCGCTCGAAGCCAGTGGATTGCCGGCGGTTCTGCGCCAGGCGGTGGATTGCCTGGGCTTCTTCGGGACTTGCGGTATCGTCGGCGCAGCTCCGCTGGGATCGGAGGTCACGCTCGATATCAACGGTGTGATGATCCCAGCCAAGAAGATCATGGGCATCGTGCAGGGCGACGTCATCGCCAGCACCTTCATTCCTACCCTGATCGAATTCTACAAGCAGGGACGGTTCCCGTTCGATCGCTTGATCAAGCACTACGACTTTGCGGACATCAACCAGGCGATCGCCGACAGCGAGAACGGCCGGACAATCAAGCCGGTTCTGCGCATCGGGACTGTCTGACCAGCTGACGGGACGGAAAATCAGCCATGACGACGAACGGGCAGCCCAGCCTGGATGGGGAAATCGCGTCTCCGTGGCGCACTAGCGGCTCCAGCCGCATTCCATCGGCTGTCTATACCGACAAGGCGATCTACGAGCGGGAACTCGATCGGATCTTCTACGGGCCACACTGGAGCTATGTCGGTTTGGAGATCGAGGTTCCGGACGCCGGCTGCTTCAAGCGCACTGCGGTGGGCGAGCGTTCGGTCATCATGATCCGCAACCGCAAGGGCGAGATCAACGTCCTTGAGAACCGCTGCGCGCACAGGGCAATGCAGTTCTGCCAGGAGCGCACCGGCAAGGTGAAGACGCTGGTTTGCGCCTACCACCAGTGGAATTACAACTACGACGGTAAGCTGCTGGGCGTGCCGTTCCGGAACGGGGTCAAGGGCAAGGGCGGCATGCCCGCCGATTTCGAGCTTGAGGATCACGGCCTCAACCGCCTGAAGGTCGCGGTCCGCAACGGCGTGGTCTTCGCCTGCTTCGACGAGAACGTCGAGAGCCTCGAGGACTATCTCGGCCCCGATATCCTCGCCTGCTTCGATCGCACCTTCGACGGACGCAAACTGGTTCTCCACGGCTATTCCCGCCAGCGCATTCCGGGCAATTGGAAGCTGATGATGGAGAACATCAAGGATCCCTATCATCCGGGCTTGCTCCATACCTGGTTCGTGACCTTTGGGCTTTGGCGTGCCGATAACGAAGCGCGTCTCAGGCTCGATCGTCACGCCCGCCATGCCGCAATGATGTCGCGGCGCAGCGACGAGGTGACCAAAAACGTCGAGGAAGGTGTCACCAGCTACCGCAAGAACATGCAGCTTCACGAACCCCTGCTGCTGGATATCGTGCACGAGGATTGGTGGGGCCGGGATACCGTCTGCATGACGACCGTCTTTCCCAACGTCATATTCCAACAGCAGGTCAATTCGCTCTCAACCCGCCAGATACTCCCGCTTGGGCCCGACAAGTTCGACTTCGTCTGGACCCATTTCGGCTTCGAGGACGACGACGCGGAGATGGTCGAGCGCCGCCTGCGCCAGGCCAACTTGTTCGGTCCAGCCGGTTTTGTGTCGGCGGACGACGGTGAAGTGATCGAGTTCAGTCAGGACGGCTTCGAGCAGGACAAGGATTTCAGCACTCTTTGCGAACTGGACGGCGTCGACGTGGGGCCAAGCGAGCACATGGTCACGGAGACCCTCATCAGGGGAATGTACCGCTACTGGCGTGAGGTGATGGAGCTGTGACGGCCGATCCGCAAATCCTTCTGCGCATCATCGAGCTGTATGCGGCTTATGCTTCATGCATCGACGACGGCCGCTACGAAGACTGGCCGGATTTCTTCACGGAAAAGGCCTGGTACCGGATCATCGCCCGGGAAAACTATGATCGCAACCTGCCGCTCAGCACTTTGTCGCTCAAAGGCCGGCCGATGATGAAGGACCGCATCTACGGGATCGAGAGCACGATCTTTCATGCGCCTTACTATCAGCGTCACATGATTGGGCTGCCGAAGATTTCGCAAGTCGATGGTGGCGGTTTCGATGTTGAGGTGAACTACACTGTCATTCGTACCAAACGGGATTCCGTGGCGGAAATATACAATGTTGGGCGATATTTGGATCGGGTAATAATTACTGATTTGGGTATGAAATTCGAACAGAAATTCTGCGTGTTCGACAATGATATTATACCTAACTCTTTGATATATCCGATTTAGGGGTTTAATAAAGAGGGGAATGCTATGAAGAAAGAACTGTTGGCCGGAACTGCGGTTCCGGCTCTGCTGCTGTGCGCGCTGTTTTCGGCCACGCCGGCCATGGCTCAGGCCGAGGGTGCAAACGATCCCGAAACCCAAATCGGCGAGATCGTGGTGACCGCGCAGAAGCGCGCAGAAAACGTCCAGAGCGTTCCCATCGCGATTTCGGCCTTTGGCGGTGAGGCCCTGGCGGAGCGAGCCGTCGGCAACGTCAGCCAGTTGGCTTCGTTGTCGCCCAACGTAAATCTGGACTCGGGCGTTTCGTTCACGGCGTCGACTGCGGTGCTTGCCGCCTCGATCCGAGGCATCGGCGCCAGCGACTTCGCTTTCAACATTGACCCCGCGGTCGGCGTTTACGTTGACGGCGTTTATCTCGCTCGTTCCGTCGGTGCCAACCAGGATTTGCTCGACGTCGAGCGCATCGAGATCCTCAAGGGCCCGCAGGGCACCCTGTTCGGCCGCAACACCATCGGCGGGGCCGTCTCGATCGTGACCCGCGACCCGGCAAAGGAATTCGGCGTGCGCGGCGACCTCACCGTGGGCCGATTCGACCTGTTCCAGGCCCGCGCTTCGATCGACCTGCCGCTTGCGGAAAACCTCTATTCGTCGGTCACGGTCGATGTGAAGACCCGCAACGGCTACATGAAGCGCATACCGTTCCCGGGCTCGCTCGCAGCCAATTCGCCGCCTTACACGGTCTATCCGGCCTCTGCCTATGAATCGCCGTCGCGCGAAGGCGACGAGGACAACCGCACGATCCGCGGCAAGATCAAATACGACGGTGGTTCGATCCGACTGACCCTGTCGGGCGACTATGCCTTCACCAAGGGCACCGCACCGACCAAGCTTCTCCAGACCACCAACGGCGATCCCGGCGGGCTCTTTGCCAATCTCTACAACCTGTGCATCAGCACGCCGGCCGCGACGCTGACGACCATGGGTCTGATCAACATGTGCAACTCGTCGGGCACCCAGCTTCCGTCGATCCACCGGAACGAAACCTTCCCGGTGAACCGCCTCTATACCCTGGCTGGCGTCAACGCTGATGGAAATCCGAACAACGACCTGCTGCCGTGGGATAGCCGGTTCATCACCAACAACCGCGACACCAGCTATGCGACGGGCAACAATTTCTCGCACTTGCGCAATTGGGGTTTCACCGGGATCGCGGAATTCGACATCAGCGACGATACGCTGCTGAAGTCGATCACTTCGTACCGCAAGAGTCACTGGACAAGCGGTCTCGACGGTGACGGTTCGCCCGTCAATATGTCGACCTACAGCTTCGATCAGCGGCAGCAGCAGTTCAGTCAGGAATTGCAGCTGATCGGCAGCACGCAGGATGAAAAGCTCCATTACGTGCTCGGCGGCTACTACTTCCGTGAGACCGGCTACCTGGCCGACTACGTGATCTCGGGCGAGGGCATCTATGTGATCGATGGTCCCAACTGGCTCGAGACCAATGCCTATGCCGCCTTTGGCCAGCTTGACTATCGGTTCAGCGACGTGATCGGCATAACTGTCGGTGGCCGCTACACGCACGAGAGCAAGAGTTTCGAGGGCGGACAACAGGAGCTTAGCGGCCTGTTCTACAAGCTGATTGGTGCGCCTTGTTCCGATCTTGCCGGAAATGTCTATCCCAGCGCGACGATCGGCGGGGCTTCGTGCCGCGTGGCAGGCAACTATCCCGATCCGACCAATCCGCTGCGTATCTATCCTGGCGGCATAAACCATCTGAGCTTCAACAACTTCTCGCCCAAGGTCGGAGTCCAGGTTCATCCCTCGCAAGACGTGATGGTCTACGGCTCGTGGTCGAAAGGCTACAAGACCGGCGGCTGGACTACCCGCTATTCGACGCCCCAGACTTTCGTCAGCAGCTTCAATCCGGAAAAGGCGACGACCTATGAGCTGGGCCTGAAGTCGACCCTGCTTAACCGGCGTCTCCAGGTCAATGCGGCAGTGTTCCTGACCGACTACAAAGGCATCCAGCTCAACTATCAGGTCGGTGGTTCTCCGACGATCGCCAACGTCGGCGACGGCAGGATCAAGGGCGCCGAACTCGAGGTCGTCGCGCAGCCGGCACGGGGCCTTACTCTCAATCTGGCGATCGGCTACACCGACGCGTATTACACGCGCCTCGATCCGGCAGTTGCGGTTACCAGCGGCCCGAACGCCCTCCAGGCCGGCGCGCTTGTCGGCAGCGTCCTGCCCAAGACCCCCAAGTGGAAGGTCAACTTCAGTCCGCGCTACGAGTTCGCGCTCGGAAATGGCGGAAAGCTGACGCTGCTTGCCGACTACACCTACATCTCGGCGCAGACCAATAACGTGGAACGCACTTTCGTCCTCAACCGGCCCGGCGTCTCGATCCTCAACGCGAGCATGGCCTACAGTGATCCGGCCGAGCACTACACGATAACCGTTGGCGGCACGAACCTGACCAACGAACGCTACCTTGCGTCCGGCACTGCGATTCCCGCATTCGGTGCGATCATCGGTTCGTACAGCCGGCCGGTCGAATGGTACGCTCGACTTGGCTTTAAATTTTAAGGCTTGATGATTGAAATGTCGCCCTTGCACCCGGTGCGAGGGCGATTTTCATATGTGCAGCGCCTCGCCGGTTCAACGGCCTGCGGACGGCTTGAGGAAGCCCTCCATGCCGAGCCAGGCGATGTACTGATCCAGCATTCCGGTCGTCGTGGTGCCGGGAACGCCGAGGTTGAAGCCATGGCCGCCTTTTGCGTAGGCATGGAGTTCGACCTGACGCTTCGCCTTGTGCCATGCCTCGACGATCGGGAAGCCCATGCTCGGAAACAGCGGATCGTCCAGCGCGATTGCCGCGAACATCGGAGGGGCATCGGCCGGCACCGTAACTTCCGCCTGAGGGCCGTAGATATATCCGAAGAAATCAGGCCCTGCTCCCGGTTTCGCGGCCAGTACCGTATTGAGCGAGGTCATCGCGCCGGCTGAGAACCCGATCATCCCGACGCGCTTGGGGTCGATGCCCCATTGTGCCGATCGGCTGCGGACCATGGCTAGCGCAGCAAGGGCGTCGTCGGTGGAGGGAGCATATTGAATGGTCGGCTGTTTGGTGGGGTCGGGAAGGCCTTCGCGTACCCGCTTGTCCATGAATGCGGCCGCTTGCGCAGTATCGATCGGCGTCGGGATGATCCGGTATTTTAGAACGAAGGCGGCAATCCCCCGATCGGCCAGCGCGCGGGCCACGCGCCAGCCTTCGGGGTCGATTGCCAGCAACATGAAGGCGCCGCCCGGCGCTACGATCACCGCGGCGCCGGTCGCCTTGGCCGGGTCGGGCAGGACCGGCGTCAGCGTAGGCCGCGTCACATTCCTGACTACGGCGTACTTCCCATAATACTGGGCCCAGGTCTCCGTGTCCGCACTTCCTGGGGTCGCTGCGCCGTAGAGCGGTATTGCATCGGGTTCGGCTGGAGCCTTGGTTACCGTTATCTGGGGGGGCACATCTTGAGGCTGAGCGCTAGCGGGAGCGCCCAAAAGAAGAGTGAGTCCGGCTACCATGGTCGAGAAGGTCTTCATTCCACGCCCTTTCCGCTGTGCGCGCTACAAATGAATTTCAGGCAGGCAAGCGCCCAGGATCTGGATGA
>Ga0075370_10000049_pt1 | contig 36637 bp, 47 predicted proteins | sample EndMethybrTD3035_FD_71398 | JGI IMG/M metagenome (GOLD analysis project Ga0075370, IMG submission 71398) | Populus endosphere microbial communities from Tennessee, USA - Endosphere MetaG P. TD hybrid TD303-5 | ecosystem: Host-associated > Plants > Roots > Endosphere | place: USA: Tennessee... | reverse complement strand
GCGCGGAGGTCTTTAAGCGCGCCACCCGGCTCCGATTTCGCCTGCGCAGTAAGTGAGGTAAGCAACGCCTCGGCCTTCACCGCTGCGTCCAGCAAGTCAGGCGCGGCGGCGATCAGGCGGACGTTGGCGCGGCTTTCCCGATCTTCACCCGGCCCCCAGCACGTGTCCGCAATCGCGGTGCCGTCTGCCGTGAAAATATCGATCTGCATGAACATGCCGCCCGGTTCGCCATCAGCAAGCCAAGGTCCGGGAGTGTGCTGTGCGGTCATCACCGGGGTGCTCCCATGAAGCGCTGGGCGGGCCGGCCCGCGTGGCGGTCGCGCGCGTCGAAAGTGGGGCGGCGATTGGACGGTACAATCGGGGCGAATTCGTCCAGGGGTGCCTCCATCGGCACGACCAATCCACGGGGGTAGATATCCGGACGCAGAAGGTAGCACGGCACGCCGGTAGCGGCTTGAACGGGAAGGGCGTGTTCCGCCGGCAATTGCTTCAAGCTTTGAAACCATTTCCAAACGGTGGGCTGCGCCCGACCGCAGATGCGCGCCAGTGCTGCTTGGCCACCGGCGCGATCCCTCGCCAGTTCCAGGGCTTCGAATGGGGTAAGGTCAGCGTCCATAAAACGATTAATAGACATGTCTATTAGACAGTCAATAGATAAATCGAACTGTCATCTCATAGCTTCGGCTATAGGGTTCCCGCCAATGAGCCTGGGCGAACGCATCCTGCTGCGTCTCAAAGAGATGGACATGACCCAGGCTGACCTCGCCCGTCAGGTCGGGATAACTCAGCCCAGCATCAATCATCTGATCAAGAAGGGCGCAGGAGGATCGGCGCATCTGCATAAGATCGCCAGAATCTTGCAGACGACACCCGATTACCTGACTGGCGAAAGCGATGATCCTTCAGTTGTAGCGGCGCTTTCGGACCGGCGAGCCGGATTTCGCGGGGCGGAACTGGCGGGCCGGTCCGATATTGTCGAGCTTGATGAAATAGACGTCCAACTGGGGCTGGGCGGTACTTATCTCGATACCCCTGCCAAGGTGAGCAAGGTTTCCTTTTCGCGTGCTTGGCTACGTCATTTCACGGACAGTGCGCCCGAAAACCTGTTCTCTGCTACCGGCATCGGCGATTCGATGTATCCGACCATTCAGGACAGTGATGTTGTGCTGGTCGACCGCTCCGAAACGGACATCAAGTTCGGTGACAAGATTTATGCGATTGCTTACGGCAACGTCGGCATGGTCAAGCGGCTTCGGCCGATGCCGGATGGCGGGGTGAAGATCATGTCGGACAACCAGTCGGTCCCGCCGGAAACAGCGTACGACGGCGAAATGCACATCATCGGCCGAGTGGTGGCGACGTCGCGCAAGCAATAGGGGCCGGGTGAGGGGGTGATGGAGAGGAAGGAAACGGAAGCGGCGCGGATGTTGCGACTGCAACGCGAGGCGCAGGGCGAAGGGCTTTCGCTTCGTCGCCGCGTGCTCATCTGTGTTGCAGGGATCGGCGGGGCGGTGCTGCTGGGGTTGGCCCTGTTCTCCATCGAACCGCCGGCGCCCGTGGCGCCAGCGATCGAAACCGCCGCTGTCAGCATCGCGCCTGCGGCTGAGCCATCGCCAAGTGTTTCGGAAGCCGAATTGGAACAGGCCAGGCTTTCGGCCGAGGCTGATTTCCCGCCAACCGTATTGCCGTCCGGGGCACCCGACGCCCCGCTCAACCTTGTGTGTTCAACGAAGATGTGCGCTGCGCAAAAGGTGGTATTTCGGAACCGTGATTGGCCTGCGGCGTGGAAGGGCGACTATCAGGGCCAGCGCAATGCAGGGTTTTGCCGGTCACGCGGATGTGACGGCGCGGTGGTAGTAGACAAGGCTGAGGGGTGCGCCTGGCGGATCGTTATCATCGCCGGCAATGCGGTGAAGTCTGGCGATACCGATACCGCGAACCTCAAAGCAGAATGCGGGCAGATGGACGATGTCGAGCGTCAAACCGCCATGCTGAAGGCGCAAGCGATCTTCGAGCAAATCTATCACCGTCCGTTGCCGTGATGGCGGCGCGATGGGGGCTGGTGTTGTTCGGTGTGGCGCTACCGAGCATCGCCTCGGCCGGTACGGGATGCCTGTCCGACGCGGAAATAGAACTGGCCCTGGGCGAGCAGGTGCGTTCGGGCGCGTTCGATGGCGCCTTGCCGGTGCTGCCCGCGCAGCTTGATAGCGCCGATCCGGTTCCAAATGGTTCAACGCCACAGCGAGATTTCTGGCCTGATGAAGTATGGCCAGACTAAGCCACAACGTGGCAGGCAGCAGGGGAAAGGCGACATCTATGCAAGAAGAAAGCGAAGCCGCGCGTATGCTGCGGCTGCAGCGTGAAGCGCAAATTGCGCGGGGCCAGTCCGGAATGAGTACGGGGGGAAAAGTTGCGATAGGCGCGGCCATAGCATTCGGGGCCCTTATAATGATTGGCACTCTTGCCCCGCCAGCACCGCAGTCCGGCACAACGGCTGAGATCAGCACCAGCGGAGCGAAAGCGAGTGAAACTCAGCCGGCGATGAACGTCACGGTGTCGGCCCCCGCGTCGAATTGGACCTATCAGTCTGCAAAGGATGAGATGCGAGGTGGCGAACGACGTCTTGCGGTCGTCCGCTCCGACAACATAGTGGCGTTCGATTTCCCCTATGGCGAGCAGCCAGCGGACATCACCGTGCGCCAAGATCCGCAGTACGGATTTGACGTGATATTTTCGGTGCCGAGCGGGCAGATACTCTGCAATAGCTTTTCCAACAGCCACCTCAATGTGAAGTTCGATGGTGGGCCGATCGAGCGATATGGCTGCACCGACGCCTCAGACGGCAGCAGCGAGGTCGCCTTCATCACTGATGGAAAACGTTTTCTCAACAAATTGAAATCATCTAAGCGCACCGTAGTGGAGGCTGAGTTCTATCAGTTTGGCCGCCAGCAGTATGTCTTTCAGACGGGTAATCTGAATTGGGAGTAAGGGGATGGCAGTAATTCGTCGTGAGGTAAGTGACCGAACAGGTTTCGGGAAAGTCGTCAAATGGACCTTCGTCGTATTCAATGTGCTTATGCTGATCTGGCTGATTGGCGGCCTTGCCAGCGCCGGAAACGCAATGAGCGGTGCCGTCAATGATGCCGAGCGCGCGGGCGCTGCTATCGGCACGACAATCGGCATGGGTCTTATTCTCGCGCTTTGGGCGGCAGGCGATGTTATCCTAGGCATCTTCGTCCTGTTGACCCGCCGCAAGAAAATTATCGAAGTCGAACAGTAGTCTAAGTGTTCCGCTGCGCTCCTCGGCGGCGCAGCGGTCAATCCGGGGCCGGAAGCTTGGTCCGCGGCGATCCGAACTGAGAGGTAATCTAGATGGACCCCGCCCACCTCTACCAGCTGACCCGCACCGCGACGGAGGACGATGTATTGGCGGCCGTGGCCAGTATGCAGGCTGACGAGGGGGTGACCTTCGGCAACGCGCCGGTCGAGCTGCTGGAGCTGTACAACCGGATCATTGATATCGTGACGGGCGAGCGCTCCCTGGCCGAATTGACCGACGATGAGCGCGTTGCCGCGGCGAAGGCTGGCGAACTGCGCGGGCCGAAGCTCTTCGACTAGATCAGGCCCGGCGTTGCCTGCCGCGCCTTGCCCCAAGGCCGGGTAGATCGATCCACCGCCAGAGCGTCCCCGCAGGTCCGCACCAGTTCCATCGCTTCGCGAGGGTCGCCCAGCATCCACTGGTCATAATGTGCCGGCGCGAGGATCGCCGGCATGCGGTCGTGGACGTCGGACATCTGCTCGCAGCCGTCGACCATTACCATCGAATAAGCGTCTCCCCATTCGTCGGTCGGCCGCCAGATGCCGGCGACAGCAAACAGGTCGATATCCTTCGGCGCGTACCAAGTGCAGGTGTTGCGGCCGGGCTCACCCTCAGGCTCGGACCATGCGGTCAGCGGGATGAGGCATCGGCGGTTGAGAAAGCTGTCGCGCCACATGCCCCGCGGTGAAAGCAGCTTGTCGTCGCGGGCATTGTTCACCGGTTTCGGCTTTAGCGGCAGACCGGTGCGCTTGCTCAGCGCGTGCCGGGGGAAGCCCCAAGTCATCGCCTCCAGGACGCGCGCGCCTTTCTCAGGCCGGATCACCATGCCGGTATAGCCGGGATAGACATCCTCTGCCGCATTGAACGGCAATGGCTGCTCGGCGCGAAAATGGCCCGCCACCTCCGCCGCGCTTTTCTTGTTCGTGTAGAGGTTGCACATGGCCGGATGATCGGCCGGCGCGCGCAGGAGTCAATCGCTAGCCCTGCGCGCCGAATAGCAGGTGCTGATCGGGGTCGAACATCTCTTTCCGGGGGAGTTCGTCGTCGTCCTCGATCTTCATGATGTAGATCGGATCGGCGCCGCTCGTCGCGATCTCGCGATACAGTGCTTCGAAGTCATCGGCCGAGAGACCCGCGCTGCCCAGCCCGGCGATCTCCGCCTGCCGCGCGAAGATCGCGTGGGCGGCAAGGTCCGTCGGTTCGATCCCTTCGGCCTCGCAATAGGCGACCAGCGGGGCGATATCGCGACCCTGAATGGTCGGTGCGCCTTCGAACTGCTCCAGCGTCAACTCCACCCGTTCCAGACGGTCGGCTGCGGCTTCCAGATCGTCGTAGTCGGCGTCCCAGCGCGGCGGCACATAGGGCTGGTCGGTCATCGTTTCGGCTCCGTTGCGACTCGTAGGGGGCCGAATTTATCACGAGAACAAAGTTGGAACAAACTGCTTGACCCGACTCGTCTTCCCGACGCTTTTTGCGCGCATGGGTCGCCTGGTCATCAAGTCGCTGCAGCAGATGAAGTCGAAGGGCTACGACCTTCGGCTGTACTGCTATGCCTGTCAGCGCGTGGCGGTTTTGCCCGGCGATCAGATCGTGTTCTGGGTGCGCGTGCTCAAGTGGTCGAGCGATTTCGATGAGATCGCAGAGCGGTTTCCCTGCCGATGCGGCAAGATCGGCGAATGGAGCTTCATTCGGGCGGACGACGGACGCGACGTGCTGGACCTGGCTGCGATAGCTCGCACGCGGCGCGATGCTTCGCTGGTCAAGGCAAGGTTCTGGCACGATATCTCGCTGGGGCGGGAACCCGTGGACATTCGCCGCCGTGCGAAAACCGCCAACTGGCGAAGGCGGAACTAACGGCAGCGGCCAATCGCGCCGCCGCTGTCCCAGCGCTCGACATAAACGGCCTGGCCGGCGGCGAGCTGGCTGCACGACAAGTTGACGCGGCCGGCCCAGGCGATGGCCAACGTCCGTCCATAATGGTCCTTTCCGTGGCGATCGAGGCGCACGCGGCGGTTGCCGATCGTGCTTTCAAGCGTGGCCTTGCTGGCGGGGCCGTCGCCCGGCGTGCAGCGCCGCCAGGACGGGCAATGGCCCGGCAGCTCGGGTGCGTCGATGCCGATCAGGCGGACGCGCTCCGCCCCGCAGCGCAGGGTGTCGCCATCGGTGACGGTGCAGGCAAGGATGGCGCTGGCGAGAAGGGCGAGGGCTGGCATATGCCTATCGTAGGCATCCCCAAGATCGACTGCACGTGGACTTCGCGCCGGATCGGTTCGAAAGGAACAAACATGAAGCTCGAACCCCAAGATTTCCCGCTGATCGTCGAAGAGAACAGGATCTACACCCTCCGTCGGGCGGAAGGTCAGGTGCTGGTGGCGCTCGACGCGGAGATGGCGCGCGATGTGGCGGCGCGGCTGAACGAGACTGCCGGGATGGTGATGATCCCGCATCTCGATCTGCGCATCGCGAGGGCGGCCGATACCGCGAAGTTCCTGGACGACACCGAACCGGGCATGCGATGATCGCAGCGGCGGGAATAGCCGGGCTTTGTCTGGTCTGGCTGGCCGGCGTTCTGCCGGACCTTTCGCTGCCCGCGCGCCAGGCCGTGCGGTATGGCGGTGCTGCCGTGGCCGGCGTGGCGATCTGGGCGGTGTGGTTCTAGCCCTTCGGTTCCAGCTTCAGCTTCGATGCCAGGCCGTTGCCGTCCAGCGTCGTGGTCAGTTCCGCGAGGATCCACGAACCGGCATCGATCGCGTCTTTCAGCCCGGATAGCTTGACCGGCTGTTCCAGCACCAGATCCGGGCGACCCAGCGCGATCGTGACATCCATCGACTTTTCGGCGCGCTTCGCTTTCGCCGCCGCCGCCTTGGCCGCTTGTTCTGCCTTGGCCTGGCTGTGATAGACGCGGCGCAGGCGGCGCGGTTCCTTGCCTTCCGGCGCGGTGACGGAGCCGCCGGCCTGCACGGTCTTGCGCTCTCCGCTGGACTGATCGTGCCAGCGCGCCTCGACGCCGGCATCGGCGGAGCGCTCGATCTCGCTGTAGCGGTAATCGGCCAGGTCCGCCCGGGTCAGTTCCAACAGGGGCAGCGCCTTGCCGGTGATGCTGGCCGCCTTGCCGATCGGGGCGAGCACCAGCTTCCTGTCCTTCACCGTGGCAACGGCGTCGTGTTCGCGGCCGAGCTGGCGCAGCAGGGCCATGTCGCTTTTCTGGTGCTGGGCTAGGACAGGCACGGCGATCTCGTCCAGTTCGGGCGAAACCTTCGCTTCGTAGCCGTTCGCGTCGGCCACCTCGCGGGCGATCTTGCCCAGCGTCGTATCCTTGTGCGCCTTTTCCCGGCGGGCGCGAAAGCCGCCGGTCAGGTTGGCGGCGCGGGCGCGGATCGTCACCTGATCCGGGGGACCGCCCCATTCGACATTGTCGACCTTGAACTTGCCCTTGTCGACCAGGCCCGGGCTGACATCGGCGCCCTGCAGCCATCCCAGCTGCAGCACGATCTCCGCGCCCTTCTTCGGCAGGGCCAATTTGCCGTCGGTATCGTCGAGCACGATATCGAGCTGATCCGATTCCTCCCCGCGCTGTTCGGTCAGGGTGATCGAGACCAGGCGCGGCCGGGCCTTGTCGGAAAAGTCGTTGCCGTCCACCGAGAGCCGGAAGTCGGCGATATTGGCGCGCTTCTCGCCAGTGCCGGCCATCAGCGCTTCCCGTCAAGGCGGCGGCGGCAATCCCGGCATGTCGTGGCGTCGCGGACGTGGTTGCTGCCTGCAGGGCCATCGAGACCGCCAGTGGGGCGGCGTCCGCAGAGGACGCGGCCCAGGGGGGTGCGGAAATGGATCGCGGGCGGGGTGGCGGTCATCTTGCCCTCTTCAGATCGATGGCGAAGTCGGTGAGGCGCGGGACACCGTCGTCCATGATGTGCTTGCGGCGGAGATCGAGCGCGACGATGGCGAATTCGCCCCAGACCGCGCCGTTGCCGTCGACGAAACTGTGATTCTCCCCGGCGTCGGCCATCTCGACCAGGGTATCGAGGGAGGCGAACGTGCCGGTCAGCCCGGGCACCAGCATGCCGGTGAGCGAAATGGTGTCTTCGCCGGGGCCGGTGAACTGCAAGGCGGAGCGGGCGCCGACGCGCTTTGCCTCTTCGTGGCGCCAGTCACGGCGGCGCTGCAGTTCGTCGAAGGCGAGCGATGGCAGTTCGAACACGAACAGTCCCAAGCTGGCGAGCATCAGTCCATATCCTCATAACTGGAATCGCGGCGGGCGGCCTTGGCGCGGGCGTGGCTGGCGAGCTGCGCGGCGATCTGCCGGCCGAGGTCGGCGCCGTCCTGGCCGGGCTGCGCGGTGATCTGGATAGTGATCGGGCCGGTGATGGCGATCGGCGCGACGGTGCGCGCGGCACCCGCGCCTGTCGCCGCGTTGGGGGCAGCGGAAGGGGATGACAGGTAGTTGATCGCCGGTGGGCGGGCGAGACCGCGTGAAAGCCGGCTCATCGATTCCAGCGCCTTGCCGCCGCCCTGATCGATGCCGAGCGCCAGGCCCTCGCTCATGTATCGGCCGTAACCCATGAAGACCCGCGACGGCGACTTGATCTGCATGTCGCCGCGGAAGGCGGATTTGATGCGGGCGCCGAGAAAGGCGATCGTGCCCATTACGCTGGGGAAGGTGGCGGTCATGCCGGATTGCAGGCCGAGCATCATGTTGCGGCCCCAGCTGCTGGCTTCCGCGCTGTTGCCCAGCTTCTGCCGCATGCCGTCGCGCAGCCGGCCGGCTTCGGCGAGCGACTGTGTGGCGGCGGTGCGCTGGTCGGCGACACCTTGAAACAAATGCTGACGAGCGACACTGTTTTGCCGCGACATTTCGGCGGAGATTTCTGCGCCCTGCTTGCGCAGCGGAGCGAGACGGTTGGGGATCGCTTCCTTCGGCCAGAGTTCCGGCCGCGATGGCGCCGTGACAGGTCCGCGCAAAGGCGCGGCGCGCCGGGGCGTCGTGGCCGCCGCCGGCATGCGGGTGAGGATCGCTTTCGCCTCTGCCGCCTTGAGCCTGTCCTCGGTACGGGCGCGCAGAAGATCCTGCACGCCGCCAATGTTCGGTAGAACGCCGGACAGCAGCGTGCGTCCTACACCTCGGTTGCGAAGGCTCGCTTCCAGGCTCTCCACGCCGACCGTCGCCAAGTCGAGGGCGCCATCTGTCGCCGGTTTCACGCCCGATGCGAATTCGAGCTTGAGCTTGCCCCACAGCGCCTGGAGCCGGTTGAAGCGGGCCTCGGTATCGGCCATTCGCTCCGCGAACTGGCGATCCACCGTGCCGTCCGACTTCATGACCTCCTGGCGCAGCGTCTTGAGTTCGTTGAGCTTTCCGGTGAGGGCGATTGCGGCAAGCTGCGCCTGCTGATCGCCGTAGAGACGGAAAATCTTGTCCTGATCTCCCTTGGTCGCCCGGTTCGTAAGTTCGGCGATGACTTCCAGCAGATCGCGGCCTTCCCGCTTCGCCTTCTTCAGCTCGGCACCGAGATCGATGCCGAATTCCTTGAAGTTCTTGGCCACGTCCTCGGAATTGATCTTCAGCAGCAAGTTGCGAAGATTGTTCGCGGCCTCGGCTTCGTCGGCGGCGTTGCTCATGGCGATTTCGAGGCCCGCCACCAAACTGCCCAGCGCCTTTTCGCCCGTCTGCCCCAGCACCTCCATCACGCCGGTCAGCGCCGGGAGTTCGCTGGCCATCGCCTTCATCGAGAAGGCGCCGGCATTGTCACCGGCGGCCATGATATCCAGCATCCGCTGGGCCTGTTCCTCCGGGATCTTCAGGTTGCGGACGCCGGCAGCGATCGAGCGCACCAGATCGTCTTCCGAGGCTTCGTAGGCGGTGGCGGCCTTGCCCGAAGCGGTCAGAATGTCGGCGGTGGCGCGCTCGATCGCGCGGAAGCGCTGTTCCGGGTTCTTGATCGCATCATACTTGCCCAGCAGGCCGATGCCAGCCAGCGTATCGGCGGCGGTGGCCATCGCATCCGATTGCCGGGCCAGATCGGGAGAGATGTTGCGAAGGGTCTCGCCGAGACGCTGTGCCTGTTCGCGGGTGAGGTTCGCCTTCTGACCGATGCTGGTCATTCTCGTTTCGAAGCGGGCGCCCTCAACGACAGAATCACGCCCGGCCTGCAGTGCTGCATATCCGGCAACCGCACCTGCCGCGTAAAGACCGCCACGGCCCATGAATACCGCGCTGGCGCCTTCGCCTCCGGACGGTGCAGCGCCGCCTGCCGCCGCCCTTGCCATGTCCCGGTCCACGCGCGCCGCAACGCGGGCTTCCTCCATGCGGCGGGGGGCGGAGCGTTGCAGATCCTGGTAGAGCCGTTTCCGCTCGGCCAGGCGCGCGTTGGCCTGGCGCAGCTCGGAGGCGAGGCGGCGTTCGTCGGAGACGAGATTGCGGGTGGAGACGCCCACGGCCGAAAGCCGGTCGCGCGTTTCCTGCAATTCGCGCTGTTGCCGATCGAAGGCCCGGCCGAGATCGGCCGCTTCGCGCTTGGCGCTAGCGAATTCGCGCGACAGGGCGGCGGTGGGCTTTTCGGTCTGGTCGATCTGGCGGGCGAGACCGGCCGCCTTCTTGCGCGCGGCGTCCAGCTGCACGCCGGTATCCTGCAATCCGCGCTTCAACTGGCGAAAGCCCTGAAGATCGGCCTGGGCCTTTTCCAGGCGGACGATATCGGCGCGGGTGTCGCGGATGGCGGCGCCGGCCTTGCGCGATTCCTCGCGGATTGCCTTCAGCGGGCCGCTGGCCTTGTCCATCGCGTTGAGGAGGACGCGGATGCGCAGATCGCGTTCGCTCGACACATCAGCTCCTCATCAACTTGTAGCGGTCGATCGCGCGCTGCTGCCAGGCGACCAGTTCGGAAACTGTCATCCCGGCCATCTCCGAACGCGGCCAGTGGAAGATGGCGGCGATGTCCGCCATCGCTTCCTCTAGGCTGTCGGGGAGGCCGGCCGCAGCAGCCTCGGCAACAAAAAACCGGATGCCTCCGCCGACAGCAGCAGGAAATCGCCGGGGGCCATGGTCGCCACCTCGCTGGCGAGCAGCGGCGGTTCGGTGATGCGGGGCAGCAGCTTGCGCATCGTCGTCGCTTCCATGTCGACGATGTCGCGCAGGCTGAGGCCGGACATTGCTTCGGGCAAGGGACGGCGCACGGTGACGGCGGCGATATCGCCGCCGTCCCGCTTGATCGGTTCTTCCAGGGTGACGTTCACGCTGGTCTTGATTTCGGGCGGGCCGGGAGCGGTATCGGTCATCGTCATGTCTCCGATCAGATACCCATCGCGGCGCGGATACCCGCGTAACGGTCGACGCCATCGACGATGAAGATGCAGTTCAGCCAGTCGATCTCGATCAGCACGCGCCCGGAAACCGTCCATTTCAGGTAGACGCCGGTCATCTTGGTCGAGCCTTCGGTCTTGTCGCCCATCTTGGCGCTGCCGGGATCGATTTCGGGAATGCGGCCGCGCACGATGAGTTCGGCGGCTTTCACACTGCCTTCGATGTCCTCCTGATAGGCGCCAGCGAAGCGCAGCAGGGTGGAACCGACACCGGCGGCGCCGAACTTGGCAAGCAGGCGATCGCAGAGGCCGGCGCTCTTCAGTTCGACTTCGAACTTTTCGAGACCGACCGGCGAATCGATTTCGCCCAGCAGGCCGCCCGCACTGATGGCGATGACCTTCTCGGCGATCTTGCCGAGATTGACCTCGGCGATTTCGCCGAGGTAGCTGTCGCCGTCGACCCAGCAGGTGTAGTTCTTGAGTTGGGAGGGGAGACCCATGGTGGTGTCCTTCGTCTACGAGATGCGGGATGGTACGGCGCGGCGATCAGCCGTTCACCTTGTCGGCAAAGCCGAGGTAATATTTGCCGGTGACGCGCTGGTTGAGCGCGAGCTGTGCCAGCGGCGCGACGTAGCCATAGTCGTAGTCGGCCGCGAGGTCGCCGCCCATCAACTGGTCCTGGGGATTGAGGCTGTCGTCCAGCCAGCACCGGCCGCCCATCAGCATGCCGCGCGCGGTATAGCTGGCGAGGCGCATGTTGGCGGTTTCGACGATGCTGCGCGCCAGGCCGACCGTCATCGGGCGACCGACGAAGGGTGCCTCGGCATCGGCGATGATGTCTTGGATGAACTGCGCGGTGCGGGTGGCGACCTCGAACGAGAACATCGGTTCGGCGGAGCAGGTCCACAGGCCCCAGAACTTGAAGCCGTTCATCCGCACAAGCGTGGTGATGTTGGCGCCGTTCAGCACTGCCGCATCGGTATTGGGGCTGCGGATGTCGAAGCTGACATCGTGGCTGATGCCCGAGACGCCGTTCACCACCTGATTGGACAGCGAATCGTGCCAGCCTGTCTTGTGGTCGATCATCGCGCGCTTGCCGAGCGCGACGGCGACCGCTTGACCGTCCCAGTCGGTGAAGTCCGGCCAGATCAGCATGACTTCGCGCTGGCCGTAGTTGCCCGCATAATCGACCGCGTCGTCACGGGTGGAGAACAGTTCGCCATCTTCGTCGCGGCAGTGGCCGTAGACGAAGCCGCGCAGCCGTTCGGCCACCACGATCAGATCCTCGAGCACATCGGGTTCGTCGAGGCCGGGGGCGCCGAAGATGCGGGGACGGATGCCGGTGCGAGCTTCGGCGGTCAGAAACGCCTGCATGCCGGTGTAGACACCGTTTGTGGTGCCGCCGGTCAGCAGCTCGCCCTGCGTCGGATCGTCCTCTTCGCCGGTCGCGATGCCCACTCGCACGACAATCACCAGCGGCGATCCCTGATCGGCGATCGCTTCCAGGGCGAGCTTGAGCGTGCCGCCGGTGCCCGCATAACCGGCCGCCTTGCGCACGTCGGTCACGAGAACCGGGGTGTCGAGCGGGAAGGCTTCGTTCAGAGCGGTGGTCGGCGCGCCGTTCGCCGCGGTGGCGGTGGCGAGCAGGCCGATGACGGCGGTGGCTTTTTCACGGACCGGGCGGATGCCTTCGACCGGTTCGTTGACCTGGATACCGTGGAAAGTGGGCATGGGGGCAAATCCTCAGGCGGGGAGGGGAAAGTTGAGCGGGATGGCGAGCTGCAGCAGCTGGTTGGGGGCCGGTTCTTCGGTGGAGACGCCTTCGAGCATGAGGGCGAACTGGCCACCGGTGGCACCGCGAAAATCCGGATCGTCGGCGAACGCGGCCAGGGCTTCGGCGTCGGACAGGAGCCGGACGCGGGTCAGCCGGATGCGCGGCTCCCAGCGGGCCAGCGCGGTAGCCGTCGCGGCGAAGAGGCGCGCCTTACCTAGACGGTTCATGGGGCGGCCGAGCAGCTCGAACAGCATCGAGCCGTAGTCCCGGCGCGCGGTGCGCGTGCCGATCGACGTCATCAGGATGTCGGCGATCGACTGGCGCAGGTGATCCACGCCGGAAAGGCGCTTGCCGGTGCGGGCGTCGACGCCGTTCATTCCGGCTCGCCCGTGCTGGAGCCGCCGGCCTGGACGCCGGAATGGGTGTGGTGCTGCAGGCTGATGTCGCCGGCCCTGACGTCGCCGGTCACTTCGAGATCGCCCTCGATCTTCACATCGGCCTGGATCGTGACGCCGCCGGGGGCGACGATGGAGACCGTTGCGCCGTCGGGCAGGACAGCTTCCAGCGCGTGGCTTTGCGGGTTGTAGGCGATGGTCGCGCCGTCTTCGAACTGCACCAGTTCGCGGTCTTCGTCGCCGATGTGGGGGAAGGCGTCGCAGGTCATGCCGCGCATCGCAATGGCGCCCTCGATATCGCCGCCGGGGCAGAGCAGGCTGACCTGTTCACCGATCTTGGGGCGGCTCCACACTTTGGTGCCGCCGGCCCCGCCGGTGAAGAAGCGGATGGGCTGTGTTTCGAGATCGCCGAGCGCCACGGTGATGCGGCCGGCGGGCAAGTCGACGGACGCGATCCTGCCATGCCGGATCAGCTCGCCCATCTGGCCGGGAAGATCGTCCTCACGCATGGCGCACACATGCGCCCGGTCCGAAACGCGGCGCGAGGCGGGGCTGTTGTAGCGGGGCGGGCTACAACAAAGCGCGTGCTGTCAGACGATGGTCGCGGCGGTGCGGAACAGATCGTCGATGGCTTCGGCGTCCAGTTGCAGGGCGGCGCCGATTGCCGTTACCAGCGGATGATCCCGGCGGAATTCCAGCGCGTCCGCCCAATCGATCCGGGTCGCGGTGTCGGCGGCGGCGATGGCGTCCTCGGCATCGTCGAGAAGGCCGGCGGCGAGCAGCGCCCGCTTGGCCTGTCGGCGGCTGACGACTTGCGGGACGGGGCTGGGCGGAGGCGGGGCCTTGGTGAAGGCGGCGCCGTCGAAATCATCACCGATGCCGAAGCCGTCGGGGATTTCGACCCAGCCCTGTTCCTGGGCGAAGTCCGGTTCGGCCTCCGCGACATTGACGACGCGGCCTTCAGAAATAACGGCGAAACGCATATCCGATCCTCACCAGCAGGTAATTCTTGCGAAGCCGCTGCCGCCGGGTGCGCCGGCGCCAGACGGATTGCCGTTGGTGGAGCCGCCACCACCGCCGCCACCGGACGCGGTGCCACCCGCGCCGCCATCGTAGCCGGTGCCGGCAAGCCGGCCGGCACCGCCGCCACCGCCGCGGAAAGCAGCTCCCGCCGAACCGGCCGCCATGGTTCCCCCGGAACCGCCGCCGCCCGACTCTGTCGACTGAGAGCCGCCTTCCCGGCCGAAGTCGGAAAGGTTCGAGGTGTTGATGCCGCCGCCGCCGCCGCCGCCGGGGCCGCCGTAAGCCGAGCCGCCGCCCGAGCCGCCGGTGTGGGACGTTCCGGCCCCGCCGCCGCCGCCGCCGTTGATCGCGCTGCCGCCAGTCGGGCCGCGATCCGGATCGCTGGTGCCGGCGGCGCCGCCATCGATATTCCAGTACGGCTCAAGGTTCCCGCTCAGCGTGCCGCCGCCACGCCCGCCGTCCGTGGTGACGGCGGATTTCCCGCCGACACCGCCGACACCGCCCCATGCTTTGGCGACAGCGCCGAAAGTGGTGGCGCTGCCTTCCCCGCCGTAAACTCCATCCGTGTCGTTTGCGGTCTGGCTGGCGCCGCCGGGGCCACCGGCGCCGATGGTGACGGTCTCGGTCGCGCCCAGGGTCGATAGCTTCACGAACCTGCGGACGTAAGCGCCGCCGCCTCCACCGCCGCCACCACTGCGATAGGAGCCGGCCGCGCCTCTGCGGCCCGAACCGCCGCCGCCGCCGCCGCCCCAGATTTCGATCATCGCCATGGTCTTCGACGCTGGCTTCGTCCACGTTCCCGAAGCGGCGAACTCCTGAATGTCGGCCATCGCGGGCGCCGGCTTGCCGGTAAGATCGTTGTAGGCCCCGGACGTGGCCACCGCTGCGAGCGCCGCCGAATTCGCCTTGGCTCCCAGGGCGGTGTCCACCTGGCCCTTGGTGTAGAACTGCGCGGGATCGTAAGTGGCCGCCGCTGCTGCCGAATCGGCCGCGTCGTCAGCAGCGGCCATCGCCGCATTGCGTGCTGCCTCCGCCAGGCTCCTGGCGGTCACCGCATCGTCGACGTTGACCGCGATCGTCGCCGCGGCGGTGGTCGCGGCTTCGAGCGTCATCAGCTCGGCGATGGTGGCGCCGCCGGTCGCGGTGATTTCCACATCGGCATGGGGGCCGGGATCGCCGCCGGTGTGGGTGATGTCGACCGACAGGATGCCAAATGCAGCATCGAACGAAGCGACCTTGGCGATGGCCCAGTCATCGATGGTGGAGGTGCGGCGCAGCGCTACCCATGCGCCGGGATTGAAGAAGCTGGCCCGCGAATCGGTGACCGTGGGGATATCCTGCAAGCCGGCGACGAAGTTCACCGCCGCCGGTGGCGTTTCGCGCACCGGCAGGACCAGAAAGCCCTTTTCCTGCAGGCCGAACAGTTGCTCCACAACCGGGGTGAGCGCTTGCTCGACGCGTTGCTGTGCGTCGGACACCACCGCATCGAGCCGTTCGGTCGCGACGTTGTCCCGCTCTTCCAGTCTGTACACGCGGTCATCGATCGGCCGGAACCGGTCGTTGAAGAAGGCGGCGTCGACAACGTCGTTGTCGCGGACCCGGTAACGATCCTCGAATTCGCGGGCCACGGATCAGCTCGCCGCTTCGGTGCGTTCGGTGATGAACATCGGCGGCTTCGCGGCGTTGCGCGTCGCCTCGATCACCGGGGTGAAGTATCGGTTGGCGGCGAAAGTGAAGTTGGCGGTGCGCACCAGGCGGCCCATGACGGTGCGATCCTGCACGCTGGCGGCGGCAACCGGCGCTCCGGCCACCAGCAGCGACAGGGTGAGCGTGTTGGCCGCGTCCCAATTTTCCACGGTGGCCGTCACCTGCGCCTTGGTGACGGTGTGGCCGACGCCGGTATCGCGCTGGGCGGAGACATGCTTCAGCGCCGCCGCCGCGCGCGAGACGCGCAAGGTGGAAAGCGCGCCGATGCCGACGGATGGCATGAGATCGCCGGTGCCGATGAACACAGCGCGCAGCTGGATAACGGTGCGATCGAGCGCGGACCAGTCGTAGGCCGGGAGCGACCCGCCGGTCTGCGCCAGCGAGTACCAGTTGCCGTCGACGTAGCCTTCGAAGCGGACCGAGGTGCCGGGCGGCGCGACGATCGGCGTGTCGATGCGGATATCGCCGATGCCGCCGGCCAGTTCCAGCGGCTGCAAATCCACCTCGACACGGGTGGACGGATAGGTGCCGAAGTAGACCTTCACGCTGAGATCGAGCGAGGCGATTTCGCCGGGGATGATCCACTTGTTCGCGCTGTACAGGGCGAACGTGCAGCCCTTCGAGATCTGGCGCGTCTCCCCGCGCAGGCGCAGCCGGTGATTGCCCTGGCTCATGAACACGATGGCATAGCGCTGACCGGGGCGGAGATAGGCGGGCTGGAAGGCGAAGGTGTTCAGGCCGGCGCGCAGATCGCCGTAAGCGACCGTCACCGAGGCGAGGCAGCTCATCAGATCCGGTTCGTCGCCATCGCATTCGAGCAGGACGGCGCGGATATCGCCGGCATTGGCGACGTTGACGATTTCCAGCTCGACCTTCGTCAGAAAGCCGGGGTTGGCATTCAGGAAGGTGAAGGCGCGGCCCTGGCCGGTGTGGTTCGTCACCTCGACGATCTCGTAATCGACGACATCATGACGATCATCGACCGAATCCGGGAAATAGCTGAGGTTCCAGATGCCGTTGCCCGCGACGGTCTCCGCCCAGTTCCTGAGCGTATAGGCTTTGTTGCCGATGCGGACCGTGGGCGGAACGCGATCGGGGCCGAAGCGGTTGGCGCTGAAGCCGGCGCCGGCCAGGCCGATGACCTGGCGCACCAGGCGGCCGCTCTTGCCCGCTTCGAAACAGACGTTCTTCGGCCGGACGATCTTGAGATCGTGGGTGGCCGTGGCGTAAGCCAGCATATCGGCGTGCCCGACGCTGAGGCCGGCGGTGGTATCGATGCGGACCTGATCGGCCAGGGCGGGCGTCATCATGTTGCCGACGACTTTGACCTTGGGATCGTTGGCGTTGACCAGCGCGAGACCGCCGACAGGCTGATCGTTCACCGCGAGGGGAAAGGTCAGCACGCCGTCCTCGATCAGCGCGGCATAGCCGGCGGCGGCAGGGTTCGATTGGGCGGCGTTATCGAACGCGTCCATGAACTGATAGATCGTCGGCGGGGTGGCGTTGCGGATCAGCGCCAGCGCCTGCTCGGCAACCGCCCTGGTCGAAGCCAGCGAATCACGCAGCGCGTCGTACTCGTTGCGGCTGACGTAATCGCCGAAGCGGACAGCGAGAGAGGACAAGTCAGAGCGGATCGTGTCGATCGCCGCGCCGACGCCGCCGCGCCAGACGGAGATTTCATTCAGCGCGATCAGGTTGCGGAGAACCTGCGGCAGCACGTTTTCCTCGATCCGGCGGACCGCTTCGATACCGCCCGTGCCCAGCGTCACCAGCGCGACCAGCGCGTTGTTGGCGGCGATGTTCGGGGCGGTGGGCTGGGGCGCTTCGGCGCCGGCAACGCTGCTGACCTCGGCCGAGCGCAGCCGCTCCATCGCCACCGAATCGGGCTGGGCGGTGCCGGTGTCGACATTGATCAGGAAGTCGCGGGGCTGAATGTCGGTTTCGATCGTCTGGCCCCAGGCGGTCACCGCGACGATCTTCTTCTGCACCAGCGGGCGGATGTTGTAGAAGTTGAGCACGCTGGCGGTGTCGCGGCGGTACATCCGGCCGTCCTCGATCATGCGCCCGGGCGAAAGCGTCAGCTCCCACGTCCCCGTTTCCTGATGGTCGAAGCCGGTAAACCAGATGCCGTCGGCGATCGCGTCGGCGATAAGCCGGTCGATGGCCTGCTGCGCGTAAGCCTGCATGTTGTTCAGGTCGGCGGCCGTGGTTTCCTGATAGTCGCGGGCAATGACTTGGCGTTCCATGGAGCTGTCCTTCAGGCGGGGATGAATGCGCCGACGCGGAATTGGCCGACGGTCTGACGATCACCGGCGCGCATCGCGCGCACCGACTTCGAATTGAGGTAGATCCGGTCGCTGAGCGCCTTGGACGCTGCCAGCGCGCGCACCGCCGCATCGAGCGGGCGACGATCGCCGGGGATCAGATAGCCGCCGGCAAAGCGGCCGAAGGCGCGGGCGGAACGGCGGGCGCGGATCTCCGCGCGGACGTGCGCGGTCTTGACCGGGAAGCTGAGGCGGGTTCCGCGAAGGTGCGTGGTCGGCGGTCCGCCCAGCGGCAGGCGCTCCGGATCGTGGAGGTGGACCTGTTCGTAGATCCGGCGCCAGGCGCGCGAAGGCGGCAGGAAGCCGCGCACCAGCGGACGGCCGGCGAAGAAGGTGCCGTGGGTGACGGGGCCTTCCTCGCGCACCATGGCCGGGCGGATGTCGATCGGATCGAGGCCGGGGGGCACGGTGAAATACTGTTCCTGCCCGATCGAATAGCCGTAAGTCAGCGGGGTGCGGATCGTCACCACGCGCTGGGTAATGCCGGAGCGGCCGAAGAAGCGCTTCGCCTTCGGCGCGTCGCCGGCATACCAGGCGGTCGACCGGACGGCGGGCAGCACGATTTCCTGCGCCTGGACGGCTTCCCCGCCGAAGCGATGGCGGGTGACGACACGGTGGGTGAGGAGGGTGAGCGAGCCGTCGCGCGGCTCGAACAGCCAGGCTTCGCGGCGGAAGCGATCCCGCGCCCCGGTGTCGTGGGGAAAGATGCGGCCGGCGAACGCCTTGCCGAGACCGCCCGCCGCGTTGGAGAAATTGCCGAAGCGCGCCTGACGGGTGGCGATGTAGGGATAGATGCGCAGCTGGGGAAACCGGGCGAGCCAGGCGCGGCGTTCGTCATCGGTGAGCGAAGCGCCGATGAACGTCTTCGACGGCGGGGTGACGGCGCGCACCAGGCGACTGCCGGCCAGGGCGAGATGCGCGGCGGCGCCGGCCTCGGTCCCTTTCAGCCGATGAAGCCGGATTGCGTTGGCCACGGCCCAGCGCTTTTTCTCGACCGGCCAGGCATCGTCCCAGAGATCGACCGACAGTTCGAAGGCGAGGAACGGCAGCGCGGATTCGTCGCAGGTCCACGGATCCTTGCTGCGCGCGATGGCGGCGATATCGAGCGCGGCCCAGCGCGTGCCGGAAACCTGTTCCATCGCGCGCTCCCAGGGGGAGGCGTTCGGCACCAGGGGCGTGACGTCAGCCGGCATAGTCGCTCACCGTCACGTCGATGGCGGTGCAGACGCCGACTTCGCCATTCGCCCGGGCGATGTCCTCTGACGGCGTGACGACGATGACCTTGTCGATCGGCCCGACCGAGGCGGCGGCGTAGATCGCCGAACGGGGAACATCGCGCGACGGCGTTCGTCGCGTGGCGGCCATCGCCTGCAGCGCCGCGATCATTTCGGCGCGGATCAGCTGCAGCGAGGGGCCGGGCTGGACGTAGCCCTGCACCTCGATCGCATAAGGGACGTTGACCACCGACCGCACGGTCAGCATGTCGGTCATCGGCTTGATGTGCTTCTGCGCCAGATGGAGCCGGACCGCCTCCACCAGTTCATCGGAAGCGGTCCCGTCGCCCTCCCGGCTCTGCACCGCGACGGTGACCTGTCCGGCCGCAGGCGACCAGACATCGGCATTCAAGACACGGGCATCGGCGGACAGCGCGTGGAACAGCCAGGCGCCATGCGGCCCGGCCCCGGCGAAGGACTTCGGCGCCAGCAGGACGCGGCGGCGGAAAGCTTCGTCGCCCTCCATCACCGCCGGGGTGCTGCCCGATGCGGGTGCGATGACCAGGCGGGGGACATCGTAAAACGCCGCGAGATGATCGAGATCGGGGCCGAGCGCGAAAGCCAGCATGCGCGATCTGGCGGCGTCGTTGATCGCGGCCAGCGCCATCAGCTCGCGATAGGCGTCGGTTTCCTGAAGCTTCAGCGCCGGGTCGGATTCGACCAGGGCGTCGAAATCGGGGTCTCGCTGCTGAAGATCGGCCAGGCGCGCGGCGACGATCGTTTCGAGATCGGAGACGCCCACCACCGATGGCGCGGGCAGGCGCGACAGATCGACGGCGGGGGTGGCGGCAGACATTTGGCCATGTCGTCGCGCAGCGGGGCGACGGGCCAGCGGTGGCTGTTGTAGCGGGCGGCGCTACAACAGGGCTATTCGCCGATGTGTGCGATAACCTTGTCGAGCGTGCGGGCGCGATCTTCGGCGCTGAGGCCGATCAGCGGGCGCGCGGCGTAAGTCACCTCGGGCGCGCCGGGTTCGCGGGAGACGGTGTCGCGCAGGCCGTAGTGATGCACCGCCATGATCCGCGCCGCCGCGCCGGGATAGCCGACGCGGGCTTCGTTTTCGTCGGCTTCGCGGCGCAGGATCGACGGGGCCGAGGCGCGCTGGAACATGCGCGCCATCCTGGCCTTGCTGGCGGAGCGGGTGCGGGTCTTGGCGCTGCCGCGATAGAGCGACGGTCCCTTGCCGGTCTTGCGCGGTTCGCCCTTGCGCGGCGCCATGGCGGCGCCATCGGGCGTGACGTTCGCCTTGATGCGGCGGGCGTTGGCGCTGCGCAGGTCCGTGGCGATCGCGCTGCTGAGCTTGCGCCGGCCGCCGGATGCGATCCCTTCCAGCAAGCCCTCAAGCAAGTTGTCGAGCGGGGTGAAGTCGTCGCTCATTCGCGCGGCAGGATCTTCACGCCGCCGAGATACAGCTGTTCCAATTCGACGATCGAGCCGTCTTCGCGGCGCAGTTCGGGGATCAGCGGCGGGTCTTCGGGCGATGGCTCGGGCATGTGGGTCACGTCCCAGCCACTGCCATCGGGCCGCGCCTGCAGCGTCACCGCCTCGCTGAGTTCGAAGGTGATGGCGATATCCGCGCTGCCATCGTCCAGGATGTCGGCGGCGAATTTGATCGCCTCGTCTTCCCTGGTGAAGTTCAGCAGCAGGTCGGGCTGATGGACCCGCAGCCAGAGCAGCAGCGGGACCATCAGGATATCGGCGCCGCGCGTGTAGCCTTCGACGAAGAGGCGGACGGTGTAGCGGTACTGATACGACAGCTTCGGGCCATAGCGCGAAACCACGCGGCCGGCGTCGACGAAGATCTTCAACCGGTCGGGCGCGGTGGCGAATTCCGGGTTCGGGGCGACCAGCGCGGCGCGGAGGGAGGTGATCTTTTCCATTATCTCTGCACCCCCGCCCCGCTGTCCATATGCATTGCTCCTTTGGTCATCAGCGCCAGCCCTGAAACGCGCCAAGAATCTCGGCGGCTAGCATGTCGCCGATGAACCACGCGCCTTCGGGCGTCGGGTGCGCGGCGTCCCCTGCGTTGTAGAAGTCGGTATTGCCGTTGCCGTTCGTCGCGCCGGCATAGCCGCCCACAGTCATTACATCGTAGCCCGTCCCGCGCGTCTCGATATAGGCGCTCCGGCGGCCGGTCGGATCGTAGATCGCCTGGGCCGCCAGGAACCCGGCCTTCACCGCGTTGTGCTTACTGTCCGCAGGCGTCGAACCGGACGAACGAAGCATGCCGATCTGCGCCGCGAACGAGGCCTCATAGGCCGGGGTGGTGAAAAATTGCGTCCAGTAAGCGAGAACTTCGGCCTGCAAAGTGGCGTCGGCGGGCGCACTGTCGTTGATCGAGGCGGCTGTGACGAAGACCGCCGGCGTGGCAGGGTTCGCCGGCATCCGCGCCACGAAGTCGTTCAGCCGCTCGCGATAGGTGCATAGCGCGCCGCCGTTGTTTGCGATGAAGCCGGTCCCGCCTTGACCATTCACCCATACGTCTTCGAACCCGAGCCGCTGCGCCACGCGGTACGGCCACCCCCCCATCGGCCCTGCGGTGAACGTGTCGCCGTAGCTGTCGCACATGACGTTCAGGCGCGGGCCGCTGACCGGCCAAGGATGGATGTTCGAGTTCGGCGGCTTTTTAACACCGCCATATTTCGTGCCTCGCCCGAAAATCTCGATCCGGCGCACGCGGCGCGTCGTGTGCGTCGACCGAGCAGGCGATCCCGCCGTGACGTTGAACGTCGCCCCGGTTCCAGCGCCGCCGGTAACGGCCGCCCCGTTACCGGGGACAACGGTGTAAGCGCCATCGGACTTGACGTATACGCGGGTGACGCCGCCCGAGCCGTCGATCCCGCAGACGACCAACTGCATCGCGGCGCCCGTCCCGCCAGAAACGGTCAGCACGTCGCCGAGCGCGTAACCGCTCCCAGATGCGGCGACCGCGACGACCGCGTAAATCCCCTGCACATCGGCCCCGAAGTCGATCTTCAGAAAGCTCAAAACCGATGCGTTGGGCAAGCTGATCGTCGCGCGACGGCTGATGAGTTCGCCGTCTACCGCGATGTTTACGGTGCTCGCCCCGTTCCAGTCACCCAGCAGGACTTCGAAGAACGGCGCATCGGTGACGAAGCGTATCGACCAGTCGTGCTCGCCCTTGTTCGCGCCGCTCGGCTGCGTGATCCAGCGGTTGTAATTTGTGGTGTTGTAGGGCGCGCCGGTCCCCAGCTGCGGCGCGCCGCCCGCATAAGTCAGGCGGCGGTCGTTCGGCCCGACCGTTTCGCCTGTGGCGATCGTCGAGGTCGTGTTGACGACGGACAAGGCGGGCGGGGTCGCCATGACGGCGGGAACCGGGCCGAAGCGCAGCCGGCGCAGGGCCATGTCCACCCCCCGGCGCGCCGCCCAAGCGTCCTTGACGTCGTCGGAGAGTGCAAGTTGCCTTGCCTTTGCCGCCCGGCTCGCAGCCAGCAGTTCCAGCACGCTCATGCCGAAATCCTCACAGCCACGGACCCCGCAGTGCGGGCCGTCATGTTCCAGCGATAGGTGACGCCGGCCTCGGTTTCGGTAAGGGCGAAGGTCTCGGGCAGGTCGACCAGATCGGTGTACCCCAGCACGATGTACCAGTTCACATCGCCGGTGAACTTCCGCTCAAGCTGGTAACTGCCGACGAAATCGTTGCTGCGACGATGGGTGACGTTGAATGGGCGGCCGGTCGCCGGGGTGAACGGGTTGGACTGTGCAACGGCATTGAGCGTGGCAGTGAGGGGCGCCAGGCCGGACGCGGCAAAGCTGGTGCGGACCGCGATGGGGTCTGTTCCGGCGGTCAGCCAGTCGATGAGCGCTTGAAGACGGCGGCCCGCGGAGGTGGTCTGGAGGTAGGGGATCGCCATCTTCACTTCTCCTGTGCGGCGGGGCGGGGGCGGCAATCGAGCTTCAGGCCGGCGTCGGCCAGCCACCAGCAGGCGCGATCGATGGTGCCGGCGTTGGCGGTGCCCCAGTCGTCGACGTCATCGCGCCAGGCTTCGAAGGCGCGTTCGCTGGTCAGCGCCTCGGCGGCGATGGCGGGCTTGTCGGGGCGGGCCAGCAGGTCAGCAGGGGGGCGGGGCAGATCCGGCCTGCCGGCGCAGCTCGACGCAAGCACGAGCACGCTGGCGAGCGCTGGGAGGCTGATCCGGAATCGGTGCGGTCGCATCGTCGACCTCCTTTCGATTGGTGATGATCGCCGCTTCCTGGACTTGCCGGGCGCGGCCGAGATTGCGATCGGCGGTGCGTTCCCGCTCGGCCTGTTTCCGGGCGGCGCGGGCATCGCGGACGGCATCGCAGCCGCCGATGCCGATCAGCACCAGCAGGGCGAGCGCGGCGCCGGTTGCCAGGATGGCGCGGATGGTGGCGGCGCCGATCATGCCGCCAGCCTCGCCAGGTCGGCCGAGATATCGACGCGCTTGCCGCGCGACCAATCGGGCGTGTAGCCCGGCTTCTTGACCGGCCAGACCATCGCCGTGCCATCGCCGGCCCAGCGCCCGCCGAAGAACAGGTCGCGTTCCTTCTCGCGGCGGGGGATGATTTCTGGCGGGCGCTTCCAGTCCATGAAGCGGAGGCGAGCGGAGGTGACATCGCCGCTCAGCCAGCTTTCGACCCAGCCCGCGCGTTCGATCGCGCCTGTGTTGTAATGGAACGACAGCGCGGCAGCGAGCTGCGCCTCGGTCAGGGGCTGGCCCTTGAAGGCGCGGCGGACGCCGGGCAGGTACTTTTCGCGCAGAAGCCAGGCGTAGACTTCCAGGCAACGGGCGATCGGCTGCGGATTGTCCTTGTAGCGGGCGACGTCATGGCCGCTGGCGTCGGTGATGCCGACGCCCCAGGTGGCTACGCGCTGGCTGTCGAAATAGAGTTCCTGGACGATGGCTTCGTGAAAGACGATCTCGCCCAGGATGCGCGGCGTGATGCCTTCGACGATCGCGGTTTCGCGCGCCGCGCCGGCAGCGTCGAGAAAGCTGTGCAGGGCGTCGATCGCGCCGGGTTCGTTGAAGAAGCCCGGGCGCGCGACGGCGCGCACCGCGTCGAAGGCAGGCTTGCGCGGATCGCTCATTTCGGGCCTCCGATGCGGCGGGAAATCCAATCGGCCACGGCATCCGGCAGTTCGCCGATGCGGGCGATGGCGCGTTCGCGCAGGCGCGGGAGGGCGTCGCAGGCGAGCAAGCCGATGGTGAAGGCGATCGACTGGCCGAGGAAGGGATCGGGGGCGAAGATCGCCTCGATCGCGATGCGCGAATACCAGCTGACGACGATACCGACGAAGATCTGCACCAGGCGTTCTGTCCACGACAGGCCGCGCTTGATCATCGTGGCGATCGTCGCGCCCGCGGCGCTGGGGGCCAGCGCGGTGGCGGCCGTCGCAGCGGTGTCGAACAGTTCGGAAGCGATGTGATCGGACATGAGTTCAGTCCCAGAGCTGGACGACTTCGCGCGTCGGAGAGGTGGAGAGATCGACCGCGACCAGAACCGTCGTGCCGGCGGGCAGGACCGGGCCGGTGGCGGCCAGGCCGGGGTTGCCGGCCAGCACTTCGGCCAGCGCGGCGGGGCCGAGGCCGCGTTCGCGCCAGAGCAGCAGATCCAGCGTGTCGCCTTCGCGCGCGGTGAGGGCGGCGGCGGTCATATCAGCCGGCTTCGGTTGCGCGCGGTGCCGATGATGTCGCGGATGGCGGCGGTGCCGTTGCGGCGGAGATCGCCGGCAGACTGCGCGCGGACCTCTGTGCGATCGCGCCCGGCTTCGGTGGCGCTGATATCGCCATGCGTCTCCGCCAGGTCGGCAGCGGCGAATGCATGAACGGCGCGGCGCCAGAGCTGCACCGCGCGCGATTCGCCGCCGAGCATGCGGGTATCGGTGCTGGCGAGACTGGTCGATCCGGCGGCCTGCTGCGCCGCGCGCCAGGTGGCGAGGTTGGTTTCGGCCGTGAGGTATCCGCCGATCAGGGCGTCGCGGGCGCGGGCCGGGCTGACGACTTCGGGCACGCGCTGGCTGGCGCGAAACGCCTGGATCGACAGATCCGGATACCAGCCATCGCCCACGATCGCGTCAAGGACGGCGGCGGGCGGATTGGCGGGCGGGGCGGCGACGAAGGTCAAGGCAGATCCTTGGAAAGGGTCGGGGGGTGAGGACGGGGCAACGTGGTGTCAGCCAGTGGCTGGCCGCGATGCCGGGTCCGCCCCCCGGGCGCCGGGGGCGCAAGCTCAGTTCGAGGGGTAGGCGAACCCTTCGGGATGATATTCTTCGGTCACGGTGATCGTCTGATCGGTTCCCACCCAGATCTCGACGGCGTGGCCGCTCGCGATCAGCTGGTTGTGGGATTCGGTGCCGTCCTTCTCGCGTTTGACGAGCCGGGCGGGGTAGCAGGGGCCGTTGGCTTTTACGGTGACGAGCGTGGTCATGCTTGGTTCTCCGGTGGGGTGAGCTTGGTGACTTCCTTGTCCAGCTGCTCGATGCGCTTCTTGACGCCGACATTGGCATCGAGCGCGAGCGCGCGGCGGAAGTGGGTGAGGGCGAAAACGAATGCGCCGTGCTTCGCTCCGGCAGGGCCGTCGGCGTCGGGCGCGATCAGCAGGCCCGCGCGCTGGTAAGCCAGGCCCAGCGCCTTGTGCGCCTTCGCCTTGACCTGGTCCGGCATGTCGGCGGTGTCCGCCAGATCGACGATGAAATCGAGGATCGCCGGCTCGGTGGCGAAGGGCGCCATCTTGTCGTCGCCCACGGTTTCGAGCTTCGCGTTGCCAAGCAGCTTCAGCGCGGCTTCGGCGATTTCCTCGACGATCAGGGTGGGCGCGGTGCGATCGAAGCGTTCCGGCAGCGGTAGATCGTGCTTCAGCACGTATTCGATGAGCGGCAGGGCATAAGCATAATCGCCGATGTCGATGGCCCAGATCATCGCATAGCCGAGAAGCAAGTCCTCGACGCCGGAATCGGCGGCAAGCACGCCTTCCACCCATTCGCGATACTGCGGCAGCAGCTCGTGCTTCAGTGCGATCTTGCGCTCGATCGACTGGATTTCGGACAGGCGGCGCAGATCGACGCCGAGCCGGGCCTTCTGCAACTCGTATTCGCTGGCGCCGGCAGAGGGCGCGACGATGGCCGTCGCGGCAACCGGCGCGGCGGCGGCGTGCTGTTCGCCCAGGGCGCGGGCGCGGTGGCGGCGGGCCAGCGAGGCCGGCGGGGTGACGACGGGCTGAGCCTGCTCGACCGAGGCCGCCAGCTGATCCGGCGTCATCGTTGCGGCTTCGGCGCGGCGGCGGGTGGCGAGGCTCAAGGCAGGTCTCCGGGAAAAGGGTGGAGGGGGCGCGGGACATCCCCCTCCGTTCTCTGGCCTCGGGGCTGGCCGCCTGTCCCGGCAGCGTCCCCCGTCAAAGGCCCTCGGGTATTACGGGGCGGCCGGGCGCGCGGGCGCCGGACCCATGACGATGTTCTCGACAAAGGCGCAGGCGCCGTAATCCTCGACCACGTAAGCCTCGTTGACGCTTTCGTAGTTGGCGACCTGATCCAGTTCCGGTTCCTCGCGGAAGGCACGGCGGCGGGTGCCGTTCTGGACGTAGATCTTGAGGTTGCTCAGCTTGGTGATGAGCAGGGCGTTGGCCGGGAAGAACGGCACCATGATCGCGCGCTTGCCGCCCACCAGTTTCGGCAGGTTCAGGATGCGGTCGCGCGCTTCCATCTCCGTCGCGGTGTCGGCGGCGGTGTTGATGATGTTCTGGAACTTCTGATGGACGAGATCGCGGCCGACGATCACGACAATGTCGGTATCGTCGCGGTTCCACTCGTCCATCAGCTCGATCGCATCATGTACCAGCGCATCGAGATTGATGTAGTCGGCCTCGGCGGTGGTCTTGGCGCCGGTGGTGCCGTCGAACAGCTCGCCCTGCTCGGTGACGTAGACCGCCTTCAGGTTCGGGTTGTTGGCCCCGTTGGCGTAGACGGTCAGGTCGCCGTCGTTCAGCACGCGCGAGGCGGCGAAAGTGCGGATCTTGTAGAGCCAGCCCTTGTTGACGTCCTGCAGCAGCGGATAGGTGACGCGATCGGTTTCAGCGGCCACCATGATGCCGTTCCAACCAATCATGATGCGGTCGCGGCCCTGCTGCCTCAGGATCACGTCGCGGACCATTTGCTGGAATTCCGGGCGGTGGCGCCAGGCGTCGATCTTCGCGTACTTCAGCGCATAGTCGAAGTTGGTCTTCTCGCAGCGGTAGCGGCCGAGGTCCGAGGTGTCGGTGGGATCGGTGGGCGTGCGCTTGTTGCCGCCGGCAGTGTTGGTGCGTCCCGCCAGCGGGCGGGTGACGTCGATCCCGACCTTGTCGCCTTCCTGCGCATCGACCGGAACGGTTTCGATCCGGCTCAGGAATTCGCTGGATTCGCGGATGCGCTCCTCAAGCTTCTGCTCGACGGCGGGGGCAACGGTGAAGTTCTTGGCCACCGTCTCCGGATCGATGCCGTTCAGAATGGCGATCTGGGAGACGAAGGCGGAAAGGAGAAGGCGGGTGTCATTACGCATCGGAAGGCGTCCTTTGGGAGGGCGAGGGGGCGGGGCTGGCGATCAGCAGTCCGTGGCGAACTGCGCGGTGCCGGCGGCCGGCGGGCGCTTTTTCTGCGGATTGGCGTCGGTGTTCTCGATCAGTGCCGCCAGGCGCGTGACGTCGGCGCGGACCGAGGCCAGCCCGGTGTTGTAGCTGCCGGACATCGCCTCGATCCCCTTCGTCATCGCCTCCATGCCGGCGGCGACGGCGGCGAAACGGGCGTCGTTGTCGTTGGCGGGGGCGGGATCGTTGGCCGGGGTCGGCGGGGTCAGCGGCTGCTGGGTCTGCTGGCCGGCGGTGAGGTTCTTGAAGAACGCCGTCGCGGCCGAGAAGAAGCCCTTCGCATCATCGGAAATCGCGGGCACCGCCTCATCTTCCAGCTCGAGGACGAATTCCGTGGCCTCGGAGATGAAATTGCCGGGATCCTGCTTTCGCGCGGACAGGGGGTTGACGCTGGCTTTGGCCGCGAACTGCAGCATTTCGGTGCCGAGCGATGCCGGATTGTCGGTCACGGCCAGACCGATCAGGCCGGCTTTGCCGGTGCCGGCAAAATTCGTCGAAATCTCGCACGAGGTGTAGAGCTTCTGACCCTTGCCGTTGATCGCGAGAAGCTGCGCGTTCGGGGCGATCTGGCCTTCGAGCGACCGTTTGGTGACCGGCTTGCCGCCGATATTCAGCTGTACGTCGGCAGCGCGAACCGCGGTGACCTGGCCGTAACAATTAAACGGCGGCTCGGGCGAGTAGCCCTTGATGTGCTCGCAGTCGATATTGCACGGATAGGTGGCCGGGTCGAAAGTCGCGGCCATGTCTTCGATCCATTGACGATCGACCGTGCGGCCGTCGACCGTGGCGCCTTCGACAAGGATGCGGTAGAACTTGGACTTGGACATGGGCCGGCTCGCTCCGTGCTGGATCTGGGTTGGCGACCCGGCATGGCTGAGACCGGGCCGCCCTCAGCCTAAAGGCGCGTGAGCGTGGCAAAATCGCAACGTGGGGCTGTTGTAGCGGCGCGCGCTACAACACCGGGGAGCGGAGACGGGCGGCGGCTCGGGGGTAGCGTCCGCCGCGATGACCGGAACCATCCCATTCGACGCCAGGCGCAGGGCGAAGCACCTTTATTGGGCGAACTACACGCTCGAGCAGGTGGCCGAAGTGCTGGATCTGAACGCGGCCACGGTGCGCAGCTGGAAAGCGCGCGACAAATGGGACGACGCTTCTCCGCTGGAACGGATGGAGGGCGTTACCGAGGCGCAGTACTGCAATCTCGTCCTGAAAGAGAAAAAGACCGGGTCGGACTTCAAGGAAATCGACCTGCTGGGCCGCCAGGCCGAACGCTTCGCCCGGGTGCGTCGATACGAAGAGCCGGGCGGCCATGAGGGCGATCTCAATCCGAATGTCGCCAACCGCAACGCCGGGCCGCGCAAGCAGAAGCGCAAGAACCATCTCGATGAGGATCAGCAGCAGCAGCTGATCGACGCCTTCGACAGGGGCCTGTTCGGCTATCAGCTGGGCTGGCGGACGGCGAAGAACGACCTCAACGGTTCGACCAGCCTCAAGACCCGCTTCATCCTGAAGAGCCGCCAGATCGGCGCCACCTTCTATTTCGCGCGCGAGGCGCTGATCCGCGCGATCGAGACCGGCAACAACCAGATATTCATTTCGGCGAGCCGCGCCCAGGCCAATATCTTCAGGCAGTACATCGTTGCGTTCGTTGCCGAAGTCTGCGGGGTGAAGCTGGAAGGCGATCCGATCACGCTCGACCTCGATGGCGTGTCGGGGCCGGAAGGCGAGCCTCCCAAGCTTTACTTCCTGGGCACCAATTACCGCACGGCGCAGGGCTATCACGGCGATGTCTACATCGACGAATGCTTCTGGATTCACGGGTTCGAGCAGCTCAACAAGGTCGCCTCGGCGATGGCGACGCACAAGCGCTATCGCAAAACGTACTTCTCCACCCCGTCGACCCTAGCGCACGAAGCCTATGCGATGTGGAGCGGGGACCGCTTCAACCGGAAGCGGGCGAAGGACCAGCGCGTGGCGATCGACATCAGCCACGGCGCGCTGCAGCGCGGTGCCGCCGGGCCGGATGGCATCTGGCGCCAGATCGTCACCATCGACGATGCCGAGGCCGGCGGCTGCGACCTGTTCGACCGGAACGAGCTGGAACTGGAATACTCACCCGACGAATTCGCCAACCTGTTCCTGTGCGAATTCGTCGACGACAGCCAGTCGATGTTCCCGTTCGCGCTGATGCGGCGGGCGATGGTGGATAGCTGGATAGCCTGGAAAGCCGATTTCGATCCGTTCGCGCTGCGCCCCTTCGGCGATCGGCCGGTGTGGATCGGGTACGATCCCGCGGAGAGCGCTGCCGGCGACGATGCCGCGCTTGTCATCGTGGCGCCGCCGGAGAAGCCGGGCGGCAAGTTCCGCGTGCTGGAAAAGCACAGGCTCAAGGGCCTCGATTTCAAGGCGCAGGCAGACAAGATCATCGAGCAGCTCGACCGCTACCGCGTCGAATATATCGGGATCGACACCACCGGCGTTGGCAAGGCCGTGTGGGAGATCGTCCGGCGCAAGTTCCCGCTGGCGAAGCGGCTCGATTATTCGGTGCCGCTCAAGACCCAGATGGTGCTGAAGGCGAAGAACGTCTTCAGCGAAGGCCGGATCGAGTTCGATGCCGGCGCCAAGGATATCGCCGCCAGCTTCATGGCGATCCGCGCCCAGCTGACCGCCTCGCAGCGGCAGGTGACTTATGTCGCGAGCCGGGCCGGCGACACCGGGCATGCGGACCTGGCCTGGGCGATCATGCACGCGCTTCACAACGAACCGCTCGACCCGGCGCGGGCGGGCAATCGCAAATCACGACTGAGGATCTTCGGAAATGGAAACGACGACGGAACGCGCGCCAGCGGCGGACGCGAACACTCGCGCTGGCACGGTCGACGCCGCTTCGACTGGCAGCGGGTCCGCAGGCAAGGGCCGCGCCCGCGCGTTCCGCTTCGGCGATCCGGAACCCGTTCTCGAGCGGCGTGATTTCCTCGGCTATGCCGAGGTGATGCAGAACGGGCGGTGGTATGAGCCGCCGATGCCGATGGACGCGTTGGCGAAGACTTACGACATGAGTCCGCACCATCGATCGGCGCTGCTCTACAAGCGCAACCAGCTGCTGCGCTTCTTCACGCCGAGCCGGTGGCTCAATCGGCGCGAATTTGGGGAGTTCGTCCTTAATTTCCTCGCGATGGGGAACGGCTATCTGGAAGAGCGCCGCAACCTGGCCGGTCGGGCGATGGAGCTGCGCAATTCGCCCGCGATCCACACCAGGCGCGGCGTTGCCGAGGACAGCTTCTGGTGGACGCCGGGGTGGAAACAGGAATTCGAGTTCGAAAGCCGCATCTTCCACCTGATGGAGACCGATCTCCGCCAGGAAATCTACGGCCTGCCGGAATGGACCAGCGCGCTGCAATCCGGCCTGCTCAATTTCGACGCCACCGTGTTCCGCCGCAAATATTACAAGAACGGCGCGCACATGGGCTACATCCTCTACATCAGCGAGGCGACCTTCGAAGAGGCCGATGCCGACGCGCTCGAGGATCAGCTCAGCCAGGCCAAGGGCGCCGGCAACTTCAAGAACATGATGCTGCACATCCCCGAGGGTAAGGAAAAGGGCGTGCAGGTGATCCCGGTCGGCGAAGCGACGGCGAAGGACGAATTTCTCGGGATCAAGAACACCAGTCGGGACGACGTTCTGGCGGCGCACCGCGTGCCGCCGGTACTTATCGGCGTGGTCCCTCAGGTGACGGGCGGGTTCGGCAAGCCTGGTGAAGCGGCCGACGTGTTCCATTTCGCCGAAATCGAGCCGCTGCAGCTGCGCATGCTGGAAATCAACGACTGGCTGGGCGTCGAGGCGGTGGCGTTCCGGCCTTATGAGCGGCAGGCGGTGGCGGGGACGGCAGCGAAGGACTGACCTGTTGTAGAACGGCGCGCGACAACAGACCCGCGTTGCCGTGATCGCACGAAAAGGCCGAGCGGGGTCGGGCGGGCTGCAACCCGCACCGACGACGAGAGCAAGCCTCGCCATGACCATCCTGGCCGAAATGGCCACCCCGCACCTGTGCACCAGGCGGGGGCCTTGGAGCATGCTCTCGTGAACAATTCCTCAATGCGGGCGATATCGCCCGTCCGCCCGGCGTCTGGCTATATCGGCGGCAAGCGCAATCTTGCCGGCCGCATCGTGCCGATGATCGAGCGGACGCCGCACCGCGCCTATGCCGAACCGTTCGTCGGGATGGGCGGCATCTTCCTGCGCCGGCGCGAGGCACCGCCGGCCGAATTCATCAACGACATCAGCGGTGACGTCGCCAACTTCTTTCGCGTGCTCCAGGAGCATTACGCTTATTTCATCGACACCCTGCGATTCCGCGTCGCGAGCCGGGCCGAGTTCGAACGGCTGCGCGCCTTGCCGGCGGACCGGCTGACCGATCTGCAGCGGGCCGCGCGGTTCCTCTATCTTCAGCGGCTCGCCTTCGGGGGCAAGGTGGAAGGCCGGAATTTCGGCGTGTCGGCCGGGCATGCGGCGCGGTTCAACGTCACCAGGCTGGAGCCGATGCTGGCGGAGATCCATGAGCGCCTGGCCGGCGTCGTGATCGAGCAGCTGCCGTATGCGACGTTCATTGCCCGCTACGATCGCGACGACATGCTGTTCTACCTCGACCCGCCCTATTGGGGGAGCGAGACCGATTACGGCCAGGACGTGTTCTCGCGCAGCGACTTCGATCAGCTGGCCGCGCAGCTCGCCGGGATCCGCGGCAAGTTCCTGCTGTCGATTAATGACACTCCCGGCGCCCGGGCATGCTTCGCCTCTTTCGAGATGCGGGACATGGCGACAACGTACAGCGTCGGCGGCGGGACCAGGGCCCAGCGCGCGGGTGAGCTGCTGGTGTCGAACTTCATCCTTCCTTGATCGGGATCGGGGGCCGGCCGCCGTGCGCCGGCCCCTTGAGCCGTCCGGTCTTGACCATCACCGCGTTCCAGAGCGCGCCGCGCTCTTCGTCTTCGCACACATCCCCGCAGATGTATGCCAAGGTCGCCATCGCCGTCGCGCCGCGATCGTGCGTCAGGCGATCGGCCGGCAGATCCTTGTCGCTGAGGTTGCGCCAGAACCGATCGTAAATCGTGCGGTTGCCCGTCCGGCTGAACGAATAGAGCAGGGCCAGCGCCAGCCGCGCACTGTACCCCGGCGACACCGGCCCTCGCGCGGCCCGGCGCTGGAAATCCATCAGCACGCACAACGCCAGGAAGATCATCTTGGACCGGTCGACTCGCATGCGCGAACCATGAAACAAAAAGAGAACATATGGCAAGGCCGGGGCATCGACACGCCCCCGGGGTGGCTGGGGGGGGGCCCCCGGCGGCCGACCGGTCCCGACCCCCGCGCGCCGCGCTTGCCCCCGCGCCTCGCCTGCGGGCTTTTCGGATGGGGAATGATGCAGTGTGGCCCCGCGCGCTGCGCGGTTTTGGGGGGCTGGCTGTTGCGATGTGTTGCGCCCGTGCAGCCTTGCCGTGGGCGCCACAGAGCCTCGACATGGCACGGTTGTTGCGCTTCCCCCCTGGGAAGCCCCGGGGGCGCGCAAGCGGCCCCGTACACCGGTTCGGATCGGTGCTCCGCCAAAGGCGGGAACTAGGGTTAGGATGGGCGACAATCGATCAAATCAGCGCATGAGGACGCCCAAGCGTCCTCATTCCTTTTATCCTTTGATGCTGGAGGGGGGATTCAGGCTAGTTGCTGAACTCGCACCCTGCGTGAACATGTCGAGCCACTGACGCTGCATGCCGACATCGCCGGGGTAGAGGTTGGCCGCCTTTTCTTCGGGTGTCCGAGCGTTCGCCAGTGCGGCGGCTTTATTGCCACGACGCTCGTGGGTCGAGCGAGCGATGCCGCTCTTTGTGCCTTTGAAGAAAGATACGCGTGGTTCCCGCTCTTCCTGGAGAACGACTTGCTTCTTTCGCATCTTCTGCCGGATCGCCATCTTCACGCGTGTGTGGAGGCGGGTCAGGTCGAAGAAGTAGGCGTTGGATATTTGCTTCACCTGTGGCCCGTCGCCGGGCGCATTGCCGGTCGGAACGGTTCGCCGGATCCAGTCAAGGAAGCCTTCGCGGCGCAATGCGGCAAGGCAACGAACGACCGTGGCGCGGGCGAAGCGCGTGAGACGCTGAAGAGTGTCGATGCAGGGTTCGCAGACGCCAGTCTTGAAGTCGGTGCACTTGCGGAGGATTTTTTCCAAAACCTTGCGGCAGTTGGAATTCAGGACGTGTTGCGCGCCCTTCTTTTTCGTCAGGTCCGCCCATTCGTCGAATACCTCAAGGTACACATCGACGAATTTGATTCCGCCCTGGATCGGTCTGAACACCTGGGCGCGGGCATCATCGACGTCGTAGCTTTCGCGCCGCACTGGCTGGAAGGTTCGCTGCGCCATCACGCACGTCCCTTCTCGACCGCCAAGGTCGCTGTTCGGGCAGGAGCGTGTCGGGTTCCGGTAGTCCGGCCATGAGCAGGTCTGCCCAGGTCTGCGCCAGCTCGCGGCGGCGCGGCATGTACATCGCGCGGTTGTAGATTGGCTCCACGCCGGGCTGAACGTGCGCAAGCATCATGTCGAGCACCGTCCGATCGCGTTCGCGGTCTCGTTCGGATTCCAGCACGGCAGCGCGTTCGTTCATGATGGTCGAAAAGGTCGATCGCCAGCCGTGGGGCACATGGACGCCACGAAAGCCACCGTCCAGGTAGAGACCGCTGATGGTGGAATCGCTGATCGGACGATCCTTGCCGCCGACCCCCGCGAACAGCCAGCGCTCGCTGGTGCTCGCCTGAAGCGCAGCTTTGACCACTGCCACCGCCTGGCTGGATAGAGGGATCAGAAACTCCCAAGCGACGTCCATCTTTCGGCGGCGCGTCAGCTTCATTTTTTCGGCAGGGATGCGCCAGAGCGGCTGCTCTCCATCCAGCCCCTCGAACTCCGCCTTCTCGGCGATCCGCACCACACCTGGCCGTGCCGCGGTGAGGGCCGTCAGCCGGGATGCGAACAGAGTGGAGCAATGGGCGGCCGGCATAGCCTCGGTAATCGTGAGGACGCTGCGCGCTTGCTCGAGCGTTATCAGCGCTGGGCGAACCTTTGCATCTGTCGGCGCCAGAAGTTTGCGTATCGTCGCCGCTGGATCTCGGTCCGTAAGACCGGCCGCGATCGCCCAGGTGAACACGTCCGACATATGATTCGTCACGCGGTGCGCGATATCGTGATGGCCCTTCGCCTCGATCGCCCGGATTACTTCCAGCGCCAGTGGAGGCGTGATGTCCTTGATCGGAAGCGCACCCAATTTGGGGAACACATGATTGGTGAGCCGGTCCATAACATGACGTGCGTAGCGCTCCGTCAAGGTCTTCGCCTTCTGCGCGTGCCAGACTTCCGCCACGCGCCTGAAGCTGTCCAGCGAGGCGTTCACTGTTTCGGCTTTGCGCTGTTTCTTCGCAATCGACGGGTCTACGCCTTGCTCCAGCAACGCGCGCGCCGATGCGCGCTTTTCGCGCGCCGCCGCCAAGGAAATTTCGGGGTAGGCCCCGAAGGAGAGCAGCTTCTCCTTGTCCGCGAACCGATATTTCAGGCGCCAGAGCTTGGACCCATTCTTCCGCACCAGTAGGAAGAGGCCGTTGGCGTCGCTCAGCTTGTAGTCTGTCTCGGCAGACTTCGCCTTTCGGCACGCCGAGTCGGTCAATGGCATTCAGTACCCCCGCCGATACCCCCACCAGCCGCGCGCTTGAATGCGACTCCATGCGACCGGATGCAGCATCGATAAGGCGGAAGGCCGCAAAACTGCAAGAGTCCTGCGACTCTATGCGACTGGATGCGATTGGAAGGTGGATGCCCCGCGAGGATTCGAACCTCGATAGACGGAATCAGAATCCGTAGTCTTACCATTAGACGACGGGGCAACAGGCGGGTGCCTCTAGGCGGCGGGAAGGGGCGCGTCAAGACGTGCCTTGCTCGATTGCGCGGGTATCGCTAGCATCTCCTCAACAGTCTCGTCGATCGGCGGGAAAACGATAAAGAGTGCAATGACATGGCGGATGATTTTCCGCCGGTAACGCGCATCGAGGAGACAGGCGGCAGGGACGCACGACGGGAAGAGCGTAATGGCGACGCTCACGGCACAGCATCCCCGGCCCCGGTTTCCGGAGCGTCCGGCGAACGACGGTTGCAGACGCCCGCGCCGCCGCTCGATACGAAGCGCGGGCCAAGCTACCGGCAATCCTACGCGGCGATCGATCTCGGCACGAACAACTGCCGGCTGCTGATCGCGCGGCCCTCGGGCGAGAATTTCACCGTCGTCGACGCCTTCAGCCGCGTCGTCCGCCTGGGCGAAGGCCTGGCGCAGACCGGCCGGCTGAGCCAGGCGGCGATGGACCGGGCGCTGGGGGCGCTGCACATCTGCGCCGACAAGCTGCGGCGGCGCGACGTCCACCTGGCGCGCTCGGTGGCGACCGAGGCCTGTCGCCGGGCGGTGAACGGGGCCGAATTCATCGAGCGGGTGCGCGTGGAGACGGGGATCGCGCTCGACATCATCAGCGCGCGCGAGGAAGCGCGCCTGGCGGTGCTCGGTTGCCACATCCTGCTCGAATCGGGCAATGGCCCGGCGATGATCTTCGACATCGGTGGCGGCTCCACCGAACTCGTGCTGATCGACAGCACCGAACCGGTGCCGCACATCCTGGACTGGCTGAGCGTGCCCTGGGGCGTCGTCTCGCTGACGGAGACTTGCGGCGACGAAGGGCCGACCCTGGCCTCACGCACCGCCCGCTACGCCAAGATGCGCGAACTGGTGAGCGAGAGCTTCGCGCCGTTCGCCGATCGCGCGCTGCGGGCCCGGTCGGAACGCGCGGCCAAGGCGCCGCTGCGCCTGCTGGGCACCAGCGGCACGGTGACGACGCTGGCCAGCCTGCA
>Ga0075370_10000048_pt1 | contig 36696 bp, 44 predicted proteins | sample EndMethybrTD3035_FD_71398 | JGI IMG/M metagenome (GOLD analysis project Ga0075370, IMG submission 71398) | Populus endosphere microbial communities from Tennessee, USA - Endosphere MetaG P. TD hybrid TD303-5 | ecosystem: Host-associated > Plants > Roots > Endosphere | place: USA: Tennessee... | reverse complement strand
GGCCCCTTAACCCGGCAAGTGACGGATGCAAGTGGCGGCGCAATGTGCCATAGGGCGCCCATGCAAGCGAACAGCGAATTCCTCTCGCAGGCCGCCGCCCTGCTCGGCCCGCGCGGCCTGACGGCGGATCAGGAACAGATTGCCTCCTGGCTGACCGACTGGCGCGGCCGGTTCACCGGGCGGGCTCTGGCTATGGCCTCTCCGGCTGACACGGCCGAGCTGGCGGCGCTGGTGAAGCTCTGCGCGCGCTTCCGGGTGCCGATCGTGCCACAGGGCGGCAACAGCGGCATGTCAGGCGGAGCGACGCCGGACAGCAGCGGGGAAGAGCTGCTGCTATCACTGCGCCGGTTGAACAGCCTTTTCGCGCTCGATGCGGAGGCGCGGCAGGTCACTTGCGGCGCTGGCCTGATCCTGCAGGACTTGCACGAGGCGGCGGCAAAGGCCGGCCTGCGCTTCCCGCTGACACTGGGCGGCAAGGGATCGGCGACCATCGGCGGCCTGATTGCGACCAATGCGGGCGGCAATCAGGTGCTGCGCCACGGCACGATGCGCGCGCAAGTGCTCGGGCTGGAGGCCGTGCTGGCCGACGGCAGCATCTACTCGGCGCTGACGCCGCTGAAAAAGGACAACCGCGGTTTCGATCTCAAGCAGCTGCTCATCGGATCGGAAGGCACGCTCGGCATTGTCACGGCGGCGACCTTGCGGCTGGTCCCGGCGATTGCCGACCGGCTGGTGATCTGGGCCGGCGTGCCAAGCCTCCAGGCGGCCCGCGCGCTGCTGCTGCATTGCGAGGCTGCAGAGGGCGATGCGCTGGAAGGCTTCGAAGTCATTCCCGCGCCGTCTTTGGACCGCGTGATCGACTATCTGCCCGGCTCTCGCGCGCCCCTGGCAGAGACGCACGCCTGGCATGTCGTCATCGAGATCGTGGCTGACCGCAGTAATGCCGGCACTTTGCAGGAGCGCGGCGAGGCCATGCTGGCAGGCGCGTTTTCCGCCGGACTGGTGGAGGATGCGACGATTGCCGCCAGCGAGACGCAGGCTGAGGCTTTCTGGGCGCTGCGCGAAGCCATTGCGCCCTCAGAGCGCGCCCACGGCTTTGCCGTGCAGCACGATATCTCGGTGCCAGTGGCGAGAATGCCCGATTTCGTCGACATGGCCGTGCCTGCGATAGAAGCAGACTGGCCTGGTACCCGCGCAGTGGCATTCGGCCATTTGGGCGACGGCAATGTCCATTTCCACGTCATTGCCCCGCCGGGTGTCGCGCGCGAGGAATGGGAGGCCAGCGCCGGCAAGGCGATCAGCGCGCAGATCTATGATATGGTGACGCAATGGGGCGGTTCGATCTCAGCGGAACACGGCATCGGGCAGGTCAAGCGGGACGAACTGGCGCGTCTGGGTGATCCGGTCGCGCTCGATCTGCTCGGCCGCATAAAACACGCGCTCGACCCAGACTTTCTGCTGAATCCGGGCAAGCTTCTTGCCTCTGGCCCCCGCAAGCACTAAAGGCACGCGCTTAGTTTTGCCTTACCGGAGAGATATTCATGGCCAGCGCGCCGCAGCCTGCAGCTTTACCCCTGTTTTACAAAGACCTGATGCCGCTCAACAGCCGCGATCATGGCAAGTGGCGCAGCCGCACGACCGACAAGGCCGAGTGGCTTGCCGGTCAGCACGCGATTCCGCTGACTGTCGAAGAGTTTCCGCAGGCCCAGCGTTACACGCCGATAATCTTTTCTTCGGGCGACGATGCCGTGCCGCTGGCGCTGATGGGCCTTAACGAAGGCGTCAACGTCTTCGTCGACGATGAAGGCAAAGTCACTGAGCAGACTTACGTGCCGGCCTATGCCCGCCGCTATCCATTCATGCTCGCGCGCCTTACGCCCGAAGCGCAGGACCTCTCGCTCTGCTTCGATCCGACCACCGACCTGATCGGCGAATTCGACGAAGGCACCGAGCTGTTCGACGGCGAAAACCCGACCGAGGCCTGCAAGGCGACGCTCACTTTCTGCGAGCAATTCGAAATCGCCGGCCAGAAGACCCAGGCTTTCATGGACGAACTAAGGAAGCACGAGCTTCTGATGGAAGGCGAAGTTGCTATCCAGCAGCCGGGCAATGACCAGCCTTTCGTCTATCGCGGCTTCCAGATGGTCGACGAGAAGAAGCTGCAGGACATGCGCGGCGACGTGCTGCGCCAGTGGAACCAGAGCGGTCTGCTCGCGCTGATCTATGCCCACCTGTTTTCGCTGAGCCTGATGTCCGACATTTTCGGCCGCCAGGTCCAGCTCGGCAAAGGCCCGGTTCCCCAGCCTGCCGCCTGACGGCAAAGCGGTTGAAATTCGCGGCTGAATTGGCCCGGCAGTGCCCAGCGCGCTGCCGGGCTTTTCATTAACCCTTGCAATTTTGCCCGAAAAATCCTAATTTAAGGATGTCCTGCTGGCGCTACCCTCATGGCCCAGTAGGATTGGTACACTTTGTGTACCTCCTCCCTGAACCTTGGCCACCTCGCGCATCGCGCGAGGTGGTTTTTTTTGACCTTCGCCATTTTGCAAGAAAGCGGCGGAAATCCGGGCCTACTCGGCAGCATCCTGCCAAGGCATAGCCGTCGTCATCTGTCCAAGTGAGGCCACTTCGCCTGCAAGACGCCGCACCAGGCCGCTGAGCAAATGCGCCATGGCCGCGAAACCGCGTCCAGGCTCGGCGAGTCGCGAATCGAGGTAGCTCGACCGGTCAATCTCCAGCTGCAGCGCATGCAGGCTCTCGCCCGGCGCGCCGTGCCGCTGCAGGACATAACCGCCAGCATAAGGGCGGTTATGCGCCACTCCGCGCCGCATCTCGGAAAAATACGAGAATGCCGAGCCGACCAGGCTGCCATGGCACGTAACGCCAAACCGGTCGCCCAGGACAAATTCGGGGGCACTCTGACCGCCCCGCAAAACCAGTGGCGGCATCGAATGCAAATCCAGCAGCAGGGCCGCACCCCAGCGATCGCGCAGTCCGCGCAGCGCCGCACCGAGAGTCTCATGATAGGGCTGGTGAATGCCGGAGATCCGCGCGGCCAGTTCTTCTTCTTCGTGGCGGCGCTTCCACAGTTCGCCCAGCCCCGGCAGGCGGCGCGGTATCAGGCCAAGGCCACTGCGCGAGCGGCGGCCGGGCGTGTAGCTGCCGACATCGTCTGGCGCTCGGCGGCCGAACATGTCCCAGTCGATATCGTCGGACGCGCGATTGAGATCGATCATCGCGCGCGGCGCATGGGCAATCAGCAGCGCCGCGCCCGTCTCGCGCGCCACTTTCTGAGCCAGCAAATCGACAAAGCGATCTTCGAGCCGCAGTGCGGCAAAGCCGGGATTGCGCATGCGTTCGAGCAGCGAGCCGGGATAGGCTCGCCCCGCATGCGGCACGGCAATCAGGACAGGTATCGGCGATGGATCGGCGCCCATCAGGCTGAATGCCGGTGCCCCCCCCGAGCCGGGGATCTGCCCGCCCTCGGTCGGCATCGTAACCGGGGGCGAATCGCCCGCTGCGCCAGATTGGGACTTCATGCAAGCAAGCTGAACGCTAAGCCGCTTTGTGTCAAAGCTGGCCAAGGTCAAAATCGCGCAAGAATCTTAACCGGTTTGGGTTTACAAGCGTGGCCCAGAAGGAATCCGGGAGGGGTTCCAGGACCGGAACAGTGGGAACCATGATTCGCATTCTGCTTGCCGAAGACGACGCATCGATGCGCACCTATCTTGCGCGCGCGCTCGAGAACGCCGGTTATGAAGTCATAGCCGTGGATTGCGGCACAGCAGCACTGCCGTGGATCGAAACCGCCTATTTCGACCTGTTGCTGACCGATATTGTCATGCCCGAAATGGACGGGATCGAGCTGGCCCAGCGCTGCGCCGAACTGTCACCCGATACCAAAGTGATGTTCATCACCGGCTTTGCCGCGGTTTCCTTGCGCGCGAACCGTGAAATGCCCGATTCGCGCGTGCTGTCAAAGCCGTTCCACTTGCGCGATCTCGTGCTCGAAGTGCAGCGGGTTTTCGGCCAGTCAGCCCAGGCGTCGATATGATCGGGTTGGCGCAGATTGGCCGCTGGGGCCTCTGCATGAACAAGGCACGACTCTGAACTTGCATCGCAGTGGCGACGCAGCTAAAGGCGCACCCCTGCCCGGGGCACTTGCCTCCGGATGGACCGATTGGTGCGGGCGTATAGCTCAGTGGTAGAGCACTATGTTGACATCGTAGGGGTCGCAAGTTCAATCCTTGCTACGCCCACCATCGGTCCCCGTCAGAGCCGCTGCTGACTTAGCCCAGCATCTCATCGACCCAGGCCGGCACCAGTTCGCTGGCCGGACCCAGGCGGGTTTCGTCGAACCAGCCTGAACCTTGCGATTGTTCTAGATTGAGCTCGAGCGTGCGCGCGCCAATATCGCGTGCCTGGCGCACAAATCCCGCCGCCGGATAGACCGCGCCGGACGTGCCGATCGAGACGAACAGATCGCAGCGGCGCAGCGCGGCGAAAATCTCGTTCATCCTGTAGGGCATCTCGTCAAACCACACGACATCGGGGCGCAAACTGCGCGCGCCGCATGCCGGGCACGGGGGCCGGTCGATCAATGGGCCACGCCAGGGCGAGCGGACATCACACCAGGTGCACCAGGCGTTGAGATGCTCTCCGTGCATGTGCAGCACTCGCCCAGCCCCGCCGCGCTCATGCAGATCATCGATGTTCTGCGTGACAATGAGCAAGTCACCGCCGCTGGATTTCGTCCATTCCCGGTCCAGCCTGCCCAGCGCCTCATGCGCGGGATTGGGCAGCGTGGTCTGGATCGCCTCGCGCCGCATATCGTAGAAGCGCAGCACAAGGTCTGGATCGCGCTCGAAGGCCTCGGGCGTGGCGACATCCTCCACCCGGTGTTGCTCCCAGATGCCGCCTTCCGAGCGGAATGTGTCGATACCGCTTTCGGCGCTGATGCCCGCGCCGGTGAGCACGACGATATTGCGAATGTCTTTCACGATTTCTCCTGCCCCGCCCGTCCTGAGCTTGTCGAAGGACTGCTTTTCCTTCAAGCCTCAGCTAAAGCGAACTACGGCCCTTCGACAAGCTCAGGGCAAACGGAGGTTGGTTTGGCCAGAATAGGGATCATCGGCAGCGAAGGGCGCATGGGGCGCGCATTGGTGGAGGCAATCGCCAATGCGGGCGAGGTTCATGCTGGCGGAATCGACATGGGTGGCGATCCCTTGGCGCTGGCGAAGGCATGCGATGTACTGGTCGATTTCTCGAGTCCCAAGGCGCTCGAAGCCAATCTCGATGCTGCCTGCCAGGCACAAGTTCCCTTCGTCGTGGGCACCACCGGGCTCGAGGAACGCCACCATTTCCTGATCGACAATGCCGCATTGAAAGTACCCGTCTTGCAGACCGGCAATTTCTCGCTGGGCGTAAACATGCTGGCCTGGCTGGTACGCGAGGCTGCCGGGCGGCTGGGTGATGACTGGGACATCGAAGTGGTCGAAACCCATCATCGCATGAAAGTCGATGCGCCATCGGGCACAGCGCTGCTGCTTGGCGAAGCGGCGGCAAGCGGGCGCGGCATTTCTCTCAGCGATCATAGCGAGCGCGGCCGCGACGGCATCACCGGCGCGCGCGGACGCGGCAACATTGGCTTTGCCGCTCTGCGCGGCGGCTCGGTAGCGGGCGATCACACTGTCCATTTCCTGACCGACAACGAACGCATCGCCTTTGCCCACCACGCCGAGAACCGCGGCATATTCGCCAAAGGCGCGGTGCGGGCAGCGGGGTGGCTGATTGGACAGAAGGCCGGGCGCTATTCGATGACCGAGGTGCTGGGGCTTTGAAGCGCCCATGACCCGCGATCAGATTTTCGAGTTCTTCCGCCGCCTTGCCGAGCTCAACCCCGCGCCCGAGACCGAGCTGGAGTTCAGCAATACCTACCAGTTGCTGGTCGCCGTGGTGCTCTCCGCGCAGTCGACCGATGTCGGCGTCAACAAGGCGACGCGGGCGCTGTTTCGCGCGGTGAAGACGCCGCAGCAGATGGTCGATCTGGGCGAGGATGGCCTGAAGCAGCACATCAAGACCATTGGCCTGTTCAATGGCAAGGCCAAAAACGTGATTGCCCTGTCAGAGATACTGGTGCGCGATTTCGGCGGCGAGGTTCCGGCCGACCGCGACGTGCTTACCACCCTTCCGGGTGTGGGGCGCAAGACGGCCAATGTCGTGATGAACTGCGCGTTCGGCGCGGAAACTTTCGCCGTCGACACGCATATCTTCCGCGTGGGCAACCGCACCGGGCTGGCAAAAGGCAAGACGCCGCTCGCGGTCGAGAAGCAGCTCGAGAAGAAAGTGCCTGCGCCCTTCCGCGTCGGCGCGCACCACTGGCTGATCCTGCACGGTCGCTATGTGTGCAAGGCGCGGCGTCCCGAATGCTGGCGCTGTGCGGTGGTTGACTTGTGCGGCTTCAAGTCCAAAATCATGGAACCGGGCGGCAAAATGGGGGTTTCATCGGCGGGAAAAGGAGAAATATCATGACCCGTATGAGGATTCTGAAATTGGCACCTCTCGCTTTGGCCGCCTGCACGGCCGAGCGGCCTGCGGAAAGATCGCCGGTCGCGCCTGCGGCGGCCATTACCGGGCCCGCACAGAGCTGCATTCCAATTGTCGAGGCACGCGAAACCCGAATCCGTGATGACTGGACCATCGATTTCATCCGCAGCGGCAAGCGCGCCTGGCGCAATACCTTGCCGAGCCGCTGCTCTGGCCTGAAATCGGCGGATTCGTTCACTTACAAGACCTCGCTCAGCCAGCTTTGCAGCACGGACATCATTCACGTGCTCGATCAGGTGGGCGGCGGGCTGCGTGAAGGCAATGCGTGCGGTCTGGGGCAATTTGTGCCGGTGGAGCTGGCCGAATAATCAGTCGTAATTGATCGGATCGAGTTCAAGGCCGCCCCGCCCGGCTGATGCCGTGTGCGCGGGCGCATGGGGGTGCTCGAGGAATTCCGGCTCCGCTTCCTCCAGCATGCCTTCCCACTTGGTGATGACCGATGTGGCGACGGCATTGCCCACCACGTTGGTGGCGGTTCGGCCCATGTCGAGGAACTGATCAATGGCGAGGATGATCGCCACGCCTTCGACCGGCAACCCGAACATGGCGAGCGTGCCGGTGATTACCACCAGGCTGGCGCGCGGAACCGCGGCAATTCCCTTGGAGCTGATCATCAGGGTCAGCAGGATCATGATCTGCGCACCGGCGCTGAGGTGGATGCCATAGGCCTGGGCGATGAACAGAGTGGCGAAGCTCATGTACATCATCGAGCCATCGAGATTGAAGCTGTAACCGAGCGGCAGGACAAATCCCGATATGCGGCGCGGCACGCCAAACCGGTCGAGCTGCTCAAACAGTTTGGGCAATGCCGCCTCGCTGCTCGCCGTGGAGAAGGCGATCATCAGCGGCTGGCGGATATAGCGGATCAGCGACCAGATGCGCCGATGCAAGAACAGCGCGCCCGCGCCCAGCAGGACCGCCCAGAGCAGCACAAGGCTGAGATAGAACTCGACGAGCAGCGTCAGATACGTGGCGAGGATATCGAGCCCGCTTGCGGAGACGACATTGGCCAGCGCGGCAAAGACCGCGATCGGCGCATAGCGCATGACATAACCGGTGATCTGCAGCATCATTTCGGCAAGCGCGTCAGCCGCGCGCACCAGCACTGCGCCTTTCTCACCAATCGCCGAAAGCGCCACGCCCGCAAAAATCGAGAACACCAGGATCTGCAGGATATTGTTCGTCGCCAAGGCGTCGATGGCATTCTTCGGGAATATCGACAGCAGGAACTCGGTAGCCTTGAGGTGCTTGACTTCACCCACGGCCTTGGCCGCGGCGGCGGCATCGGGGATCGGCGCACCCAGGCCCGGCTGGAACAGGTTGACCATCACCAGCCCGAGCCCGATCGAAACAAGGCTGGCAGTAATGAACCAGGCCAGCGAACGCACCCCGATGCGGCCCAGCGCGGTGCTGTCGCCCATATGGGCAATGCCGACGACTATGGTTGAGAGCACCAGTGGCGCGACCAGCATCTTGATCAGGTTGAGGAAGATGTCGGAAAGCAGCTTGAACCAGGGCGCGACGCTCTCCTTGAGCACCCCGGCCTCGACTGTCATGTGCAAGGTCTGGCCGACAATGACGCCCAGCACCATGCCAATCAGGATGTAGAGCGTCAGGCGGCGGTCCATCTTAGGGTCTTTCTTTGAGCGCGGCTTCGGCAATCCGGCGATAGATCCGCGCCAGCACAGGCAAGTCGGCAATCGCTACAGCCTCGTCGCGCTTGTGCATGGTAGCATTGTTGAGGCCGAATTCGATCACCGGGCACAGCGCGCGCAGAAACCGGGCGTCCGACGTGCCGCCTGTGGTGGAGGCTTCGGGCTCGATGCCTGTCTCGGCCTTCACCGCATCGCGCACCAGTTCGGAAAACGCCCCCGGCAGCGTAATGAATGCCTCGCCGGAAATGACCGAACGCGCCGTGCCCCCGTGGCGGGCGGCTATCGTCGAGATCAGTTCGGTCAGGCTTTCGCCGGTGTGGCAATCGTTGAACCGGATCGATATGCGCGCGGCTGCCTTGGGCGGGATCACGTTGGTCGCGGGATTGCCAACGGAAATGTCAGTGATTTCCAGGTTAGACGGCTGGAACCAGTCCGTCCCTTCATCAAGCACCAGCGCTTCGAGTTCAGACAGCAGGGCAACGAGCCGCGGCACAGGATTGTCCGCCAGATGCGGATAGGCGACATGGCCTTCGCGCCCTTCGACTTCCAGCCAGATGTTGACTGACCCGCGCCGGCCGATCTTCATCGTATCGCCCAGCCGGTTTGCCGAAGTTGGCTCTCCCACCAGACACATGTCAGGCACCAGATCGCTCGTCAGCATGTGGTCGATCAGCGCCAGCGTGCCGTATTTCGCCGGCCCTTCCTCATCGCCGGTGATGACCATGCTGATCGTGCCGGCCTCACGCGGAATGTCGGCGGCGGCGGCGACCATGGCGGCAATCGCGCCTTTCATGTCGACCGCGCCGCGCCCGTGCAGCAGGTCACCTCGCCGCTCGGGCATGAACGGGCCGCTGGCCCAGCCATCGCCGGGTGGCACGACATCGACATGGCCGGCAAAAGCGAAATGGCGCGATCCCTCGGGCCCCTTGCGGATGGCGAAGAGATTTTCCACCGGACCGTCTGGTGCTTCCCCGGTAATCGCACGATGGACTTCAAAGCCGAGCGGCTCGAGACTTTTTTCGAGGCAATCGAACACGAGGCCCGCCGCAGGCGTGACGCTGGGGCAGGCAATCAGCGCCTCGGTGAGCGCAACTACGTCAGGGGCTTGGGTCATGCGTTGCTCCGGCATATGGTCTTAGCCGCAACGTTACAAGCCGGAGCGCCATGATGCCCAAGATCGACCTCAATGCCCTGCCTCCCACTAACGTCACCAGCTATCCCGCACAGTTCGCCGGTGAAGTGAAAGATCGCTGGTTTCGCCGCCTCGCCCCGGCAGCAGGCCTCACCCATTTTGGTGCGAGCCATGTGGTGCTCAAGCCCGGCGCCTGGTCATCGCAGCGCCACTGGCACGACAGCGAGGACGAACTGTTGGTGATGCTCAGCGGCGAAGCAGTGCTGGCCGAAGATGATGGTGAAACCCTGCTGCGTGCAGGCGACATCTGCGCCTGGCCGCAAGGAACCACCAACGGCCATCATTTGCGCAATGAAAGCGATGCCGATTGCACTTTCGTTGTCGTCAGCGGCGGCACGCGCACGGGCGGGGGCTATTCGGACATCGACATGCGGTTCACATCCGATTCCTATATTCACAAGGACGGCACGCCATACGCGGAAAAACTTCCGCGCTGACCTGGCGCTACTTCTGCGCGGCCGGTGCTTCGTATTGCTCGACCACCCAGTCCTCGGCTTCGGCGGCATTGACCCAGTCCTGCAGCCAGTCGTGCTCCCACACGGCTTCCATATAGGCCAGCGCGAATCCAGGAACGCCGACGCCATAGGTGATGAAGCGGCTGACCACGGGGGCGTAGAAGATGTCGACCGCGCTGAACGGGCCGAACAGAAAGGGCCCGCCTTGCCCGAAGCGCGCACGCGCCTCTGCCCAGAGCGACAGGATGCGAACGATGTCGCTGCGCGCATCTTCGTCGAGCTCCGCATCGACCCGGCGGCGGATGTTCATCGGGCATTGCTGGCGCAGGGCAAGGTATGACGAATGCATTTCCGCCACCATTGAGCGGGCCATGGCACGGGCATCGTCGGCTTTGGGCCAGAACCGGTCGCGCCCCACTTTGTCGGCCAGGTATTCGACAATCGCCAGACTGTCCCACACCACGGCGTCTCCGTCCCACAGGATGGGGACTTTGCCGGACGAAGGCGCGAGCCCGTCTTGCCGGCGCGCTTCTTCCCAATCTTCGCCGTACATCGGCACAAGGATTTCCTCGAAAGGCAGGCCCGATTGCTTGGCGGCGAGCCAGCCGCGCAGCGACCAGCTTGAATAGTTCTTGTTGCCGATGATGAGCTTCATCGCCCAAGGCTAGCCGTTCATTCTGCAAGTGTCGAGAATGAACGGAGAGTGCACTTGCCGCGGCGCGCCAAGCTGTTTAACCACGCAATTAACTTGCCATTCCAGGCCGGACAGGGCGGCGTGAAGGAAAACTGATGGAATACGAAAAGGTCAATTATTCGCTGGAAAACGGGGTGGCGCGCATTGCCATGAACGATCCTGCGACGCGCAATGCCGGCTCCGTGGAAATGGGCGAAGAACTGGTCCACGCCTTTGGCCGGGCCGCCACAGAATCGCGCGCGGTCCTGTTCACCGGCGAAGGCAATGCTTTCAATTCGGGCGCCAACCTCAACCTTGCCGAAAGCATGATCGACGATCCGCTGCGCGATGTCGGCTTCCTGCTCGATCGCTATTTCAATCCAGTGATCAATTGCATGAAGGACATGGAACAGCCCGTGATCACTGCCGTGCGCGGCGCGGCGGCTGGTGTAGGCGCAGGCATGGCGATGGCGGGCGATCTCATTGTCTGCGGCGAAAAGGCCTTCTTCCTGCAGGCCTTCTGCCATGTCGGTCTGGTTCCCGACGGCGGCTCGTCATGGTTGCTTCCCAAGGCAATCGGCCGCGTGCGCGCGATGGAACTGATGCTTCTGGGAGACCGCCTGCCCGCGCCCAAGGCGCTCGAATGGGGTCTGGTGAATTTCGTCGTTCCCGACACCGAAGTGGAAGCCAGGGGCATGGAACTGGCACAGCGCCTGGCCGACGGTCCGCGCTCGCTGGGTATCATCAAGCGCAATGCATGGGCCGCGCTCGACGCCAGCCTCGAGACTGCGCTGATCCTTGAGCGCAATGGCCAGCGCGACGCCACGCGGACTGAGGACTTCGTCGAGGGCGTCACGGCATTCAGCGGCAAGCGCAAGCCGGAATTCAAGCGGCGCTGAGCGAGGCGTGACCACCAGCCTGCTCTGGCTGCGCCAGGATCTGCGGCTCAGCGACCAGCAGGCGCTTCTCGCCGCATTGTCCGAAGGGGCCGTGATCCCGGTCTATGTGCTTGACGACGAAGGCCCCGGAGCCTGGGCCATCGGTGCGGCGCAGCGTTGGTGGCTCCATCACAGCCTTTCCGCCCTGGCCGCCAGCCTGGCCAAGCGTGGCAGCCGCCCGATCCTGCGGCGCGGGCGCACTGCTGAGGTGTTGGCGGACCTGCTGCGCGAGAGCGGCGCGGCGCGCATCCACGCGCTGCACCATTACGAGCCGTGGCAGAAAGATGCAGAAGCCGAAGTGGCACGCGCGGCAGACCTGAGGCTGCATCACGGCAATCAGCTTGCCCCGCCACATGCCGTGCTCAACGGCAGCGGCGCGCGTTACCGGGTCTTCACGCCGTGGTTCGCCCGCCTGCGCGACATGATACCCCCGCCGCTGCCGTTGCCCGCGCCTGATGTCATCGCTGCGCCCGCGAGCTGGCCCGCTTCGGACCGGCTCGAAGACTGGAACCTGCTGCCCAAAGCCCCGGGCTGGGCGGGCGGCTTTGCCGCATGGAAGCCCGGCGAAAAGGGCGCGCGTGCGGCTCTGCGGCTGTTTCTGGAAGACGGCATATCCCGCTATGCCCGCGCCCGCGACTTGCCATCCGAGCCCGGGACATCCCGGCTTTCACCGCATCTCCATTTCGGCGAGCTCTCGCCTGCCACGCTCTGGCACGCGGCCGAGGCCAAGGACAGCGGCGGTGATGCGTTCCGGCGCGAAGTCGCCTGGCGCGATTATGGGCTCAACCTGGTCGACCAGATGCCCCGCTATGCCGAGCGCAATGGCCGGGATGTTTTCGACCGCCTGCAATGGCGCGGCGGCGGCGAAGGCGATGCCGATTTCCGCGCCTGGACAATGGGACGCACCGGCTATCCCGTGGTCGATGCGGGGATGCGCGAGCTGTGGCAAACCGGCTGGATGCACAACCGCGTGCGGATGATCACGGCCTCGTTTCTGGTCAAACACCTGCTGGTTGACTGGCGGCGCGGCGAACGCTGGTTCTGGGACACGCTGCTCGATGCCGATCTCGGCGCCAATGCGATGAACTGGCAATATGTCGCTGGCAGCGGCGTCGATGCGCCGGTCTTCTCGCGGATCATGGCGCCCTATATCCAGTCCGAGAAGTTCGCCATGGCTGATTATGTGCGCCGCTTCGTGCCCGAACTGACCGACGCGAGCGACGCCGCCATTCATCTGATGCACAAAGGCGGGCCGCGCCCGGCGGCCTATCCAGAACAGATCGTGGGCCACGAAGCCGCGCGCGCACGGGCGCTGGCGGCATGGGCGGCGGCCCGAGCGGAACACTGATCCACGACTTCAGCGGCGCGGCGGTTTGTCCAGCAAATCCAGCAGCTCAGCATTGAAGGCCTCCGCGCGCTCATACATCACCCAATGCCCCGCGTCTTTGACCACCCGAAAATCGAGATCGGGCTTGAAACGCCGCAGCACCTCTTCCTGAAGGCCGGGATCGGGGTGCGGCCGGTCGAACTCGCCCCAGATGGCATCAACTGGCGCCGGCACCCGGTCGAGCACTTGCACCACCCGGTCGGGCATGACCAGATGCAGCAGCGGCAAACGGGTCGAGCGGGCATTGGCGATCAGCATGTGCAGGGCAAGATCGTCGACCGTTTCGCGATGGTGCAGCATCAGGCCCAGCAGGTTCGAGCGCATCATCTCCGTGCGCTCCTCCCCTTTCAGCCCGGTCAGCCGGCCAATGTTGGTCTTGCCGTGCGGCGTGTCGAGGCCCCCGGTTCCGACCACAATAAGCCGCTCGACCCGCTCGGGATAGTGCATGGCGAAATGGGTGAAGACCGCCCCGGCAAACGAGAAGCCCACGAAAATGGCCTTGCCCGTCTCGCCCAGCAAGGCCGGCATGCCGCCCGCCAGTGCGGCGGATATTGCCGTGTGACGCACTTCTGTGGGCATGGCGCTGTCGCCGTGGCCGGGAAGATCGGGAATGATCACCCGGTAACGCGCGGCCAGCGCGTCGATGTTGCGGATCCAGTGATTCCAGGTCCCCTGCCCGCCATGGCCCAGCACCAGCGGCAGGGCATCGCGGTTATCATCGCCCCATATCCGCCACACGATCGAGCCTTCGCCGCAAGGCGTTTCCACGCGAATGGCCGTGGCCTCGCACTGGCGCAGCAGTTCCTCGGGATCAGTCGTCTGGTCGTTCATCATGACTCGCCCATGGCATTGCTTGAGGGCTTTGTGCAACCTAGGACCGGTGCATGATTCCAGTGCTCCCATCGATGCGCGCGCCCCCGCAAGCGGCGCGGATCAGCCTGATTGCCGACAGCCATGAGCGGCTGCTCGGCAAAAAGCTGGTTGCCGGGAGCGACGATATCATCGAGGCCATGTGGCATGCCCCGCAGGCAATCGTTGCGCATGGGACGGAAGAAGACCCGCTGTTCTTCTACGCCAACCTGGCGGCGCTGAGCGCATTCGGCGCCGCACTGGACCAGTTCGTTGGCATGCCGTCGCGCCTCTCGGCGGAAGCGCCGCTGCGCGAGGAACGCCAGGCCTTGCTCGACCGGGTGAGTGCGCGAGGTTACATCGACGACTATGCGGGCACTCGCGTACGGCTCGATGGCACGCGCTTCCGCATCGACAATGCTGTTGTCTGGAACTTGATCGATGAGAGCGGGCGGCGCCAAGGCCAGGCAGCGGCTTTCGCACCTTAGCCGCGCTTGAGCTCATCTCCGCTCAGCGTGACGATGTGCAGCAGGTTGGTCGACCCCGGCGTGCCGAATGGAACGCCTGCCAGAGCGATCAGCTTTGCCCCGGCCCCGCCGAAGCCATGGCGCAGCGCCATTCGCTTGCCCTTGGCGATCATCTCCTCGAAGCTGCCGATGTCGCGCGTATGCACGGCATAGGCGCCCCACAGCAGGCCGATGCGCCGCGCGGTCTTGATCGAAGGCGTCAGCACCAGCATCGGCGCGCCGGGCCGCTCGCGCGCAACGCGGCGCGCCGTCGATCCTGAACCGGTAAAGACGATGACCCCGGCAATCGTGACCGTGGCGGCAATCGTCGCGCAGGCATGGGCAAGGGCATCGGCAGTCGTGCTGTCTGGCTCAACCATGGCAAAGCCCATTTGCTTGCTATAGCCCGGATCGGCTTCGACCTGACCTGCAATCTGATGCATCATCGTCACGGCTTCCACAGGCCATGCGCCAGATGCGGTTTCGGCCGAAAGCATGACGGCATCGGCCCCGTCATAGATGGCATTGGCGACGTCAGACACTTCCGCGCGGGTGGGCGAAGGGCTGACAATCATCGATTCCAGCATTTGCGTCGCCACGACGACCGGCTTGCCAGACTGCCGGGTGGCAGCGACGATGCGCTTCTGCAGCGGCGGCACTTCCCATGGGTTGAGCTCAACGCCGAGGTCTCCGCGCGCGACCATCACGCCATCGGACAGCTCGATGATTGCCTCCAGACACTCAAGGGCAGCAGGCTTTTCGATCTTGGCCATCAATGCGCCATGGCCGCCCATCAGGCGGCGCGCCTCGGCAACGTCCTCGGGCCGCTGGACGAACGACAGGGCAATCCAGTCCGCCCCTTGCGCCACGGCAAATGCCAGATCGCGCCGGTCCTTTTCTGTGAGCGCAGGCACGGGGACCACGGCATCGGGAATGTTCACCCCTTTGCGGTCCATGATCACGCCGCCCACTTCCGCCGAGCAGCGGATCGCATCTTCGCCTGCTTCCAGAACTTTCAGCCGCAGCTTGCCGTCGTCGATCAGCAGGCGCTGGCCGCGCTTCAGCACGCCGAATAATTCAGGATGCGGCAGGCAGACGCGATTTTCGTCGCCGGGTGCCGGATCACGGTCGAGCGTGAAGTGGCCGCCGTGGCGGATCACGGCCTGACCGCCGGCAAACTGGCCGACTCGCAACTTGGGCCCTTGCAAGTCGCACAGGATGGTCAGCGGACGGCCAGTGGCCTTTTCTGCCGCACGGATCGCGGCAATCGTTTCCGCATGCGTTTCGTGATCGCCGTGGCTCATGTTGACGCGGAAGGCATCGACGCCGGCGGCAAGCAGCTTGCCGATCATGTCAGGCGACCGGCTGGCCGGCCCGAGCGTCGCCAGGATCTTGACCTGCCGCCCGTGCTGGGGGGCTGTGGCGGTCTGGGCACTGGTCACAGGAATTGTCCTTTCAACTTCGCGCGTCCCTATGGCAAAGACGCGGCCAAAGACCAAGGACAGATACCATGGATAAGCTCGACCAACTTGACGATGCCATCGCCGCCGCCGCCTTCCGCCGTCTGGTGCGCCATTTGCAGCAGCGCCACGATGCCCAGAACATCGACCTGATGGGGCTGGCCGGCTTCTGTCGCAATTGCCTGGCGGACTGGGTCAATGATGCAGGGGCGGGACTCGACAAGGCAGGCGCGCGGGCGCTGATCCACGGCATGCCGTTCGATGAATGGAAAGCCAAATACCAGACAGAGGCCACGCCAGAGCAGATGGCACGCATGGAAGCCAGCCTGAAGCTGAACGGGGGCAGCCACTGACCAATCAGTTCCTCCCCGTTTTTCCGCAGGACAAATGGGGAGGTGTCGCGCCGCAGGCGTGACGGAGGGGGTTTTTAGCAGGCAGAATGCCCCTCCGTCAGCCGCTTCGCGTCTGTCACCTCCCCATTTGTGCGTTCCGCAAAAACGGGGAGAATCCAGATTTCCACAGGCCGCGCTTTGCCCGAATCGGCAGGCAAGGCTAACCGGCGCCCGACCCAATCACTTTCCGGAGTTTCCCCGAAATGGCCGATGCCACAGACGACCGCCTGCGCCTCCTGATCGAACGCGTGGAGCGGCTTGAAGAAGAGAAGAAAGGCATCGCCGACGACATTCGCGATACTTATGCCGAAGCCAAGGCCGTCGGCTATGATGTCAAGATCATGCGGCAGGTCGTCCGTCTGCGGAAGATGGACAAGGATGCCCGCGCCGAAATGGAAATGCTGCTGGACACCTACAAGGCGGCGCTGGGATTGGAGTGATTGCCCGAAACTCGCTGCTAGGCTAGGGGGCAGCGCAACGCACAACCCCATAGCTGACGGCAAGACCCCAAAGGCAGACACATGGCAGGCCATTCCAAATTCAAGAACATCATGCACCGCAAGGGTGCGCAGGATAAGAAGCGCGCGGGGCTCTTTTCCAAGCTTTCGCGCGAAATCACTGTCGCGGCCAAGATGGGTATGCCCGATCCTGACTTTAACCCGCGCCTGCGTGCGGCGGTAAATGCCGCCAAGGCGCAATCGGTCCCGAAGGATAATATTCAGCGCGCGATCGACAAGGCTAGCAAAGGCGAAGGCGACAACTACGAAGAAATTCGTTATGAAGGCTATGGCCCGGGCGGCGTCGCGCTGATCGTTGAGGCACTGACCGACAACCGCAACCGTACTGCCACCAACGTGCGAACTGCTTTTGCCAAAAACGGCGGCAATCTGGGCGCTTCGGGCGCGGTGAGCCACGGCTTTGAGCGGCTCGGCCTGATCGAATATCCAGGCAGCGCAGGCGATGCCGACAAAGTGTTCGAGGCTGCGCTAGAGGCTGGCGCAGACGACGTGGAAAGCGACGAGGACAGCCACGCGATCTGGGTGGCGATCGATTCGCTGCACCCGGTGGCGCGCGAGCTGGAAAAGTCGCTGGGCGAAGCAGAAGGCGTCAAGCTGGGCTGGAAGCCGGGCCTCAAGGTCGAAGTCGACGAAAGCACGGCCGCGACGCTGCTCAAACTGATCGACGTGCTCGATGATGACGACGACGTGCAGACTGTCTGGGGCAATTACGACATCCCCGATTCCGTGATGGAAAAGCTCGGTTGATGCGCGAAGCGGCGCTATTCTGATGTGGCAGCTGGCTGCGAAAGCGCTGCTTTCGGGGGCGCTGATCGTGGCCATTGCCGAGGTCGGCAAACGCCTGCCCACGCTTGGCGCGCTTATCGCTTCGCTGCCTCTGGTCTCTGTCCTGGGCATGATGCTGCTGTGGCGTGAGCGGCCCGACGCGCAGAACATGGCAATTCATGCGGAAGCGACTTTCTGGTATGTCCTGCCGAGCCTGCCAATGTTCCTGGCAATACCGGCAATGCTGCGCCACGGCTTGCCATTCTGGGCGGCGCTGGCGGCGGGATGCGCGCTCACGGTGGCGCTGTATTTACTGATGGCGCATTTCGGCCCGCGCCTGGGCTTGCGGATCTGACATGCTGATCATCGGCCTCGATCCGGGGCTCGGCACCACCGGCTGGGGGGTGATCGCCAAGTCAGGAAATCGCCTCAGCCACATTGCCAATGGACAAGTGAAGACCGATCCCAAGGCTTCGCTGGCCGAGCGGCTGGTGACGCTGGACCGCGAGCTGTCCGACGTCATTCTTGCCCATCGGCCTGATGCGGGCGCGGTCGAGGAAGTCTTCGTCAACGCCAATCCGCAATCGACGCTAAAGCTGGGTCAGGCGCGCGGGGTCTGCCTGCTGGCACTGGCGCGCGCCGGGATGCCAGTGAGCGAATATGCCACGCGGCTGGTCAAGAAAGCGATCGTGGGCGCGGGCGCGGCTGAAAAGGCGCAGGTTCAGGCCATGCTGAAAGTGCTGCTGCCGGGCGTGAAACTGGCGGGGCCGGATGCTGCGGACGCGCTGGCCGTCGCCATCGCCCACGCCCACATTTTCCGGCGTTAGGGCCAGAGGTTAGCTAGCGCCCGGCGGGTACCACTGGCTTGCCCGGCATGTCCGGGCTACCCAGCCAGCCATATCCCGCAATGGCGAGCAGCAGCGCCGCCCCGATGATTTCCAGCGCAGCGCGCGGGCAGCGGCCACTACGCCAAAGCGCAATCCAGGCGAGCGCTGCAAAGCCGATGACGAAAGCCCAGGCCATTATTGCCTCCGGCGGAATTTGAGTCGGCTGAGGACGAGCCACAGCCCCCCCAGCAGCGCCGCCAGCGGCACCAGCCACAATGGAAGCGTCGCCGGTTTGACCTCCGGCTTGAAGCTGACGAAATCGCCATAGCGGCTGACCAGCCACGCCCGCACGTCATCGGGTCTGTCGCCAGCGGCAATGCGTTCACGAATGATGCGCCGCATGTCGCCCGCCATCTCGGCATCGCTCCCGGAAATGGGCTGGCCCTGGCAGACGACGCAGCGCATCGTGTCCATCAGTTCGACAGCCTGCTTTTCCTTAACCGGATCACTAAGCGATACCTGCGCATAGTCCAGCGGCGGCGCTTGCGCGGAAAGCGCAAGCGCGGCGAGTATGGCAAAGGCAATCCTCATGGCCGCTGGCCCAGCTTTTCGAGCAAGTTGGGAATATCCCGTTCGGCGACGACGCCAATGTGCTGGTAGACAATCGTGCCCTTGCCATCGACGACGAAAGTTTCCGGTACGCCTGCCGAACCGAGCGAGAGCTGAATGCGGCTTTGCGGATCGCTGCCGATACGGCTGTAGGGATTGCCGTTGCGCGCGAGGAATTGCTCCAGTGCGGGCGCCGTATCGTGGACCGCAACGCCCACCACATCCACGCCCATCGCTTTCAGCCGCATCAGCACCGGCACTTCCGCCACGCAGGGCAGGCACCAGCTGGCAAAGACGTTAAGCAGCCTTGGCTTGCCATCGCGGAAATCGGCTGTGGCAATGCCTGGCCTGCCGGGCAGAATCGCTGGCGCGGCAAATTCGGGCAGCGGCTTGCCGACCATTTGCGAGGCAATCACATGGTCGTCGGGCTGCAGGAGGCCGCGCCAGAATGTCACCAGCAGCGTCAGCACAAGAGCGAGCGGCAGCCACAGGATGGCGCGGCGCTTCATGCAACGGCCTTTCGCGCGGAAAGATCGCGCTTCACCCTGCCCAGCATGGCGAGAGTCCCGCCCAGCGCCATCATGAAGCCGCCCAGCCAGATCAGCGTGACGAACGGCTTCCACCACATGCGCACCAGCCAGCGCCCCTGCATCTCCTTCTCCCCGATCGTCAGGTAGAGCTGCCCGTCCCAGAAGGTGCGGATTGCCGCCTGATTGGTGATCATCGGGGGATCGGAAAACTGATGCAATTGCGGCGTCATGATAAAGGGTTCGCCAGAGCCCCAGCGCACCAGCAGATCCCCCTGCAGCGCGGCGTAATTCGGCCCGGGCATTTCCTGCAGGCCGCCGAAGATAACTGCAAACGGCCCGATTTTCTGCACTTCGCCCGGTCGCATCGCGGCCAGATTCTCTTGGGTGAACGCGCTGTCGCTCGCCATGCCTGCCAGGCTCACCGCGCAGCCCAGATGCGCAATCACCATGCCCCAGGTGAACAACGGCGTGCGGGCGAGATTGCGCTTCCACAACGGCGCCAGGCTGGCGGCGCCAATCAGCGCGGCAACAATCAGGCCAAGCAGGGGAAGCACGCCGATCGTGCCGCCAAACAGCACAAGCATCGCAAAAGCCGCGCCTGCCACCAGCAATGCGGGAGCCATGCGCCGCAAGACAAGCCCGGGCCGGTCACTGCGCCAGCGTAGCAGTGGTCCGGCGGCGAGCAGTGCCATCAGCACCAGAGCCAGCGGCCCCGCTGCACTGTTGAAATAGGGGGCACCAACGGAAATCTTGGCCCCGTTCAGGCCTTCGAGCGCCAGGGGCCACAAAGTGCCCGCCAGCACCACGACGAGAATGACGGTCAGCAACAGGTTGTTGGCCACTAGTGCCGCTTCCCTGCTGACTACATCGAAGCGCGTGCCTTCTGTGACTGTGCCGACGCGCAGGGCGAACAGCGTCAGCGCGCCGCCAATGTAAATGGCCAGCAAGGCCAGAATGAAAATGCCCCGCTCGGGATCGACCGCGAAACTGTGCACGCTGGTGAGCACGCCCGAGCGCACGAGGAAAGTGCCGACCATCGACATCGAAAAGGCCAGCACTGCCAGCATCGCCGTCCATGCGCGCAGGCCGTCGCGCGTTGCCAGCACGGTCACCGAATGGATCAGCGCCGTCGCAGCAAGCCAAGGCATCAGGGACGCGTTTTCCACCGGATCCCAGAACCACCAGCCGCCCCAGCCGAGTGTGTAATAAGCCCAGTAGGATCCGGCGACGATGCCCACTGTCAGCAGCACCCAGGCCCCCAGGATCCACGGACGCATCGCGCGGGCGAAGTCCGGCCCGACATTGCGGGTCAGCAGTGCGCCGACCGCGAAACTGAACGCCGCCGACATGCCGACGTAACCCGCGTAAAGTGTCGGCGGGTGGAACGCGAGGCCCGGGTCCTGGAGCAGCGGGTTGAGCCCCTGCCCCTCGCTCACCCCGGCGATGCGCGCGAAGGGATTGGAAGCGAACAACAGGAATGCATAGAAACCCAGCGCGATTGCCGCCTGGGCCGCCAGTGTCGCCATTTTGGTATCGGCGCGCAGCTTGCGCTCGAACAGGGCAATCGTCGCCCCGGCGAGACCGAGGATGGTCACCCACAGCAACATCGAGCCTTCATGATTACCCCATGTGCCGGCAATCTTGTAGATCATCGGCTTGGCTGAATGGCTGTTGGCCGCCACCAGCAGCACTGACATGTCCGAGCGCATGAAGACGGCAATCAGGCAGGCGAAAGCAAGACTGACGAACAGTGCCTGCACGATCGCCACCGGCGCAATCGCACGGCCCAGAGCCGCCTGCGCCGGACGCAGCGCCAGCGCGCCCAGCACCAATTGCGCCAGCGCTAGGGCAGCGCCCAGCCAGAGCGCGGCAAGTCCGGCTTCCGCAATCACAGTTCGTCTGCGCTCATGGCCGTTATCGAGCGGACCGGCTCATGCGCGGCCATCCGTTCGAGCAGCAAATCAAGCTCAGGCTCAGCCATCAGGATGCCGCGGTGCGCCTCGCGGATAAATCCGGTTTCGGCCATGTGGGCATTGAAGGCGAGAAGATGGTCGAAAAAATCGAAGGCATTGAGCACGCCCACCGGCTTGGCATGATAACCAAGCTGCGCCCAGCTGACGGCCTCCCAAAGCTCGTCCATCGTGCCGACACCGCCGGGCAGAGTGAGGAAGCCGTCGGCCAGCTGGGTGAACATCAGCTTGCGCTCATGCATGCCTTTCACGGTGTGAAGCTCGGTGCAGTCCGGATTGGCCACTTCCGCTGCGACCAGTTTTTCCGGAATCACGCCAATCACTTCGCCGCCCGCCGCCAGCGCGCCTGAAGCCAGGGCCCCCATCAGGCCGAGCTTGCCGCCGCCATAAACCACGCCGATCCCGCGCCGCGCCAGTGTTTCTCCCACCTCGCGCGCCAAGGCGAGATAGCGGGTATCGGCCGGACTTGCCGAACCGCAATAGACCGCAAGCCGCTTCATCGTGTTTCCTCAATCATCCGTTTTGCCACCATGCGGGCGCTCACCAGCGCACCGGCAAAGCCGCCGCCCGGCTGGGCATTGGCCCCGGCAAACCAGAGATTGCGCAATTTTGCGTCCCTAGCGCCCAGCGGCGGCCACAATGCCTGCGCCATCGTCGCCTCGAAGCCCGCCGTGCTGCCAGCCCAGGCGTTGTAATCGAGTGCGAGATCACGCGGGCTGGTGTGGAACTTGACGACAATCCGGTCGTCGATGTCGTGGATTAGACGGCGGCCGACTTCATCAAGGATGCGCCGCTCGATCAGGGGGCCCGCCTGATCCCAGTCAATGGGCAGCCGCGCCTGGTTGGCCACGGGGATCGTCGCGCGGAACAGGCTTTTGCCGCGCGGCGCAACCGAAGGGTCGGTCACGCTCGGATGATTCAGGAACATCACGAAATCGCGCGGCAACACGCCGTGTTCGAAAATATCGTCCATCAGCGGCTTGAAGCGCATTGGCAGCAGTACACTGTCATGCGGAATGCCGGGCCAACTGCCTTCCAGCCCGAAATAGACAGTGAACTGGCTGGGCGCGAAGCTGCGGCGGCGCAAGTCGCGCGCGACTTCCGCGCCGCGCGGATTGCTCGCCAGCAAGTCGCGGTAGGTATGAATGGCGTCGGCGCTGCTGGCCACGGCATCGAACCGTTCGCGCCAGCCGCTGACGCATTCGACCTCGCTTGCCCGGTCGCCCAGCGTGTGGATGTGGAGCACTGGATCATGCAGCACGATCCGCCCACCCAGCCCGGTGAAATGGGCGGCCATGGTGTCCGCCAGTTTTGCCATCCCGCCCTTGGGCCAAGAGCGGCCGCCGAGCAGCTCCTGCCGGTGTTGCAGCGCGTGGAAGGCGCTTGCCGCCATCGGGTTGATGCCCTCGGCCAGCGCCGACACGGCAATGACTTCGCGCAGCCGTTCGTTCTTCACATAGCTGGCGATGATGCCATAGGCGGAACGCCACGCCTGATGGCGCACCAGCATTGGCGCGGCATGCACCAGCGCGCCAATCTCTTTCGTTCCGGCCACCAGCCAGGGCACAGCGCCATCGCGCCGCGCGTGATCCGCCCAGCGCAGAAAATTTTCGTAACCGGCAGCGTCATCGGGCGAAATGCGCGCAACTTCGCGGCGCACCGCGGCCTCCGCGCCCTCACCGCCGGGAATGTCGAACTGGCTGCCATCGGGCCAGCTCACCCGCCGGATCGGATCGACCGGCAGCCAGGTAACATCATCCTCAATGTCCTTGCCGGACAATTGCCACAGTTCGGCAAGGCCAACTCGGTCGCTGAGCGCGGCTGGTCCGGAATCGAAGCGGAAGCCCGATCGCTCGCGCGGAGCCGATTGGCCACCGGCAACATCGCGCGCTTCGATCAGCACGGTTTCGACGCCCGAGCTTTGCAAGCGGATGGCCAGCGCCAGTCCGCCAAAGCCCGCACCGATGACGCAGGCGCGCGTCACGCAAAGTTCCCGTCGCGCCAGGGTGATATAGCTTTGCGCCCATCCATTGCCTGCGGCTTAAAGCTTTGCCCGCGCCGGGGCAACCTGCGCTTGGCAATCTGCCTGCGATCCGCCATCGTTTGTGCATGGCGGAGTGGACGATCAGCGAGGCTGGGCTGGGCGATGCGGCAGAAGTTGCCGCGCTTTACGCGCATCACGTGCTCCATGGCTCGGCAAGCTGGGAAGTGATCCCGCCCAGCGCCGAGGAGATCGCAGAGCGCATGGCAAAGGTGCTGGGCGCCGGCTGGCCTTGGCTGATCGCGCGCGCGGCTGATGGCTCCATGGCCGGCTATGCCTACGCCAGCCAGTTCAATCCCCGCGCCGGCTATATCGCCACTTGCGAGGACAGCATCTACCTGCGCCATGATCTGCTGGGACGCGGATTGGGCAAGCGGCTGTTGGACGAACTGATCGTGCGCTGCGAAGCGCTGGGCTTTCGCCAGATGATTGCGGGCCTGTCAGGGTCCGAGCCTGCCTCGCGGGCGCTGCATGCCAGCGCGGGTTTCGAGGAAGTCGGCCGCATGCCTGCCGTGGGCCGCAAGTTCGGCCACTGGCTCGACCTGATCTACATGCAGCGCGCGCTGGGCCCCGGCGACCGCGAATCTCCAACGAGGGAACCCGCATGACCAAATCGAAGCCCCGCAGCCTGATGCCCCCCAGCCTGATGCCGCACCGTGCCTCGTTGATCGCCGCCCTGGCGATCTGGGCCTATACGGCTTTCATCCTGTTTGCGATGCAGCGTCCGGCAATCTGCGCCTGCGGCACTATCAAATTCTGGCACGGCGTGGTCGCATCTTCGGAGAACAGCCAGCACATCGCCGATTGGTACACTTTCAGCCACATCACCCACGGATTGATCTTTTACGCTTTTGCGCACTTGTTCTGGCGCAAGTGGCAATGGCTGGATGGCATGCCGGCGCGCTGGGCATTGCCGATTGCCGTTGCCATCGAGGCAAGCTGGGAGATCCTCGAAAACTCCCCGATGATTATCGATCGCTACCGCGCGGTGACAGTCAGCTTCGGCTATTCGGGCGATTCGATCGTCAATTCGATGTCTGATATCGGCTGGATGATCGGCGGGTTCTGGCTGGCCAGCCGCTTGCCGGTGCGCGCCAGCATTGCCCTTGTCGCCGCCTTCGAACTGTTCACCCTGGCCATGATCCGGGACAACCTGACCCTCAACATTCTCATGTTGATTCATCCAGTTGAGGCCATCAAGAATTGGCAGGGCGCGGGTTAGCGCTTGTTGCCGCAAGCGCCGCCGTGTTAGCCCCTGGCTGATGGACAGCCTGCCAGTTCTCGCCTCGCTCGCGATTGATGCCGCCTTGCCCGCCGGGCAGTTTCACGGTCTGCGCCCCCGCGCGGCGATAACCGCGCTCGCGCCAGGAGAAGCGGACAGCCCGGCCGGCGCTGCCCTGCCAAGGCCCGAGTTCGGCGAGGAAAAGTCAGTATTCGATGGCGACTTCATGATCGTGGCGGCCGGCGCGGTGCTTTTGCCGAGTTATGAGGGCGCGAATGAGACATCTGTCCTTCCCGCCGCCGCCATAGCCGGGCGCATCGGCGGCATCGGCATCAGCCCGCGCGCGGCCGGTCTGGCGCTGGACATTGTGCCCGAACGATCCGGCGCGCGTGCCGGGCTGGGCTTCGGCCCGGTGCTGCGCCTCAGGATGAACCGCACCGCCCGGCTCAAGGATCCGGTTGTTGCCAGCCTCGGCAAATTGCGCACAGTCGTGGAAGGCGGCTTCAACCTCGGTGTGACAGTGAAGCGCGTGTTCAACGCTCATGATCAAATGTCGATCGGCAGTGACTTTCGCTGGGACATCAGCGGGCGCGGCGGCGGCGGAGTGATAGCGCCGTCCGTCTCCTACCTCACCCCGATCAGCCGCGCCCAAGTTGTCGGCATGCTGGCTTCGGCCGAATTCGCCGATGAGCAATTCGCCCGCTACAATTACGAAGTGACACTTGCCGGCAGCCTCGCCAGCGGCCTGCCGGTTTTCACGCCCAAGGGCGGGCTTAAATCGATCAATTTCGGCGCTTTCACTGCCCGCGATCTTGATGGCAACTTACTCAATGGCGGCCTGTCGATCGGTGCGGGTGTAATGTACACCCGGTTGAAAGGCAGCGCAGCGGCGACGCCGCTAACCTCGCTGCGCGGCAAGCCATCGCAGTGGTTTGCCGCGGCAGGGATCGGCTACACGTTCTAGCGGGTTCGCGGCAGCCTTAGCGCAGCAATTTGCCCGCCATTCCGAGAATGTCGTCGAGCGGATTGCCGTCGCCGTCCATGTCGAGCATCGAGGCCAGGCCGCCAAGCCCGCCTGCCTGCGCACCGCCTTTCGCTCCGCCGCCGAACACCGAACCCAGGATCGAGCCGAGACCGCCCAGCCCGCCGTCGGCCGAAGCATTTCCCCCGCCAATGCCCTTTTCGTGGGCAAGATAGCCGCCCACCAGCATCGCCAGGATCGGCAGCATCTTGCGGAGAATCGCCGGATCGATCCCGGTCTGTCCTGCGGCATGATCCGCAACCGTGCGGCTCACGTCCTTGGAGCCGAAAATCGTGCCCAGGACATCGTTACCCTTGGATATATCAGTCGGCCCGTCGCTCAGCACGTTGGCGGCAAGCCCGCCGCCGCCCAGGCTGCCAAGGATCCCGCCCAATCCGCCAAGCCCATCGCCGGAAGCCCCTGCGCCGCGGTTTTGCTTTTTCATGCCCCCGACTATTGCAGGAAGCAGCGCGCCCGCGCCGGCTTGTGCCGTCGCTTTGTCAATGCCCAGCTGACTGGCAATGGCATCGATTCCGCCGGTCGACTTCAGGATATCGGCGATGTCCATAATTTGCTTCCTTTCGGTGAGCCGGCCCAATCCGGGGCGCGAGGTGGTCTTGCCCGAGGCTTTATCGATCAGACAAGACAAAAAGTCAGACCATGCCATCGCATCGACCATCAGACATCCGTTCCGCCTGCTCGCCAGCCTCCGCGTGTGACTTGCCAAAAATTGCCGCCCAAGCGGCCTTGATATGGGCCGAGTGCCCATCGCTTGCGTGCAATCAATGCTATGTTCGAAATCGCGAGAGGGATCGCCAACCTGCTCAAGCCCGGAGCCTGAGTTCTGAAAGGGCCAACCATGTCGATCTTCAGCCGCATCAAGGATGCCATTTTCGGCCACAAGGCACAGGCCGCAGCGCCGGCTCAAACGCCTGCCGCCGCTCCGCCAACCGCCAGTCCCGCGCCAACTTCTGTGGCGCCTCCTGCCGCTCCGGCAGCAGTCTCGGAAGTCGACGTTGAGGCAAACCTCGCGCGAATGGGCGAAGGGAAGGATCTCAACTGGCGTACTTCGATCGTCGATCTGATGAAGCTGCTCGGCATTGATTCGAGCCTCGACAACCGCAAGGAACTGGCGAGGGAGCTTGGCTACACCGGGGCTCTGGACGGCTCAGCGGAAATGAACATCTGGCTTCACAAAGCCACGATGCGTCAACTCGCGGCGAATGGCGGGAAAGTGCCGGCCGCAATGGTCGACTGACCTACCTCAGCTCATCCATATTAAAGCGCATTGACCGGTATTCTGAGATAGACGTGGCCGCCCGCGCTCGGTGGCGGCATCGCTCCGGCGCGGATGTTGACTTGCAGCGACGGCAGGATCAGCAGCGGTGCGTCGAGCGCGGCATCGCGCGCTTTGCGCAAGGCGACGAAATCGGCCTCGGTCACGCCGTCATGGATGTGCACATTCGCCTGCCTTTGCTCGGCCACGCTGGTTTCCCATGTGAATTCTGACCGCCCTGCCGGAAGATAGTCATGACCCACGAACATGCGGGTCTGCGCGGGGAGGTTCAGGATCTTGCGGATCGAGCGGTAGAGATCAGTGGCACTGCCTCCGGGAAAGTCGCTGCGCGCCGTGCCGTAGTCCGGCATGAAAAGCGTATCGCCGACGAACGCCGCATCGCCGATCAGATAAGTCACGCAGGCGGGCGTGTGGCCGGGCGTATGCAGCACGCGTATCGCGAGCTCGCCCAGCTGCAATTCATCACCGTCGCTCACCAGCCGATCGAACTGGCTGCCATCGGCGACTACGTCGTCCGCCTCGAACAGCGGGGTGAATGCCCTTTGCACCGCGACGATATGTTCGCCGATGACTATGGGCGCACCGGTCGCCTCGCGCAGATAATGCGAGGCGGAAAGGTGGTCTGCATGGGCATGCGTTTCGAGAAGCCAATGCAGCTTCAGGCCATTTTCGCGCACGTAATCCAGAATGGCATCGGCTGAGCCAGTCGAGGTGCGGCCATTGCGCGGCGTGAAATCGAGCACAGGGTCTATAATCGCCGCCGCCAGCGTGACGGGATCGTGCACGACATAGCTGGCTGTGAATGTGCCGTGATCGAAAAAGGTTTTAACTTGGGGGCGGCCGGACATCGAGCATCTCCTCTGCGCACTATATTAGCACTTGCTAAATTAGATTCAATGCATATAATGCGCCCATGTTCGATCTCTCTCGCTTTGATCCCGCCCTGTTTGAGGAAAGCGCCGCAAAGGCCGCTGCATTGCTCCGCCTGCTCGGCAACGAGAAACGCCTTATGGTCCTGTGTCAGTTGGCCGATGAGGAATTGTCCGTCAGTGCCTTGCAGGCGCGGGTCGGCCTCTCGCAATCGGCGCTGTCCCAGCACCTTGCGCTGCTTCGCGAACAAGGCGTCGTCGCTACCCGGCGGGAGAGCCAGACGATCTACTACCGGATTGCCGATCACGCGGCCTTGCGGGTGATCCAGACCCTGGCGGAGCTGTTCTGCCCGCCCGAAATGAGGAAATGACCATGTCTGCTGTACTTCACAAGCTCTCGCCGCAGGAAGTCCAGGCGCGCATCGCCGCTGGCCGCGCCGTGCTGGTCGATATCCGCGAGTCCGATGAATTCGCCAGATCGCACGTGCCGGGAGCCATGTCACAGCCGCTCTCGGCATTCGAGTCGGCGCACCTGACCATCGATCCCGGCGCGGATGTGGTCTTCACCTGCCGCACTGGCATGCGAACCGCCGGCGCCTGTGACCGACTGGCAGCACGGGTCGAGGGCGAGGCCTTTGTGCTCGACGGCGGCCTCGATGCCTGGGCCAAGGCGGGCCTGCCTGTCACGCAAGACCGCAATGCGCCGATGGAAATCAACCGGCAGGTTCAGATCACGGCAGGCTCGCTCGTCCTGCTCGGCGTTATCCTGGGATTTCTGGTTGCGCCGGGTTGGTTCGGCCTTTCAGCCTTTGTCGGCGCAGGCTTAACTTTCGCGGGACTCAGCGGCACTTGCGCCATGGCGCGGCTGCTCATGCAGATGCCTTGGAACAAGGCCCACACTTCCCTGCCCGCAGCGTGATGCCATGGGCTGGGAGCCTCTCCTTCTCGCGGCCGTCGGCGGCCTGCTTGTCGGCTTCCTGCTGACCTTGTTCGGCGGCGGCGGATCGGTGCTGGCGACGCCGTGGCTGGTCTATGTCGTCGGCCTTGTCGATACCCACGCCGCGATCGGAACCTCTGCCGCCGCAGTCGCCGTCAATGCCGCGACCGGTCTCGCCGCGCAGGCGCGCGCCGGGCGGGTGAAGTGGCCCTGCGCGATTGTCTTTGCCATTTCGGGCCTGACCGGAGCGCTGGTCGGGGCCCATCTCGCCAAGCAGGTCGACGGCAAGTCGCTGATGATGTGGTTCGCTTTTGCCATGATTGCCATTGCCGTCTCGATGCTGCTGCCCAAACGCAGCGAGGGCGATCCCGGCGTGCACCTCAAACCTGCGATGGTGCTGAAACTTGCACCAGTTGGCCTTGTCACCGGCCTTGCCGCAGGGTTCTTCGGCATTGGCGGCGGTTTCCTCATCGCGCCGGGTCTGATGGCCTCAACCGGTATGACCATGGCCAATGCAGGAGCGAGTTCGCTGGTCTCGGTCACCCTCTTCGGCACGGCAACCAGCGCCAGCTATGCGGCCTCAGGCATGGTTGTCTGGCCACTGTTCGGCGCGCTGGTGCTGGGCGGCGCAGCGGGGACGCTTGCGGCAATGCCAGTGGCCAGGCGCCTTGAAAGCCGCGCCGCATTGGCGCGCAGCGCCTTTGCCGTTCTCGTCATTGCGGTTGCGCTTTATATCCTGATCAAGTGAGCTTGCCCCGGCGCGGGCTTGGGCCTAAAGTCTCCCCATCCCCGGGGAGCGCGCCCGCGCTGAGAGGGAGGGTTTGCATCCTCCGACCCGTCGAACCTGAACCCGTTAGCACGGGCGGAGGGAGGGTTGCCCGTCCTGAGATTGACGAAGGCGCCTCCCGTTCGCCCCAGAAGGAAGCGCAGCCATGGCCGACATCAATTCCAAGTTCGAAATCGGCGTGACCACTGGTCCGATCCGTGGCTCGAAAAAGATCCATGTCGAGGCCCCGGGAAATCCCCTGGTCAAAGTGGCGATGCGCGAGATCAGCCTTGAGCCTTCGTCTGGCGAGGCGCCCGTGCGGGTCTATGATGCTTCCGGCCCCTATACCGACCCCGAAGCCCTGATCAACATTTCTGCCGGCCTGCCCGAACTGCGCCGCCCCTGGCAGCTGGCGCGCGGCGATATCGAACAAGTGACCCAGCGCGAGGTCAAGCCGGAAGACAACGGCCAATTGGGCCCGGACCGTTCGGGCGGCGTTCCCCCCTTCCCCAACGTCCGCAAGCAGGTGTGGAAGGCCAAGCCCGGCGCCAATCTCAGCCAGATGCACTATGCCCGGCGCGGCATCATCACGCCCGAGATGGAATATGTCGCAGTGCGCGAAAATCTGGGCCGCGAAATGCTGGCCGAGTACATCCGCGACGGCGAGGATTTCGGCGCGGAAATCCCGGACTATGTAACGCCCGAATTCGTCCGCAGCGAAGTCGCGCGCGGCCGCGCGATCATCCCCTCCAACGTCAATCACCCCGAATGCGAGCCCATGGCGATCGGGCGCAATTTCCTCGTCAAGATCAACGCCAACATCGGCAATAGCGCGGTGGCGAGCGATGTGGCCAGCGAAGTCGACAAGATGGTCTGGTCGATCCGCTGGGGCGCGGACACTGTCATGGACCTCTCGACGGGGCGCAACATTCACGACACGCGCGAATGGATCGTGCGCAACTCGCCCGTTCCCATCGGCACTGTGCCGATCTACCAGGCGCTGGAAAAAGTCGGCGGCGTGGCCGAAGACCTCACCTGGGAAGTGTTCCGCGACACGCTGATCGAACAGGCCGAGCAGGGCGTCGACTATTTCACCATCCATGCCGGCGTGCGCCTGCCTTACGTGCCGCTCGCCGCCAAGCGCGTGACCGGCATTGTCAGCCGGGGCGGCTCGATCATGGCCAAGTGGTGCCTCGCCCACCACAAGGAGAGCTTCCTCTACGAGCGTTTCGACGAAATCACCGAGATCATGAAGGCCTATGACATCGCCTACAGCCTCGGCGACGGCCTGCGCCCCGGCTCCATCGCCGACGCCAATGACGAGGCCCAGTTCGCCGAGCTCTATACGCTGGGCGAACTGACCAAGCGCGCCTGGGAACAGGACGTGCAGGTGATGATCGAAGGCCCCGGCCACGTGCCGATGCACAAGATCAAGGCCAATATGGAAAAGCAGCTGGAAGCCTGCGGCGAGGCCCCATTCTACACATTGGGCCCGCTCGTCACCGACATCGCGCCCGGCTATGACCACATCACCAGCGGCATCGGCGCGGCGATGATCGGCTGGTTCGGCACGGCGATGCTTTGCTACGTCACGCCCAAGGAACACCTCGGCCTGCCTGACCGCGACGACGTGAAAGTCGGCGTGGTGACATACAAGCTCGCCGCCCACGCGGCGGACCTCGCCAAGGGCCACCCGGCCGCCAAGGTCCGTGACGATGCCTTGTCACGGGCAAGGTTTGAATTCCGCTGGCGCGACCAGTTCAACCTCAGCCTCGATCCTGACACCGCCGAGCAATACCACGACCAGACCCTCCCGGCCGAAGGCGCCAAGACGGCGCACTTCTGCTCAATGTGCGGGCCGAAGTTCTGCTCGATGAAGATCAGCCAGGAAGTGCGGGAGTTTGCGGCGAAGCAGAATGCGGGGGTGGAGACGTTCGTTGCGGCGGAGGATGCCGAGGCCGGAATGGAAGAGATGAGCAAGGTGTTCAAGGAGAAGGGTGGGGAGGTTTATTTGCCGGCAACGCATTAGATGGGGCCGCGATGTTCCACCGACGGGGTCCGCTGAATAGCCGCAATTTGGGAGGCATTGAGGAACGCGTCACTTTTCGGACGCTGGCCTCGATTTAAGGCCGAGCCGATGTGCCTTTCCAATAACTGCGTTACGGCTAACGCCTCCAAGAGCATCCGCAATTTCTGACGCTGTACTCCCAGATTCCCACATTTTGGTAAGTGTCTCAAGGCGCTCGTTCGTCCAGCCAGTGGTGCGAACCTCTTCAGGTTTGTCATCGCGCTCATCGAATATGGTAACTTGGTACGTTTGATCATCCACTGGCGCAACTAGGGGCACAACCATTCCTGGTCCGAAGGTGTGCGCGTCAGTGACACCCTGGAGGACTGCATCCTTCGTATCGTGCTCAAGCTTGCTAAACTCACTCCATTCAATGGCGAATGTATCGAACCGTCGGGGTGACACTCGGACCCTAAGCCATTTTTCGTCTTGAAGCTTAATCATCAGTCTCGATAGACCAACGCGATTTACCGGTTCCGTTGGCTCAACACCAATAACTCCGAATTCCGACAATAGGTCATCGAAATCCCCTTTGTAATTGAGTATATCAACTGTTGGTGCATAAATTCTCATATCGAGTAGAAATTCGATGAGTCCTCGATACTTCAACACACTTCTCGCGATATCTCGACCTGCACCAACACTAACGCTTTGCAAAACTGCAGCCTTGAGATCCTGAATCTGCTCAAAGATAGCTTCCGTGCGGCGGCTTTCCGCTGCCTTTTCTCGCGCTTCCCTAAGCAAGATTTGAAACAAACCGGACCATTGCTTGAGAAGATGATCTTCTATGTCGGAAAAATTTCTAAAGGGAGTTATTGCGTTATTTGAGGACATATGACCAATAAAACTTATAAACTCAAAAATATACTTTGCCGTATCCGGTTTGCTAATACTTCCATAGATGATCTTGTCAGCAAATTCACTTTCTCTATTCTTCATAAAAGTATTATGCTCTGCGTACACTGAAGAATCAACGAAAGTGAAAAGTGGTATTCCTAGCTCGATAGCGCGGATAACTTCCAGCTGCGTTATAGAGTACCTGTCTTGCTCGCTCAGTACTCCCTTCGTTGATTGGGCAGAAACCTCTTCAATATTAACTTCAGATATTGCTTCTGGGACCGCTGTGCCCCCAAATCGAGAGCCAATTAAAAGAACCACGATATCCGCATGGCTGACTTCTTTAATGCAGCTCGTGTGGGTGTGCTTCCTCGGATCGTACAAAACATCAGAAAAGTCACTCATGATTGGGTCGTAACCCATTCGGATGAGAAGTCCGCGAATCTGCTCTCTATGCGGCCCTAAGTCCATACACGTCGATGAAACAAATACGCGGAGGGATGCCAATTCAGTAACTCCTCAAGTCATTATTTTCAACGCTATATATGAGAGACAATGGTGACAAGCGCAATAAATCTTTATTTCACTCGCCTCAAGGCACCAACTCGTCCACCAGCCGCCTCAACTCCGCCGGAGTCGCGTGCCTCGACACCGCCTGAGTTACGGTGACAGTTTACTAAACCCCCAACTCACCCCGCCTTTCTAGGCCTCCCCCCCTTCTTCCCATTCTCCCGCGCTGCCGCCGCTTTCGCCTCGGACTTCACGCTCCCCGCCCGCCGCGCCAGTTCGCTCATCCAGGCTTTTGTGCCGAAGCGGCCTGAGAGCATTGCCGGGAGTGAGAGGTCTGCGTCCAGTTCCGACCAGTGCAGGCCGAAGCCCGCGCCGCTGATCTGCACTTCGGCCAGCTGCGCAACGCTCGCGCCATCCAGGTCTTGCGCCAGGCTTGGCGGGAAGGCGAAAGTCGCGCCGTTCGACAGGTCAACCACCACCCGGCCGAGCCTCGCGTCGTAGCGCGCCGCCACCGCGCGCGGTTCGCTTTTTAGCATCTCACGCCCGCGCGCTTCGGCCTTCTCGATCTGGCTGTCGGACCAATGGGCATTCATGGCTGTTCCCCCGTGCATTTCATGCCAGCGGGCGAGGAATTCCGCCTGTCGCTCGCGGATCGTATCCATCGCCCGCCGCCGCTCGCCCGTCTTCATGCCGATCGACCAGAGATCTCGGGATAGGCGGAGAGATCGGCGATGTTCACTTTCAATTCGCCATCCCCGAAAACGTGGACGTGCGCCGGTTCGTGGTCCATCGTCTAGATAACGAAGCGCAGGCCGTGTTCGCGGTGAATGACGACCATGGCCCTATTTAACCCATCGGTTAGGTTATTTCAAGGACCACCATGACCACACCCCCCGACTGGCGCGCAGCGCTCCTCTCCACCGCCCGCGCCCTCATCGCCAAGGCCGATCCCGAGGTGGTGGAAGAGATCAAGTGGCGCAAGCCCAGCAATCCTTCCGGGGTTCCCGCATGGTCGCATCACGGCCTGATCTGCACCGGCGAGACTTACAAGGACAAGGTCAAGCTGACCTTTGCCAAGGGCGCCGCGCTGCCCGATCCGGCGGGGCTATTCGTTCCGCAGGACGGGGGCACCCGCCGCGCGATCGATTTGCGCGAGGGCGACACGCTGGACGCCGCGGCCTTCCTCGCGCTGGTGCGCGCCGCCGTGGCGCTCAACCGGGCGGGCAAAGCGAAATAATTCGCCCGTTTTGATCGCGCGCAATGCCCGCGCGCCGCGCGTCTGCCAGCAATGGTGATCGATCGCAGGGCGAGGAGGCACTTATGCGGCAGATCCATCCATTGAAGACCGGGGCGGCGCTTGGCGTGGTTCTGGGGCTGTATCATCTTGTCTGGGCGAGCCTGGTCGCGCTCGGTTGGGCCAAGCCGCTGATGGACTTCATCCTGCGGCTGCATTTCATCCGTTTCGACTATGCAATCGAGCCGTTCGCCCTGGCTACGGCAGCAGCGCTGGTCGCGATTACGGCGGCGGTCGGCATGCTGTTCGGGCTGGTCTTCGCGCTGGTGTGGAACCGGCTGGCCTCGCCGCAAGCAAGGCCGCCCGCAAGCTGACTGGCGGGGCCTGCGCCCGGCGCCCGGCGCCGGCGGCAGCGCCATACCCCGAACTTTACCGCGCAAGGCCCCGCTGCTATCGCCCGCCGCATGGAGGCCAACCTGTTGAAAAGCTGCATCACTCTTGCCGCGAATTCCTGGATCCTGGGGATCGAGGCGAGCATGGTGGTGCCGCTGCGTCTCGTGCGGCTGGCCGGTGGCGGCGCGCCTGCCACCAGCGAAATGCGCCGCATGGCCTCTGAGAAAGTCGAAGCCCTTGCGACGCTGCATGCGGCCTGGCTCAGAGGCGCACTAGGCCGTGATCCGCTTTCGCTCGCGAATGGTACGGTCGGCCATTACCTCAAATATGTCCGCGCCAATCGCAAGAGGCTGACCAGTAAGAAGCGCTGATATCTACGAATACTTGTTAATTTGTGGCGCGGGATTTGTGGGCGATAAACCGTGCAATATCAACGATAAGTTGCCCAAAAAAATCGTCGTCGGTCGCCTTTAAGATAAACGTCAGATGAACAACGCGGCTTTGGCCGTGTAATACAAGATCAATTGACTATTCATTTATTTCAAAGCGACTCAACTCATCCGGCTTGACGGCTCGCTTTATCTATAAATGGCACAGTCAACCTTTTTTGCCCCGAAGATCACCACCAGCTTGATCTCTATGGCAAAGAGAGAACCCACCCCCTCGCCCCTCGCCCTCGCTGCTATTCTTGCGGCCAGCGCGATTCCCTTCACGCCGGTCATGGCCCAGGACATACAGCTCGCTGATCCGCCCGTCGCAGCCTCACCCGCGCCAGCCATTGAGCTGCCAGTAACGGCACCGCCGCCCGTGGCCGCGCCGGTGGTCGCGCCCTCGTTGCCAGCCGAACCCGCCGCTGCAACGCCAGCCACGCCCTCGGCCGAAGCAAAGGTCGCCCAGCGTCAAAGCAGAGCTCAGCCTGCGCGTCAGACCAATGCTACGACATCTTCCACGCGCAGTTCAGCCGCCAATAGACCCATGGATGCGGCCCCGCCTGCCATACCAGCGAGCGCATCGCCATCGCCCGCACAGATCTCCCAGCAACCGGCGCCTGAGTCGCAGATCGCCCCAACAGAGCCAGTCGCTGTTTCTCCGCAATCCGATACCTCTTCCGACATGGGCTGGCTGCTGGCGGCGCTGGGCCTCGGCGGTGTCGCGCTTGGCGGGGCAGCAATCGTAGCCGCGCTCAATCGTCGGCGCAGGCGGCAATACCTGGCCGTTGGCGGGGCTACGCCTGACGATCGTTGGGAGTCCGATGCTGTAGAGCCTGTCGGCGCCGCAGCTGGCACGCCCGAAGCCACCGAAGCCTTCACAGCGCGCGTCGAATTGCCCGCCTCGGCTCTTGCCGCTGCCCCGGCTTCCGATGGCGGCTGGCGGGAGCCTTTCCGCATCCCGTCCGGCCCGCTGCCCACGGGCGCCGAGCGTGCGGCGCTGATCGACCGCATGGCTGCTGCCCGGCCCGACGGCGACAACCCGTTTGTTTCGCTAAAGCGCCGCCGCAAGCGCGCGCGGATGCTGCTGGCAGCGCACGAACTTCGCCAGCGTCAGGCTGCGACCGAGCCCTTCGACTTCCGCAGCTATCATTCGTTCACGCAGACTGAAGGGAACAGAACGCTTTCCTATGGTTCGCAAACCACCACAGATCAGGAGGCAATCAACTAAGACTGGCCTCCCGTGCACCCGCTACCCTCGACAGGCCCGCTTCCACTTCAACCGGGAGCGGGCCAATTGAAAATCCGCCGCGCAGTCTTGCCCATGATCCACGCCTTTTCCTCGGCCGATAGTTCGGGATCGTCGCGCACGGAGTGGACCAGGTCGGACCAGGGCACCAGCGGAACGTTGGACGTCTTGTCCGCCGCCCACACCACGCGGTCCGCGCCGAAGCAGTCGATTGCGCGGCGAATGTGCGGCCGCACTGCGTCGAACGGGAATTGGGTGGTGCCGAAGAACATCGTGCCGTGGCTGATCTTGAGCGCGGCGTTCGGATGCTCGGCCAGCTTCATCACTTCATCGAGGTAGGCGGGTGAGGAAACCTTGCGCATTTCCTCTTCGGGCCTGCCGCGCGGCAGTCCTTTCAGACCCATGCCCCAGTGGTCCACCACCACTTGCAGCTTGGGGTATCGCTTCAGATAGCGCGGCAGGTGCTCGACATAGCCGCCAATGGTGAAGCACACC
>Ga0075370_10000047_pt1 | contig 37208 bp, 26 predicted proteins | sample EndMethybrTD3035_FD_71398 | JGI IMG/M metagenome (GOLD analysis project Ga0075370, IMG submission 71398) | Populus endosphere microbial communities from Tennessee, USA - Endosphere MetaG P. TD hybrid TD303-5 | ecosystem: Host-associated > Plants > Roots > Endosphere | place: USA: Tennessee... | reverse complement strand
ACCGCCGACGAGCGCGCACGCGATGGCGCCGCGCGCGGCGGACGCCGGCTCGCGGCCGACGTGGTGCAACGTGTGCTGGATGCCGCCTGAGAAGCTATGAACGAACCCGCCACGCCCGCTCGTCCCGCCAGAACGCGGCCACCCGGCGTTGCAAATGCTCGCCACAGCCCGAGCTATGGCTGCGCTTTGCGCCTTGATTGGCCGCGTTCTGGCGGCCCGCTCGGGCGCGCCGGATTCATTCACGGCTTCTGAGCCCATCGCGATGCCACCGCTGCACCGCCACCAGCTGGCCTACCTGTCTGCACAGGGTTGGGCAGGCGTTCTCGCGCAGCCTTGGGACGAGCAGGCGCGCGAGTGCCTCGCGGCGTGGGCCGGCGCAGGCCTGCCGCTGGTCGTGACGCGGCAGCGCACGCCGCGCGACTCGGCGGCGGCGCCGGTGTGGCTGGGCCTGTGCGCGCCGAACGAGTGGTCGCGCCGGTTGTTGGCCATCCAGGTTCCGCTCGCCGACATCGGCTGGTTCAGCGAGTTCCCGCAGCTCGCCGACGTGATCGACGAACTGCCGCGCGCCGCGCAGCGGCCGTTGCGCGAGACGGCCTCGGCCCTGTGCCGCCTGGGTGTGCGGACCCGCGCGTATGGCAGCGTCGGGTGGCAAGGCGTCACCGGGCTGGCCTATCTGCACGAGCGCAGCGATCTCGACCTGTGGCTGGCCGTCGACGATGCCGCGCAGGCCGACGCCGCAGCCGACTGCCTGCAGCGCTGTGCACCCGCTCGCCTGCGCGTCGACGGCGAGCTGGTGTTCGGCGATGGCGGCGCCGTCGCGTGGCGCGAGTGGGCCGCATGGCGTTCGGGCCGCACGACCGCGTTGCTCGTGAAGCGGCTCGGAGGCGTGGACATCGAGCGCAGCCTCGGGGCACCGGTGCCGACGATGGGGTCGCTGGCGGAGCGGATCGCATGAATGCGCAGCGCTCGCCCGACGGGGTTCGCGCCGACGCGCCATCGGCAGCGTGGATCGGCCGCGCGGCGACGCTCGCCCTGTACGACGAGCTGGCGCTGGCGCCCAAGCCGGGCCTCGTGTCGCTGGTCGACAGCGGCAGCCATCACGACATGAATGCCCAGACCTTCGTGCGCAGCATCGTCGCGCTGCGTGGCTACTTCGTTCGCATCGCCGCGCTCGGCGCGGCGCACGCCTCGTTCGGCGAGCTCGAGCGTTGCGGTCAGGAGGCCGAGGCCCGCATGCTCGCGGCGACCGGCGGCGTGAACACGCACCGCGGCGCCATCTTCGCGCTCGGCCTCTTGTGCGCGGCGGCGGGCGCGGCCAGCGCAAACGGGGCTCGCGTCCGGGCCCGCGACATTCGCGCCGCTTTGCTGCAGCGCTGGGGCGATGCATTGGCCGAACGCTGCGACCGCAGGCCCAGCCTTCCGGGCGGGCTGGCGGCGCGGCGCTGCGGGTTGCGCAGCGCCTCGCGCGAAGCGGCTCTCGGCATGCCGGTGCTGTTCGAAACGGTGCTCCCGGCATGGGGCCACGCGCGAGCCTCCGGCCTCACCGGCGAGCGCCTGATGCTGCAGGTCTTCTTCGCGACGCTTCGCGTGCTCGACGACAGCAACCTCGCACACCGCGGTGGCCTTGCCGGCCTGCACCATGCGCGCGCGCAGGCGCAGCGGTTCTTCGAGCTGGGCGGCGCGGCGCGCGACGAGGCCATCGAACACGCCTGGGCGGTGCACCGCGGCTTCGTCGCGCGCGGCTTGTCGCCGGGCGGCTGCGCGGACATGCTTGCCGCCGCCTGCTTCCTGCACGGCATCGGCGCCATCGCCTGAGGCCATGGGATATGCCCTCCTGTTTGCCGGGCAGGGCCTGCAGCATCAGGAGATGCTCGCGTGGGTCGACCGCGCGGGCGCGGCGGTCGGCTTCGAGGAACAGCTCGGCAAGGACTGGCGCGCCAGGCTGGTCGACGCCGATTGGGCGGCATGCAACCGCATCGCGCAGCCGCTGTTGACGGGACTCGCGCTGTCCGCGTGGGAGCAGCTGGCGGTGCAGCTGCCGGCGCCGGCCATCGTTGCCGGCTACAGCGTCGGCGAGCTGGCCGCCTTTTGCGCCGCGGGCGTGTTCGACCGCGCCACCGCGATTCGCCTCGCGGAGGAACGCGCTCGCTGCATGGATGCCGCGGCAACGGGCATCGCGAGCGGGCTGCTGGCCGTCAGCGGCGCGACCGCGCAACGCATCCGCGATCTGTGCGAGCACCACGACCTGGATGTCGCGATCCGCATCAATCCCGGCAGCGCGGTACTCGGCGGGCTGCGCAGCTCGCTGGCTGCGGCCGCCGACGCAGCCGGCCAGAGTGGCTTGCGCTGCACCTGGCTCAAGGTGGCGCTGGCATCGCACACGCGCTGGATGCTGCCTGCGGCCGAACATTTCGATCGCGTGCTGGCCGCCACGCCGCTGCGGCGGCCTGGGATCGCGCTCGCGAGCAATGCGCTGGGCCGCGTGAGCGACGTCATGCGCGCGCGCGAGGCGCTGGCGCGGCAGATCGCGCAGACCGTGTGCTGGGACGAGTGTCTCGAGAGCGTTGCGGCACAGGGTGTAGAAGCCGTTCTGGAAATCGGCGCCGGAGATGCGCTCGCCAGAATGTGGCGCGAACGCTTTCCCGACATCCCGGTTCGCTCTGCGGACGAATTTCAAACACCGCGGGCGATCGTCTCGTGGATCCGGAGCCGCATCACGAACGAATAGCGGCCCTTCAACGTCGATAAAGGAGACAAGGCGATGATGCCCATTCGAGTTTGCAGGCACCTCACATCCATCGGCTGCGCGGCGAGCGTTGCACTGGCAACGCTCGCGCTGCCGGTTCAGGCGCGCGTCGCGCGCATCGTGGTCGACGATGTCCAGCCGCTCGCGAGCGCGCCGGGGCAGAGCCTGGCCTACGAGCAGATCAGCGGCCGTGCGTTCGGCGAGCTCGACCCGAGCGATCCGCTCAACGCGATCATCCAGGACATCGAGCTCGGCAAGGACGCCGACGGCAAGGTGCGCTACACCGCGAGCTTCGTGCTGACCAGGCCGGTGAACCTGCAGCAGGCCAGTGGGCTGATGTGGCACGACGTGCCGAACCGCGGTACGCCGATCACGATCGCGGTGGCGGAGCGCAACTTCGGCGACATCGGCCTGGCCAGTGCCTGGCAGGGCGACAACTCGGCCTTCGATGCCAACAACGGCACCGCCATCCGGCCGACCATGCTCGTCGGCGGCCGTCACTTCCTGCAGGTGCCGATCGCGAGGAACCCGGACGGCTCGGCCATCACCGGCAACGTCTTCGGCCGCATCGTCAACCGCGCCGGGCCCGACTCGCAGCGCCTGCTCGTACAGAGCAACCCGTTGCCGTACCTGCCAGCCACGCTGGACACGACGCAGGCCCGCCTGGTCACGCGCACCGGCGAGCTGCAGGATGGAACGGCGATCGGCGAAGCGGTGCTGCCGTCCACCGACTGGGCCTGGGCCCGCTGCAGCGCGGCCGACCCGTTTCCGGGCACGCCGGACCCGACGCAGATCTGCGTGAAGGGCGGCTTCGAGGCGAGCAAGCTCTACATGGTCACGTTCAAGGCGAAAGACCCGTATGTGCTCGGCGTCGGCTTCGCCGCGTGGCGCGACGTGGGCTGGTGGTTCAAGAACGCGCTCGCGGACGATGCCGGAACGCCCAACCCGGTGGCGCGGCGCGTCACGCACAGCATCGCGCGCGGCAATTCCCAGTCGGGCAACTACCTGCGCGGCTGGTTGCACCTCGGCTTCAACCAGGCCGAGAGCCGCGCGCAAGTGCACGACGGCCTGTGGCCCATCATCGCCGGCCGGCGCATCGCACTGAACTTCCGCTGGGCGCAGCCCGACGGCGTGCTCGAGCTCTACCAGGCCGGCAGCGAGGGCCCGCAGTGGTGGGCGAAGTTCCCCGACACCGTTCGCGGCCTGCCGCCGGCCGGCATCCTGGACCGCTGCGACGCGAGCAAGACCTGCCCGAAGGTGATCGAGCATTTCGGCTCGGCCGAAGTGTGGGCGCTCAAGCTCACGCCGGAGTGGGTCGGCACGGACGCGAGGACCGACATCCCGCTGCCGAAGAACGTGCGCCGCTACTACATCGCGAGCAGCTCGCATGGCGGCGGGGCGGGTGGCTTCGACACCAGCCTGCCCGGCGCCGGCCTGCCGGGCAGCGGCCCCAACTGCCCCGGCAACAACTTCGGCACCGGCGTGCTGCCGGCGAACCCGGTGCCGCACACGCAGACCGTCAACGCGTTGCGCGTGCACTTCCGCCACTGGGTGATGAACGGCACGCTGCCGCCCGACAGCGTGTACCCCACGCTGAACGGCAAGAAGGGCGACGGAACGAAGAGCAGCGCCGGTGCCAACGTGCCGGACCTCGTCGCGGCGAACAAGGCGGCGATGGGCTTCCCGACCATTCCGGGCTTGCGCGCCACGGCGCCCGAGCCCGACTTCATCATGCCGGTGCTCGACTACGACTGGGGCCCCGGCTTCGACTACACCGATGCATCGGGCGTGCCGACGAACGCGCCCCCGCCGGTGCGGCAAGTCATCAAGATGCTGGTGCCGCGGGTCGATGCCGACGGCAACGAGGTCGGCGGCGTGCCGAACGTGCTGACCGATGCGCCGCTCGGAACCTATCTCGGCTGGAACATCACTGCCGGGGGTGCGCGGCCCTTCCACCAGGGGCAGATCTGCAACTACGTGGGTGGCATGGTTCCGTTCGCGAAGACGAAGGCCGAGCGCGTGGCGAGCGGTGACCCGCGTTTGAGCCTCGAGGAACGCTATCGCGATCACGCCGGCTACGTCGCGGCGGTCAGGCGCGCCGCGGCCCATGCCGTTGCGCGAGGCTTCCTCTTGCCGGCCGATGCCGACGGGCTGGTCAGCGCGGCCGAGGCGAGCCTTGTATTGAAGTGAACGCGCAAGGGTGCATCATCAGTATGTTCAACAACATTATGTTGATATATATAATGACGCTCAAGCCATCGCACCGACGACCACCATGCCCCGAGCACGTGCCCTCATCGATCCGAACCGCCTGCGCGCCGCGGCCGGTGAAGCGGTCGGCGCGCTGAAGGTTCTGGCCAACACCGAGCGGTTGCTGCTGCTGTGCCAGCTCTCGCAGGGAGAGATGTGCGTCGGCGACCTGGAGGAGGCGCTGGACATCCACCAGCCCACCTTGTCGCAGCAGCTGGGTGTGCTGCGGTCCGAGGGCGTGGTCGACACGCGTCGCGACGGCAAGCGCATCTACTACAGCGTGAGCGACACGGCGCTGCTGGAGCTCCTGCGGGTCCTGTATCGCGTGTACTGCCCGAAGGAGTGACAGCGTGAGGATCGACTGGAACGCCTTGCCGTGCGTCCGCAAGCTCGTTGACGCGCGTCAAACGCAAGCCAGCCGGCGCCGGCATCATGCACCCATGAATTTCGATGCAAACGCGGCCATGCAGGCGAGCCGGTCATGAGCACTCTTTTCGACGCGCAGGTTCTGTCGGTGCACCACTGGACGGATCGGCTGTTCTCGTTCACGACGACACGCGACTCGGCGTTTCGGTTTCAGAGCGGCCAGTTCACGATGATCGGGCTGATGGTCCAAGAAAGACCGCTGCTCCGGGCCTACAGCATGGCCAGTTCGCAGTACGAGCCGACGCTGGAGTTCCTCAGCATCAAGGTCCAGGACGGGCCGTTGACATCGCGGCTTCAGAACATCCAGCGCGGCGACACGGTGCTCGTGGGGCGCAAGGCCTCGGGAACGCTGCTCGTGCAGAACCTGCTCCCGGGCCGAACGCTCTACCTGTTGTCGACCGGCACCGGGATCGCGCCGTTCATGAGCATCATCCGCGACCCGCAGACCTACGAGCAGTTCGAGAAGATCGTCCTCGTTCATGGAACCCGCCTTGTCGGCGAGTTGGCCTACGACGAGTTGATCTCGCGGGAGCTGCCCCAGGACCCGTGGATTGGGAGGCAGATTGCCAGGCAGCTGATCTACTACCCCACGGTCACGCGCGAGTCGTTTCGGCATCAGGGCCGGATTCCGATGTTGCTCGAGACGGGGCGCCTGTGTCACGACATCGACCTTGCGCCGATCGACGGCAGGCATGATCGCTTCATGCTGTGCGGAAGTCCGGCGATGCTCGCCGACACGCGAGGCGTGCTCGACAAGCTCGGATTGGCCGAGGGCAACATGAGTCGGCCTGGCCACTATGTCATCGAACGCGCCTTCGTCGACAGGTGAGCGCGGTCGTCGACCCAGTTCCAGTGGCTGTCGGGGGCAGCATCATTTGACCAGGATCAACGCCAGAGCCAGGCGGCGCGCGCATCCTTGGCGCCATGTCATCCGACCGACCGTACGAAACACTGACACGCGACATCTCACGGCGGCTCGTTGAGTTGCGCAGTGATCTGCCCGATCTCATGAAGGGCTTTGGCGAGCTCTCGAGGGCCAGCATGGCGTCGGGCGCATTGTCGGAGAAGACCAAGGAACTGATCGCGCTCGCGCTGGGCGTCGCCGCGCATTGCGATGGCTGCCTCGGCTTCCATGCGAAGGCCTTGGCCAGGCTGGGCGCCACGAAGGCCGAGGTGGAAGAGGCACTTGCGGTTGCGATCTACATGGGCGGTGGGCCCTCGCTGATGTACAGCGCGAACGCGATGCTCGCATTTGCCGAATTCAATGCAACGGCGCGGGCGACGACGTGAGCACGCCATCCTGAAGCCTTATGGCAGGTCCAGCCCGCTGTCACGGATGGCCTGCTTTGCGAACGGCGTCTGCAAGAACTCCAGGAACTGCTGCCCCGCCTCGGGCGATGCGGCCTTCGCGGACACCGCCGCCGAGACGATGCTCAGTTTCTGCAGCTCTTCCGGCAGCGGCCCGACCACCGTGATGCCATGTTCCAGGCGCAGCTCGCTGAGCTGCTGAATCCCTATCTCCACCACGCCGTCTGCGATGTCTTCGCCCACGAAGCGTCGCCCCAGCGCGACATGCGCCTTGGTGGCCATGGCGTCGCTCAAGCCGAGCTTGGGAGCCACCACCTTGATGAAGTGCATGCCGCTGGCGCCTTCGGAGTAGCCCACGGACTTCGCAGCGAGCAAGGCCTGGCGGAAGGCCTCGGCAGTGGTGATGTCGGGCAGGGGTCGACCGGTCTTGACCGCCACGCCGATGCGCGACACGGCGACGTTGCGGCGGTGCTGCGGCTGGAAGTGGCCCGTGTGCCAGAGGTCGTCCATACCGGAGTCGACCATGATCAACACGTCCAGAGCCTCGCCGCTGCGCACGCGTACCGGGCTGGCTTCGGGCGAACTGCCCGAGGAAGGGCCCCAGGACATGGTCACCTTGTGGCCGGTCTGGCGTTCGAACTCGGCCGCAATGGGCGTAAAGGCGCCCTTGAGGATGCCCGTGGTCAGGATCTTCACCTGATCGGCACGCGCAGCACTTGTGGCCAGTGCAAGGGCACACAGCAGGGCAGCAAGCCGCACAAATGGAACTGTCATGTTGTTTCCTGGATTTCGGTCGATGAGGTGGTTGAGTGCGGCACTTCGCAGACGAAGGCGTGTCGGGTCATGGGACTCTCGTCGTCAGATCAGGGTCGCCACAGCGGGCGCGTCGTGCAGCGCCCAGATGCGTGTGATCAGGGCACGCGATGCGGACTTGCCGATGGCCGGGCCAGCCAGTTCGGCCAGCTTGTCCTCCAGGTCGGCGTCGGACAGCGGCAGTTCCGGGTCGCCCTTGCGATCCGGCTGCAGACGCTCAAGCGTGCGGCCATCGCGCAAGCGGATGCGCACGCGAGCGCCGCGGCGGCCCGGGAAGGCGGCATCGACCTCTGGGTCGAGCGCCGCAGTGGTGCGGCGCATCAGCGCCCGGGTGTCCGGGTCGGCCAGCCGAGCCGGCTCGAAGGCGGCGAGGCGCACGCTGCCGTGCACGAGCGCCGTCGCCACCATGTAGTGCAGGCTGAACCGGGCCTGGTCGGCGTCGCGTGGGTCCACGTGCGGCGCGATGTCCAGCGTGGACTGGTACACGCCCAGCTGCAGGTGGTCGATGTCGCCATGCCTGAAGCCGTGCTGCTGCTGCAGGGCCAGCGCGCCGTCGATGGCGGGGAAGTTGTGGCCGCAGCCGACATGGTTCTTGAAGGTGAGCCGGGTGACGTGGAAGTCCTTCCCGAGCGTGGCGTCGATTGCCGACCAGTCGGGCCCGTCGCTCATCGCGTGTCCGAGCCCGGCTTCACCCTCCAGCACGTCCAGCGAACTGCGCATGCCGCGCGCCGCCAGCTGCGCGGCCAGCACGCCGGCTTCGGCGGCACGGCCAGCGTGCAAGGGCTTGGCCATGCTCTCCGAGCGGAACGCCTGCTGCAGGCCGGCCGTGAATGTGGCGGCGATCGCCAGCGCGTGTGCCGTGGCGTCCTGGTCCAACGCCATCAGGCTGGCCGCGGCCGCCGCTGCGCCGAAGCTGCCCATGGTGCCGGTGTTGTGCCAGTACCGGTAGTGCGGCCGGCCCATCACGACGCCGATGCGCGTGGAGAGCTCGTAGCCCAGCACCACGGCCCGGAGGAAGACGGGGCCGGAGGCTGCGGTCGCCTGCGCCACGGCCAGCGCCCCGGCGATGGTGGCAGCGCCGGGGTGGTACATCGCGTCGCGGAAGCTGTCGTCGAGCTCGGCAGCGTGGGCAGCGGTGCCGTTGTAGAGCGCCGCTGCACGCGCCGTCGCGGCACGACCCGTGCCCTTGTCCACCAGACGGGACGGACCGCGATCCAGGTCGTCGGCCAGCACCTGCTCAAGCCGCTGCACCGCTTCGGTATCCAGCCCGGGGTAGACCGACGCGAGCCAGTCGATGACGGCACGCTGGGCCCCGTGGGTCACTTCGGGCGGCAGGGGTCGGGCCGCAAAGCCGGCCGCGAAACGGGCCAGCTTCTGCAGGGTGGTCATGTTTGGGCGCCTTCAGAGAGCACGTGGCGCAGCGCGCCGCGCACGAAGCCTGGGCCGCTGCAGCGTGCCAGTTCGTCCACGCCCGCCGAGAGCGCGGCCTCGCCCTGCTCGCGTGCCCAGAACACGGGGCCACCCTCCCAGCGCGGGAAGCCGTAGCCGTTGACCAGCGCGACATCGACGTCGGTCGCACGCTCGGCCACGCCTTCGGCCAGCAGGAGCGCGGCCTCGTTGACGATGGCCAGCATCGCGCGGCGCACGATCTCCGCATCGTCGAAGGGACGTGCGGTGATGCCCTTGTCGGCTCGGCACCGTTCGATCAAGACCTGCACGGCCGGATCGACCTGCGGGCCTTTGGCCGCCGGCGGGTAGGCGTAGTAGCCAGCCCCGGTCTTGCGGCCCAGGCGGCCCGCCTCGCAGAGCCGGTCGGGGATGTGAACGTAGCGTGCCGCCGTGTCGCGGGTGGCGGCCTGCGCCTGGCGCATGCGCCAGGCGATGTCCAGGCCGGAGAGGTCGGCCACGGCAAACGGGCCCATCGCGAAGCCGAAACGCTGCAGTGCCGCGTCGACCTGGTCGGGCGTGGCCCCTTCCTCGATCATGAACTCGCACTGCCGACGATAGGCCGAGTAGATGCGGTTGCCGATGAAGCCGAAGGCGTTGCCGGTCAGCAGCGCCATCTTCTTGAGCTTCTTGCCGACGGCCAGGCCCGCGGCCAGCGCATCGGGCGCGGAGGCCTTGCCGCGCACCACCTCCAGCAGCTTCATCACGTTCGCCGGGCTGAAGAAGTGAAGCCCGATCACGTCTTGCGGGCGCCGCGTCGCCGCGGCGATGGCATCCAGGTCGAGGTAGGAGGTGTTGCTCGCCAGCGCCGCGCCGGGGCGCGCATGCGCGTCGATGCGCTCGAAGACCTGACGCTTCACGGCGAGATCCTCGAACACGGCCTCGATGACGAGATCCGCATCTGCCAGGCGCGACCAGTCGAGGCTGGCCTGCAGTCGCGCCTCGGCGGCGGCAGCCGTTGCGGCCTTGAGCTTGCCGCTCTGCACGCGGCCAACGAAGTGTTCGTGAATGCGCGTCGCGCCGCGTTCCAGCGCCGCGGCGTCCTGCTCCAGCAACAGCACGTCGTAGCCGGCTTCGAGCCCCGCGATCGCGATGCCCGAGCCCATGGTGCCCGCACCGATTACCGCCACGCGCTGCACCGCGCGCGGCGACGCACCCTCGAGCGAAGGATGCCTGGCGCTGTCGCGTTCGGCAAAGAACTGGTGGCGCAACGCGAAGGCCTCCCGCGAGAGCCGCAGGCGCTGGAACACCGCGCGTTCCTCGGCCAGGGCCTCGTCGATGGGTGCGCGGGCCGACTTGATCACGGCGTCGATCGCCAACTGCACGGCGGGGCGGCGCTTGCCGGCGACGAGGGCCGCCTGCGCAGCCTCGTCGATGGCGGCGGCGTCGGCAGGCGGCACTGCACGCTCGCGCAGGCGCTGTTTGCGCCCGGCCAGCGACCGCGCATGGGCCACGGCAGCCGCGCGCAGGTCGCCATCAGCGAGGGCATCGACGATGCCGGCCTCTAGCGCCGCCACTGCGGCCAAGCGTTCGCCGCTGCAGATCATCCGGATGGCACGGGGGATGCCCACCAGTCGCGGCAGGCGCTGCGTTCCGCCCGCACCCGGGATGATGCCCAGCGTCACCTCCGGCAGACCGACCACGGCGCCTGGTACGGCCACACGCGCGTCGCAGCCGAGCGCGAGTTCGAAGCCGCCACCGAGGGCCGCGCCGTGCAGAGCAGCGACCACGGGCTTGGAGCAGGCCTCGATGGCAGCGATCACCGCGGGCAGCTGGGGCTCGGCCAGCGGCTGGCCGAACTCGCGCAGGTCGGAGCCCCCAATGAAGGTGCTGCCGGCACCGATCAGCACGGCGCCTCGCAGGGTGGCATCAGCCTCGAGCTGCTGCACCGCGGCCAGGACACCTTGCCGTACCGCTGTCGAGCCGGCGTTGATGGGCGGGTTGTCGATCGCGATGATGGCGATGTCGCCGTCACGCTCCACATGCACGCGGGCTTCACTCACGGCGACCTCCGTTCAGACCAGCACGGCCACGCCGTCGGCGGCGCGCACGCCCTGGCCGCGCGGCAGCACGAACACCGGGTTGATCTCGGCTTCCACCAGTCGCTCGCCCAGCTGGGTGGCCATGGCGGAAAAGGCGACGATCGCATCGACCAGTGCCTCGACATCGGCCTTGGGCCGGCCGCGGAAACCGTCCAGCAGCGGCCAGCTCTTGAGTTCCCGGGACATCGCCAGCGCATCGGCACGGCTCAGGCCGCCCTTGGTGGGCAGCAGGCGCATCGTGGTGTCCTTGAACAGCTCGGCCGTCACGCCACCCGTGCCGAGCATGATGGCGGTGCCCAGGCCGTCGCGGTGCATGCCAAGGATCAGCTCGGTGCCGCCGCCCACCATTTCCTGCACCAGGAACCGCTCAGGCCGCACGCCAGCCTTGGCCAGCACGTCGCGAGTCATCTGCTGGAGGCGCTCGCCCACGGTCTGCGGCGTCAGTCCGACCGCGACGCCGCCGACGTCGCTCTTGTGCGTGATTTGGGACGAGAGGATCTTCAGCACTACCCGGCCGCCGAGTTCACGCGCAGCGGCCTCCGCTTCAGCCGGGGTTTCCACGATGCGCTCCGCCGCGCATGGCACACCGAAAGCCGAGAACAGCTGCTTGGCCTGCGCTTCGTCCAATGAGCCCTTCCACGAGCTCGGCAGTTCGGTGGCTGTTCCCGTGTTGCACGTGGGCGGTGTGTCGGACGTCGCGACGAAGCGGCTAGCCCGGAGCATGCCGTCCAGGGCCGCGGTGCAGCTCTCGGCCGCGGCAAAGGCCGGGACGCCGCGGCGCGTCAGCAGCGCACCGACGTCAGGCGCGTGCGGGCTCACGTAGGCGAAGACCGGCTTGTCGGTTTCAGGCAGGCAATCCTGGATCGCACCGGCCATCAGTTCCGGTTGGGCCAGGCTGGACGAGCCCACGATGATCACCAGGGCGTCGTAGCTCGGGCTGGCCAGCAGGGCCCGGATCGCGCCGCGCAGCAGGTCGGGCCGCAGCCCGGCCAGGGTCACATCGATGGGGTTGCGGTCAAGCACCGCCTCGCTGCCGGTCTGCAGCGCACGCAGCGCGTCGGCGGTGGCGGCATCGGGAGCGGGCGTATCGAAGCCCGCCATGCCCAGGTCATCGGACACCAGCGTGCCGGCGCCACCGGTGGATGTGAGGATGGCCACGCGGTTGCCGTGCAGGCGCCGGCCCGTGGCCAGCGCGGCAGGCAGGTCCAGCAGGTCGCCGAAGGTGCGGGCGCGGATCACGCCCACCTGCTTGAACAGGGCGTCGTACATGCGGTCGGCGCCTGCCATCGCGCCGGTGTGCGACACCGCCGCCTTCGCCCCGGCTTCGGAGCGCCCGATCTTGAAGGCCACCACCGGCTTGCCCGCACGAGCCGCCTTCAGGCAGGCGGCGCGGAACTTGGCCGGATTGCGCACCGTCTCGATGTAGAGCGCAATCACCTGGGTGGCCGGATCGTCGGCGAGATGGTCGATGAAGTCAGCCAGCTCGAGGTCCACCTCGTTGCTGGTGGAGATCAGCTTGGACAGGCCGATGCCACGCGCCGCGGCGCGCGAGAGCAGCGAGCCAAGGATGCCGCCGCTCTGCGACACCACGCCGATGCCGCCGACCGGGAACTCGTTCATCTCCAGCGCACCCGTGGCCGACAGCACGATGGCGTCAGTCAGGTTCACCAGGCCGATTGTGTTGGGGCCGAGGATGCGCATGCTGGCCGCAGCCTCCACGAGCTGCTTCTGCCGGCGCGCGCCTTCCTCGCCGGTCTCCGTGTAGCCGCTGGCGAGCACGATGGCGGCCGCGCAGCCACGGGCCGACAGGTCGCGCACCGCCAGGTGAGCGCGCTCCGCCCCGAGCAGCACGATGGCGACGTCCGGCGTCTCGGGCAGCGAGGCGATGTCGAGGTAGCACTTCAGGTCGCCGATGGCGTCGGCCTTGGGATTGACCGGGTAGATGGCGCCGGCATAGCCATGCTTCTGCAGGTAGGCCACCGGGCGACCGGCGGTCTTGCTCGGGTCGGCCGAGGCGCCGATGACGGCGACGCTTCGCGGCTTGATCAGACGGGAAATGGCATCCACGGCATTCACTCCTTGGCGGCCGACTTGGCGAGGAAGGCTTCGACGCAGGCACGGTGTTCGCTGCTCGTGTAGCAGATCCCCTGGGCCTGGCTTCCCTGCGCGAACACGTCGTGCGACGACAGCTCGAAGCTCTGGTTGAGGATGGTCTTGGTCAGCGCGAGCGCCGTCGATGAGGCCCGGCTCAGTTCGGCGGCCCAGGCCTGCGCATCGCCGAGCAAGGTGTCGGCGCTGGCCTTGCGGTCCACGATGCCGAGCGCGACGGCTTCGTCGACCTTGACCTGGCGACCGGTGAAGATCAGTTCCTTGGCACGCGCCAGACCCACGCGTCGCGGCAGGAAGTACATGCCGCCGCCGTCGGGGATGATGCCGCGCAGCACATAGCTCCACGCGAAGCTCGCCCATTCGCTGGCAATGACGAAGTCGCACGCCATCGCCGTGTCAGCGCCCAGGCCCGAGGCCGCACCGTTGACCGCCGCGATCACCGGCTTGGGCATGGTGTGCAGCAAGATCTGCGTGTGGTGCACTCGCTGCTGGCGGTGCCAACCGTTGAAGCCCACCTCGCCGGCCGGCGCGTTCATGCGCTTGTGCATGCCACTGATGTCGCCGCCGGCGCAGAAGCCCTTGCCGGCGCCCGTGATCACCAGCGCCTTGATCGCCTGGGTGGCCGCCACGTGCTCGAGCCCGTCGATGAACTCCGTGCGCATGTCGTCGCTCATCGCGTTGCGCTTGTCGGGGCGATTGAAGGTGATCGTCGCGATCGCCTGGTCGTCGACCTTCAGGTCGATCAGGGTGTAGCTCATGAGATGGCTCCAGTCGGTGGGCGACTCAGTCGGCCTTGATGTTGTTTTCCTTGACGATCTTGGCCCAGCGAACCTGCTCGGCCTTCACGTAGCGGTCGAGGTCCGCCGGCTCGCTGGCAACGATCGACAGGCCTTCCTGCTCGATCTTCTTGGCGAAGTCGGGACTGGCGGCAGCCTTCTTGGCGGCCGCGCCGAGCTTGGCAATCACGTCGGCCGGCGTGCCGGCAGGCGCGTACAGGCCGTACCAGCTCTCCACCTGGTAGCCGGGCACGTCCTGGCCAATCGGCGCCAGGCCCTTCAATGCCGCGGACGGGCTCGCGGAGGTGACGCCGATGGCCCTGAGCTTGCCGCTCTCGACGAACGCCGCGACCGCAGCCGCCGTACCGAAGATCATGTCCACCTGGCCGCCGAGCAGGTCGGTGATGGCCGGACCCGCGCCCCGGTACGGCACGTGGGTCATGTCGACCTTGGCCAGGTTGGTGAACATCTCGCCGGCCAGGTGGGCCGATGTCCCATTGCCTTGCGACGCGTAGGTCAGCTTCCCGGGATTGGCCTTGGCCGCGGCGATCACGTCCTTGACCGACTTGTACGGACTGTCGGCCCGCACGACCAGGACGTTCGGTCCCTTCGCGATCAGGGTGATCGGCGCGAACGCCTTGCTCGTGTCGAAGGGCAGCTTCGGCACCATGCTCGGATTGACGGAGTGCGCGAAGGTCGCAATCACGATGCTGTAGCCGTCCGCAGGGCTCTTGGCGACACTGTCCGTGCCGATGATCGTTCCAGCGCCGGGCTTGTTGTCGATGAGGACCTGCTGTCCGAGTTCCTTGGACATGCCGACGCCAAGCGTGCGGGCGATCAGGTCGGTGCCACCGCCCGGGGCGAAGGGCACGACGAGGCGGACCGGCTTCTCCGGGTAGGCGGCAAGGGCGTGCGTCGAGGCGAGCGCCGCCGAAGCGCAGACGAAGGCGGCGAGCCGCCGCAAGAGGGTGCTGCGTGCAATCACGTTGTCTCCAATGGGCTGTGGACCATGCATTCGCGGGAGTGCTGCGGCACTTCGATTCGAGTCGCGTCTGCGTGATGCGAAGAGTAGGTGTCCAGGACTGATTCGTCTGCCTGCGATTTCCATACAATGAAAATCAAGACATGCCCACTGATCCGAAGACACTGTCCCCCGGCAAGCCGGGGACTTCGCCGGCCAATCGCTCGCTGGAGCGAGGCATGGAGATCCTGCGCGCGTTCAAGCCCGGCTCGGACCTGCTGGGCAATGGCGAGTTGGCCGATCGCACCGGCCTGTCGCGGGCGACCGTCAGTCGCCTGACTCAGACCCTCGTAGGCATGGGCATGCTGCAGCAGGAACCGCTGCGCAAGGGCTATCGCCTGGCTCCAGCCGTGCTGAGCCTCGCGCACGCCATGAGGTCCGGTTCGACGATCCTTCAGGTTGCCGCGCCGTTGATGCGCGCTCTGGCCGAAAGCAAGCGCATCAACGTCGGCCTCGCCGCGCCGGATCGAGACGAGATGGTGTACCTGGAATCGATCCGCTACAGCCGTCGGGTTGCGTTCCGCAACGTCGTCTCAGGCCAACGCGTGCCGATGGAGCTGACTTCGCTTGGGCGCGCCTACCTGGCCACGACTGCGCCGGCGAGGCGCAAGTTGCTCTTTGAAGTCTTCAAGGCGCGGCGGGGAACGCAGTGGCAGTCGTTGCTGGCCGAGATCGAGCAGTCCATCAAGAGCGTGCGCGAGTCGGGCTTCTGCGCAGCTTCGTGGCAGCCTGAGGTGGTTGCGCTCGCCACACCGATCACAACGACCGAGGCCTGCCATTCGCTGAATGTCAGCGTGTCTACCGTTGAAAGTCTGGACAGCGTGGTGGACGCGCTGGCCGCTCCATTGCTCGAACTGCGAGAAGCGATCGAGAAAGCGTTGTCGCGACGAGGCGAAGACTGAGCGGCGCGAAGGTACCGCGAAGGCAATCTCGACCACAGCCTGCCCAAGCTGTCGTCCGACGCGCGATTCATCCACGATCAGCGCGCCAGCGAGGGCGCGCCGAGATATCGCGCAGTGCCGCCGTGTCTACTTGACGCTCACGAAGATCGGGTTCGAATAGAACCAGAGGTTGCCGTAGTTGCGGTCGTTGATCTGGTCGTGTCGCGTGGCGTTGTCGGCCGTATTCACCGGTGCATCGGCCAGAGGCTCGCCGCCGGCGGTCAGTCCGGCCACGTCTTCGGCGAGATTGGTGCCGCGTAGCCGGAAGTACTGATTCTTGCTGGCGACGACCGTGGTCGTGACGACGTAGTAGCCATCGGCGCCCAGCGTCATGTCGGCGCTGCCGAAGCGCTTCAAGACCCGCGTCGACGAATTCGACGCCGTGTTGTACTCCGGCGTGCCGGGCAATGCTTTGGGACCGACGTCGCCAACGATCAGGTCCACGTGATGCACCTTCGGCACCATGTTGCCGAGGTTGCCGCTGTTGACGGGCCGCTGGTAGTTGTTGACCGCCGGGCTCTTGAAGCGGATTGTGATGTTGACGCTCTGACCTGCCCGGACGATGAGCTCCTGCCCCATGCGCGCCTTGTCGGCGACCGTCGCAGCGCTGAAGTCGAGGGCATTGATCAGGTCGCCGAACACGCCGAAGCTGCGCCCGGCGCGCAGGCTGGTCAACAGCCCGGCAACACCGGTACTGTCGCTCGACTGCCAGACGTAGTTCTTCGAGTACTCGCCCGGGTAGTAGCCGCTGCTGTTGCCGGCGGCGTCGATCTCGAAGTGCGAATCGGAGTCCGCGATGTTCCAGATGCGCCGGCCCTCGCCGAGCAGTGCATCCCACTGGCCACCGAGCTGCGCGACGACATAGTCGGTGCCGCCATAGGTACGGTTAGGTTTGTTCGCATCGATGTAGGCCGAGGTGTAGCCGCCCCGGTTGGGCTCCATCTGATTGCCCACCATGCCTTCGATCGCGAACACGACCTTTGGCGCCAGGTCGTTCATCTGCCGGAAGTCGCTTATCGTGTACTTGCCCGGGTTGCGCGACGGGTGGTTGATGAAGGCGTAGCTGGTGTCGGGGAAGTTGTCCTTCAGCCAGGCGATTCCCTTCAGCGCATCGTCGGCCGTGGTGTTCGTTCGCACGCTGTACTTCGCCTTCCAACGCGCCAGGTCTTCCGGCTTGAACAGCGACTCGTCAGCGGTCGTGAAGACGTACTGGAACTCCTTGGCCGCACTCGCCGACGTGGTCAGAGTGCGCCCTCCCTCGAAGATGCCGATGCCCAAATGGTCGTGCGTGGGCGTGTCCCACTCGAAGCCCGAGAAGATCAACTTCTTGTCGTAGGCACCGCTGGCTTGGAGCGATTTGATGCGCGTCATCTCATAGGCCTCCATCCCGTAGGCGAAGGCAACCGGCGCGGACAGCAGGTTCGCGTTGTTGTCGTACTTCGAAGAGCGAAGGTGGTTGCTGACGGCCATCCAGTCCAGCCCATAGGTGGTGAAGGCCTTGCCGAGCACGAAGTCCAGCGTCTGCGTGGTGCGCGAGTCGTCGGACTGCACGGTGTGGACGTGAAGGTCGCCGGACGTCCAGGTGCCGGATTCAGCTTCGCTGTCGCTGCCTCCGCAGCCGGACAAGGTCAAAAGCGGCAAGGCCAGCAGCAGGCCGCTGTACGCCGCCCGTCGTTCTGTGCGATCGGTCATTCGAAAGGCGCGCGGACTGGCCGTCGCTTGAGGATGCAGAAGACCCGGGACTCTGCCGGCAAACCGTGACCTGCATATGAAGCCGCGCAAGTACAAGAAGAAATTCGGGGTCCCGCAGACTGGGTGCCTGCTGTCGAGGTCGATCTGCTGGACGCAATCGCGCGCGCTCACGCCTGCGAAGCGTGCAGCGCCTGCAGCACCGGCGCGAGCTCGGCCCGGACCCGACTCAGGTGTGCCTCGATCTCGCGATCCGGCGCATCGCGCATGCAGGCGGCCTCCAGTTCGGCGGCGACCGCGCTCAGCTCGCGCGCCCCGAGGATGGCGGCCTCGGATTTCAGGTCATGGGCCATCCGCGTGGCGGTGACACGATCGCCGATCTCCGCTCGGAACCGGGCATCGAACTGACCGCTGCGCTCGGCAAACATCCTCAGAAGCCGCGTATGCAGCGCACTGCCGGGTTCGACTCCGCTCTCCCGCAACGCGGCGTCGTCGAAGGGTCCCGTCGGCGCACGCGCCGCGTTGACCGAGCCGATCCAGCGGGCCAGCGTGCCGAACAGCTGAAGCGGCTTGATCGGCTTGGAGACATGGTCGTTCATGCCGGCCGCCAAGGCCTTGTCGCGATCGCCGACCATGGCGTTCGCCGTCATCGCGATCACCGGCAACCGCGCCCAACGTGTGTCCTGGCGAAGTCGCCGGGTGGTCTCGTAGCCATCGAGTTGCGGCATCTGGCAGTCCATCAGGACGCCGTCGAACGCCTGCCGCTCGAGCATCTCCAGTGCACGCACGCCGTTGTCGGCGAGCACGACCTCGATGCCGGCCCGGCGAAGCAGTTCGCAGGCCAGTTCCTGGTTGACCGGGTTGTCCTCGACAAGCAGCAGACGCGCGCCGGCGAGAGCCTGCTGGTGTCGTGCCAGCGTTGCATCCTGGTTCTCGACCCTCGCAGGGACAGCTCGGCTCGGCAGCAGAACGTTCATGCACGCGTCGAGCAGGGTGGACGGCGTGACCGGCTTGGCCAGCATCGCGGCCACCGGCGCAGCCGCCTGGGTGGCGTGCCGCCGCGCATCGTCGCGGCTGAACGCGGTGACCATCAACACCGCCGGCGGCTTGTGGCGCAGCGCCATGCCGGCCAGCTGGCGGGCCACCTCCAGGCCGTCCATGCCGGGCATCTTCCAGTCCAGCAGCACCAGGCCGAAGACCCGGTCGGCGCCATCGGCGGCAGCGATGGCGGCCAGCGCGGCGGCGCCGTCGGCGGCCGTCTCGACGTCGAGCGACATCGCACGCGCCATGTCCGCCATGTGCTCGCGAGCGCACTCGTTGTCGTCGACGACGAGGACCCGCAGCCCGTGGAATTGCTCGAACCCGCGTGGCGTGGCGGGCGCGGCGTCGGGCAGGCCGAAGTGCGCGCTGAAGCGAAAGCAACTGCCCTGTCCGGGGTCGCTGTCCACGGTGACCTCGCCGCCCATCATGTGCACCAGCCGGCGGCTGATCGCCAGCCCCAGGCCGGTTCCCCCGAAGCGCCGGGTCGTGGAGCTGTCCGCCTGGGTGAAGGGCTGGAACAGGCGGGCGATCTCCTCGGCTGTCATGCCGATGCCGGTGTCGCGCACCTCGAAGACGAGCCGCACCGACTTCTCCTCGCGCACCGCCTGCGCGATCGACACGACCACCTCCCCACGCTCGGTGAACTTGACCGCGTTGCCGGCCAGGTTCAACAGCACCTGGCCGAGCCGTGTCGGGTCGCCCAGCAGGCGGCGCGGCAGGCGTGGCGGCAGCGCGTAGACCAGCTCGACACCCTTTTCCTCGGCCTTCAGTCCGATCACCGCTGCCAGCCGTTCCAGCACATCGTCGATGTCGAACTCGACGCATTCCATCTCGAGATGGCCGGCCTCGATCTTGGACAGGTCGAGGATGTCGTTCAGGATTGCCAGCAACGACTCCGCACCGCGCTGCACGTGGTGGACGTAGCGGGCTTGCGTATCGTTCAGGCCGCTTTGCAGCGCCAGCTGCGACATTCCGAGGATGGCGTTCATCGGCGTGCGGATCTCGTGGCTCATGTTGGCCAGGAAGATCGACTTGGCCTGGTTGGCTGCTTCGGCTGCGAGCCGCGCCTGGCGCTCGGCATCGGCACGGCGTTTTTCGCTGAGGTCGAGCACGAACCCGACCGTCTGCGGCGGTGGCCCTTCGATCAGGATTCCTCCAACCAGGACCGGCACGCGTGTGCCGTCCTTGCGCACGTATTCCTTCTCGAAGGTCTCGTAGCGCCCGCCTTCCAGCAGTTCGCCGCCCGCGCGCTCGTCGGCCGCCCGGTATTCGGGCGGGGTCACGCGCTCGGTCGTGAGCACGCCTGACAACATCTCCTCGCGCGAATATCCGACGATGTCCAGGTAGGCGTCGTTGGCGTCCACGATGCGGCCGTCGAGATCGGTGATGCGCACGGCGATGAGGTTCGAATCCACCAGCCGCGCGATGCGCGCCTGCCATTGGATGGATGCGGCCTCTGCGCGCCGGCGCTGCTCGTTCTCCTCCTTCAAGGCGGCATACAGGCCCGCGGTCTCGAGCGAGATCGCGGCCTGCGCCGCGAGCATGCCCAGCCCCGAGGCGTGCCCGGAGGTGAACGCATGCGTGCCCATCAGATGCTCGAGGTACAGCACGCCGATCGCCTGCGATCGCCTGAGCAGCGGCACGCACAGCACCGAGCGAGGCTGCCGGCGGCAGAGGTAGGCATCGGCGGCGAACGGATGAGCTTGCGCGGTGTCGGCCAGCAGCACCGGCTCGCGGCTGCGCCGAACGTACTGCAGGAGCGCAACGGGGTGCGCCTCGTCGCCGTCTGCGACGACCATCGCGGGCCGCCGGACACGCACCGTCAACGAATCGCCAAGCACCTGCGCGTCGGCCGACAGCTCGAACCGGTCGCCGGCCATCACGTACAGGCGCCCGGCCTGTGCGCCGGCCTGTTCCAGTGCAATGCGCAGCAGCGTCTCGAGCAGCGCGTCCAGGTCGATCTGGCTCGACACGGCCTGCGACGCCTTCATGATCGCGAGCGTGTCGATCGGAGTGCCCGACGTGGCGGCCGCGCGCAGCGCCGGATGAGCCGCTTCGAGCTGCCGGAGCTTGGCGGTCGCGCCCCAGCGCGCGTAGGCAGCGTGCGCATCGGCCAGGTAGGCGTCGGCGATGCGCACCATGCCGCGCGACCGATGGAACGCGGCGGCACGCTCGCACGCCAGCGCTTCCTGGTGGCCCAGCGCCCCGACGCGCGCGGCCGCGATCGCCTCCTCGTAGAGCCGCTCGGCCGGCAGTTCCTGTCCCTGCAGACGGGCCAGCTCGGCGGCAACGAGCGTATGGCGGGTGGCATAGTTTTCCGGGCAGTGCTGCGCCCAGTTCGCCAGCTCGGCCGCGGTCTCCTCGAGAGTGCGCAAGGCAGCGCTGCGCTCGAGTGCCGGCAGTTCGCCGTAAGCCGCCGCGAGCGCGAGCGCGCGGTAGAAGGCGAAGGCCGGCCGCACGGCCATCGCGAAGACGGCGCGGAGCACACCGTCGGTGCGGGCTGCGGCCTCGAGGGCGGCTTTCGGCTCGTCGAGCATGAACGCGGCCACCTGCTCGAGCATGTAGACGATGCCCAGCCCGGCGATGCTCTTCTGCTCCACCATGCGCTGAACCGTGGCGGCATGGTCGTACGCGTCGTCGTCGAACGACGCCGGCGCGCGCGTGCGCCCTTGCAGGCAACGCGCGAACTGGCGAAAGCACTGCACGACTTCGAGCGTGCCGCCGCTGTGCGTGGCGAGCAGGAAGGCAATGCTGCGGTCGGCCTGCGACGACAGCTCGTCGAGCCGCTCTCCCGCTTCGACCATGTACAGGCAGGTGTTGACGGCGATCAGCGCCGCGTGCACGAAGTTGCCGACCTCCAGGCACGCGGCGAATCCCCGGTCGAGAATGGGCCGCCCGCTCGCGAACGGCTGGCGCCAGAAGTGGATGAACCCGGCATGGCAGAAGAGCAGCATGCCGCGCCGCTTGCGGTCGTCCAGCCGTTCGTTCAGCCGCACGGCCAGCTCGGAATAGTCGTATGCGGCAGCGATGTCGCCGAAGCCGGCCAGAAGCACGCGAGCGTAGTACGTGTAGATGACCGCGCTTTCTTCGCAGTTGCCGTGGCGAAGCACCAGTCGCGTGGCGCGCAGAACGAGCAACGGGAAGACGTCCGGCCGGGCGATGTAGATGCCGGTGAACGAATCGACGATCAGGCCGAGCACGATGCGGACCTCGTCGTCCTTGAGCGGCAGTGCATTCAGCAGCGCGTCGACGTCGCGGCCGTTCAGTTCGCGTTCGACCGCCTCGCGCTCCCGTGCCACGAGCGCCTGCGCATCGCCCTCGTCGAAGGTGATGCCGAAGTGGTGCAGCGCCTCGAGCGCCGCCGTCGCGGCCGCGCCGTAGTGGCCGGGCACGAGCCGCAGGCGGATGCGCAGGCCATGGATGCGGGCGCGTTCCGTGGGTGAGCGTGCCCGCACCAGGAGCGCCTCGAGCCGGTTGTCGGCATCCTGGAAGCGGGCGCTCAGCAGATCGCACTCGGCCAGGTCGATTTCGATCGCGAAGGTCTCGTCATGGCGTGTGTTCCAGCCGTCCGCGGGCCACGCAGCCACCGCGCGCGCCAAGTGCTCACTAGCCATCGCGAATGCCAGCCCTGCCTTGGCCTTGCGACCTGCCTGGGCGTTCAAGCGCGCGAGCATCAGCACCCGGTCGGCGTCGTTGACGAGATCGGCACCGAGATTGAGCTGGTGGACCACCTCGAAGAGGTGCTCGTCCAGTTCGTCCTGCACGAGCGTCTCCAGCAGCCTTTGGCCGATGCGCAGATGCCAGGCGGGGCGCTCGGCCGGATCGATGAGCGCCAGCGCCGCCTCGTGCACACGGTCGTGCGGGAAGCGATAGCGGCCGCCGGCGCAGGCGATGAGGCCACCGCGCGCGGCCTCGGCCAGCGTCTGCCCGATGTCGCGCGGCGACTTGTCCAGCGTCAGGGCCAGCAGCTCGAGCGAGCCGCTGCCGCCCAGGCAGGCAGCGTGCGCGAGCGCCTCTCGCTGCGCGGCTGGCAGGCGCCGCATGCGGCGTTCGACCAGGTCGACGACATCTTCCGACAGTTGGCGTACGCGGACGCGTTCGAGATCCCAGCGCCACATCTGCGCCTGGACGTCGAAGTGCAGCAGCCCTTCGGCGCGCAGCTCCGAAAGGAGCTGGATCACGAAGAACGGGTTGCCCTGGCTGCGCTGGCGCAGCAGCGCAGCCAGCGGTCCGGCCTCCGGCACCGGGACACGCAGGCTCTCGGCAACGAGCGACGCCACGTGTTCCGGCTCGAGAGGGGCCAGCGCGATGGAGGTCGCCCGCACGCCTTCGGCGGCGGTGCGCTGGAGCATCTCGGTCAGCGGATGCGCGACGTCGACCGCCTCGTCGCGACAGGTGCCGACCAGCAGCAGCGGTCCGGCGACGCCGCCGACGAGCAGATCGCGCAGCAGCGCCAGGCTGGCGACATCGGCCCAATGCAGATCGTCGAGAAAGATCACCAGCGGATGCTCGACGCGCGCGAACACGCCGACGAAGCGGCCCAGCACCCAGCGCAGCCGGTTCTGCGCCTCGGCCGGGGCGAGCTCGGACAGCACCGGCTGCGGGCCGACGATCAACGCCAGCGAGGGCACCATGTCGACGACGACCCGCCCGTTCGTGCCCAGGGCGTCGAGCAGCGCCGAGCGCCACTCGGCGATGCGGCCTTCGGGCTCCGCCAGGACCTGCTTCACCAGCTCTTCCAGCGCATGGGCCAGCGCGGCGTAGGGGACGTCGCGGCGCTGCGAGTCGAACTTCGCCGAGACGAAGAGAGTGCGGGTCGCGCTCAGGCTCTCGTGCCAGGAGTGCACCAGCATCGTCTTGCCGATGCCGGGTGGACCCGACACGAGAACCCACTGCGGCCGAGCGGCGGCGACCGCTCGCTCGTACGCGTCGCGCAACGCCTGCTGCTCGGTGTGGCGGCCATGACGGTGCCGCGGCGCTTCGATCTCGTCCGGCGGGTCCTCGGTGCCGAGCAGGAAGGGCGAGACCGTGCCCGTTCTCTCCCATTCCGTCAGGCAGCGCAGCAGATCCTTCAGCAGCCCATCGGCATGGCGGTAACGCTGCTCGGCCGTCTTCGCGAGAAGCTTCAGCACCAGGTTTGACAGCGGCGCAGGCACCTGCGGTGCCACGGTGGCGAGGGGCTGCGGCAGGCGCGCCGTGTGGCAGTGCGCCCACTCGAGCGGGTCGCTGGCGTCATACGCAGGCCGCCCCGCCAGCACCCGGTACAGCAGCAGCCCGAGCTGATAGAAGTCGGCTCGATGGTCGACCGGGCGATTCATTCGCCCGGTCTGCTCCGGAGCCGCCCACGCCCAATCGTCGATGAGCTGAGGTTCCTCGGCGGCGGCGCGGCGCCGTTCGATCGCGGCACTGACATCGGCAATCCATGCCGCGCCCGAATCGCGCTCGAAGAGGATGTTGGCGGGCCGCAGGTCGCCGTGCGACACGCCGGCCGCATGCAGGCCGGCAAGCGCACGCGCGAGCGCGCAGCCCATGCGCAGCGCTGCGCCCACGTCGAAGGGGAGGGCGTCGATCGCGTCCGCGAGCCCGATGACGTCGCGGTCGTCGAACACCATCGCCGCCAGTGCGCCCTGGGTCGTGAGCTCGGAGGCATGAAAGACGCCTGGCACGTCCAGACCGCTCAGCAGCGCAAACTCCTCGCGAAACCTCGTGACGTCCGCCGTGGCGACTTTCAGCAATGCCATCGAGCCATCCGCGGCTCGCCTCGCCCGGCCGATGCGCGAGGCTCGCGTTCGTGCGACCCAGGCGATCTGCCCCCATTGCCCGGACGTCATCTTCAGCACCTCGACCAGCGCAGTCGCGCGATTCGCCGGCCCACGGGCTTGCGGACGTTCGCAGGCTTGAGGAGTCGCGCCATGTGTCGTCGGTGTCCTTGGCCGGATTCTGGGACCGGATCGGGCGTCGCGCGGGGGTGCGCAAACACCCTTGACACGCACGGGCATGGGTCCATGATCGATAAGAGGGAGCGAGGCCGACCCTCGCGTTGCCGTCGAAAAGGAGCCAACATGGGCAAGTTGCTCCGCCTTCTCCTGTGGAGCGCCGTCGCGCTGCTCGCGTCGACCGGGATCCCGGCCCAGACGCAGACCAAGTACCGGATCGCCATCATGCCCAAGCTCGTGGGCATTGCGTACTACGACGCCGTCAAGACCGGAATCGATGCGGCCGCGCGGGAGCTGCCCGATGTGTCGGTGAGCTGGGTCGGCCCCACGCAGGACCAGGTCGAGAGGCAGATCGAGATGATCGAGCGCCTCATTCCCACCAAGCCGGATCTGATCGCGGTGGCGGCCAACGACCCAGGGGCCATCGTGCCGGTCCTGGCCAAGGCCCAGCGAGCCGGTATCCGCGTCATCAGCTGGGATGGCGACGCCAACCAGCGCGAGTTCTTCGTCAACCTGGTGGACTTCGAGCAGTTCGGCGCGCAGCTCGTCGAGGCGATGAGCCGCGAGATCGGCCCGAAGGGCGATATCGCCGTCGTCACGACGAGCTTCACGGCGCCCAATCAGACGAGCTGGATCAATGCGATGAAGCGGACGATCTACGCCAAGTACCCCGGCTTGCGCATCGTCGACATTCGTCCCGCGGGAGAGAGCACCGAAGAGGCGTACCGGATTGCGCAGGACTACCTGAAGTCGCTTCCGGGCCTGAAAGGCATCGTCGCCCTCGGGGCACCCAACAACCCGGGCGTGGCACGCGCCGTTCGCGACGCCGGTTTGACCGGCAAGGTGGCCGTGGTCGGCAACTCGACACCGAACCTGATGCGCGAGTTCCTGAAGGACGGCACGGTCAAGACCGTGCTGCTCTGGAATGCGCCGGACCACGGATACCTGACCGTCTACACGGCGCGCCAGCTGCTCGCCGGGACCCTCAAGGAAGGGCAACCGTTCCAGGCCGGGAGGCTGGGCAGCTTCACGCCGCGCAAGGATGCGATCAGCATGCAGGTTGCGTTGCCGGTCATGGTCTTCACGAAGGACAACGTGGATCAGTTCAAGTTCTGACCGCGCGTGTACGGAAGCGAGTCGTGAAGATCTCAACCCGACTCAACCTGTTCTCGCTCGCGACGATCCTCGTGATGACCGCCGCGGTCCTCGGGGCCGCGGTCTTCTTTCTGCAAGGCGACCTGCGGCAGTCCCGCGAACGGCTGATGCAGCTCGAGCTGAACGGGGCGACGCAGTCCATTCGCCAGCAGCTCGGCCGCTCCGGCGTGGTGGCCGCGAGCAGGGAGGCCGCGGAGCAGCTGCGGCTGCTGCGCGGCAAGGAAGGCTTCGCGTCGGCGACGCTCTTCGTCGTCGAGAAGAACGACAGCCGGGTCATCTATCACCCGGACGCGGCCATGGGCGAGCGCGTCAGCCACGCCTTCGTCCACGAGATGCTGCGGCGCCAGGCCGGTTCGGTCGAATACGACTACAAGGGCGACCCGCGCATGGCGGTGTTCCACACGATGGAGCCGATCGACTGGCTGGTGGGGGTGGCCGTCTCGCGCCAGGAAATCTACGCGCCCCTGTTCGGCCTCATGCGCGCGATCGGCGGCATCACTTTCGTGGCGCTGTGCCTGAGCGGGATCGCCGTCAGCCTGTACGGGCGCTGGCTGATGCAGCGCATCGGCGTGACGCTCGATTGCGTCAAGCAGATCGAGCAGGGCGACCTGTCCGCACGCGTCCCGCAGACCGGGCCCGACGACGAGGTCGGGGCGCTGCAACGCGGCATCAATGCGATGGGACAGCGCATCGAACAGCGCACGCGAGAACAGCGCCAGGCGCAGGAGGCGTTGCGCTCCAGCGAGGCGCGCCTGCGCCGTGTGGTCGAGTCGAGCATGATCGGCATTTTCTTCTGGGACGTTTCGGGCGCGGTCGTCGAGGCGAACGACGCGTTCCTCGAGATCATCGGCTACCGGCGCGACGACCTGGTCGCCGGCCGCGTCGACTGGGCCCGGCTGACGCCGCCCGAGGAGGCGCAAGCCGACCGCGATGCCATCCAGCAGCTGCTGGACACCGGCCGCTGCACATCCTACGAGAAGCACTACATCCGCAAGGATGGAGCGCCGGTGCCGGTGCTCATCGGCGGCGCGCTGCTGAGCGATTCGAAGGAGCAGGGCGTGGCCTTCATCGTCGATCTCAGCGAACGCAAGCAGGCCGAGGCCGACCGGCAGGCGCGACTCGAGGCGGAGGCGGCCAGCACCGCGAAGAGCGAGTTCCTGGCCAACATGAGTCACGAGATCCGCACGCCGATGAACGCGATCCTCGGCATGTCCTACCTCGCGCTGCAGAGCGGGCTGAACCCGCAGCAGCTCAACTACATCCAGAAGGTGCATGCGTCGGCCGGGTCGCTGTTGCACATCATCAACGACATCCTCGACTTCTCGAAGATCGAGGCCGGCAAGCTGGACATCGAGTCCATTCCCTTCACCCTGGCCGACGTGATGGACAACCTGGCCAGCCTGGTCGGACTGAAGGCCGAGGAGAGGGGGTTGGAGCTGCTGTTCATCGAGCCGCCCGAGCTGCCCACGGCGCTCGTGGGCGACCCGTCGCGCCTGGGCCAGGTGCTGCTCAACCTGGGCAACAACGCCGTCAAGTTCACCGAGCATGGCGAGGTCGTCATCGCGGTCGAGGTGCTCGCGCGCGACGATGCATCGGTGCTCATGCGCTTCGAGGTGCGCGACACGGGCATCGGCATGAGCATCGAGCAGCAGCAGAGCTTGTTCCAGCCGTTCTCGCAAGGGGATGCCTCGACCAGCCGCCGCTACGGCGGCACCGGGCTCGGCCTGGCGATCAGCCGGCACCTGGTGCGGCTGATGGGCGGCGAGCTCGACGTCTCGAGCGCGCCGGGCCGGGGCAGCCGCTTTCACTTCAGCCTGCGCTTCGGCTTGCAGGCGAAGGATGTCGTCGCGCCGCCTGCACCGCTGCACGAAGCCAGCCTGCAGGGGATGCGGGCGTTGATCGTCGACGACAACGCGTGTGCGCGCGAAGTCCTTGCCCAAATGACCGCTTCGCTCGGGCTGAAGGTGGACACCGCTTACGACGGCTTGGATGCCATGCGCCGGGTGGCGCTTGCCGACGCGCGCGACGAGCCCTACGAGCTGTTGCTGCTCGACTGGAAGATGCCCGGCATGGACGGCGTGGAATGCGCGCGGCGCCTGTCGGAACGCGAACGCCCGCGACACCCGACGCCGCCGGTGCTGATGTTGACTGCGTTCGGCCGCGCGCAGATCCAGCAGCGCCTGAGCGAGCAGCATGTGGATGTCGGCGCGCTCCTGACCAAACCCGTGACGCCCTCGAGCCTGTTCGAGTCCTGCGTCGCTGCGCTCGGCCTGACTGTGCACCGCTCGACGCGCAGCGAACAGCGCGAGGAGTCCATGCTGGTCCATCGGTCCAGGCTGAGCGGCGCGCGCATCCTGCTGGTCGAGGACAACGCTTTCAACCAGGAGCTCGCGCTGGACGTGCTGAAGCGGGTCGGCATCGCCGTCACCGTGGCCGCCAACGGGCGCGAGGCGCTCTCGGTGCTGGAGCGGCAGAGCTTCGATGGCGTGCTGATGGACTGTCAGATGCCGGTGATGGACGGCTATGCCGCGACGCGCGCACTGCGACAGAACCTGCAATGGCGCGAGCTGCCGATCATCGCGATGACGGCCAACGCGATGGTGGGCGACCGCGACAAGGCACTCGCCGCGGGGATGAACGACCACATCGCCAAGCCCATCAAGGTCGACGAGATGTTCGCCACGCTGGCGCGCTGGGTGCGTCCCGGTGCGGCCGCGTCAGGAAGCGAGCACGGCGGCGAGCAAGGCGGCGAGGGCGGTGACTCGTCCGTCGGTCCGATGCTTGCCGAGCTGCCGCGAGGCATGAATGCAGAACGTGACCCCTGAGGTCGGCGAGGTCGGCGCGGTCTGACACGCCTTGCGCCGGATGAGCGGCACGGCATGCCGTCGCAAGCCCGCGATATGACAGCTTCGGCGCTGCGAGGGCCGGGCGGGGCATACTCCACTTTTCATTCTTGGGCAACGTATGACGTTGAAACTGGGCTTGGTTGGCATCGGCAAGATCGCGCGTGATCAGCACATTCCGGCGCTCGCTGCCGATCCGCGCTTCGAACTCGTGGCCTGCGCCAGTCGCCATGCGCGGGTGGAGGGCGTGGCGAACTTCGCTGACATCGAGACCCTGTTGGCCGAGGTGCCGAACCTCGACGCCATCTCGATCTGCACGCCGCCGCAGGCGCACTTCGACGCTGCCCTTGCCGCGCTTCGGGCGGGCAAGCACGTCATGCTCGAGAAGCCGCCCGCGACGACGACGAAACAAATCGCGATGCTGCAAGCCGAGGCGGCCCGGCAGGGCCGCACATTGTTCCAGAGCTGGCACTCGCGCTTCGCCGCGGGCGTGGACGCGGCGCGCGATTGGCTGCACGGTCGCACGCTCACTGCCAGCACCATCATCTGGAAGGAAGACGTGCATCACTGGCATCCCGGGCAGCAATGGATCTTCGACGCTGGCGGCCTCGGGGTCTTCGACCCTGGCATCAATGCTCTGTCGGTGCTGACCGCGGTGCTGCCCGACGAGGTGTTCGTGCACTCGGCGGTGCTCGACTTTCCGGACAACCAGCAAGCCCCGATCGCGGCCCGTCTGGTCCTGCGCACGCAAGCGGGCGTCACAGTCGATGCGGAGTTCGATTTCCGTCAGAAGGGCGAGCAGACCTGGGACATCGACCTCGTCACCACCTCCGGCCGCCTCAAGCTCTCCCGCGGCGGCGGCGCGCTGGATATCGACGGCCGGCCGATGGCGACCGACGAGGCGCTGGCAGGCGAATACCCTCGGCTGTATGCGCGCTTCGCCGAGTTATGTGCGGCCGGCGAGTCGGAGGTCGACTGGCGACCTTTCCAGCTTGTCGCCGATGCGTTCCTGGTCGCAGAGCGCCGAACCGTGGCGGCGCACCACGTTTGAATGTCGGCTTCCGAGCCAGGCAAGTGGGCGGCGGGCGTGGTGGTCGAGCAGTCAGCTCGCCCACGGTGTTCGCCGAGTGCTTCAGAACGACGACCAGTCCTCGGCATTCACCTTCGCGCGGATCGTCGCCGGCGCGCGAGCCGCGGCAGGAGTCGCCGGCTTGGGCGGGGCTTTGGACTTTGACGCCGGGCGGGCCGCCGATTGCCCGTCGTTCGGAAGCTTGAACACCGCCACGGCCTGCACCAGCTGCAGCGCCTGGCCCTTCAGGCTTTCTGCTGCGGCCGCGCTCTCTTCGACGAGGGCGGCGTTCTGCTGCGTCACCTGATCCATCTGGCCGACCGCGTCGCCGACCTGTGAGATGCCTGAGCTCTGCTCGACACTTGCCGAGGTGATCTCCGCCACGATGTCGCTGACACGCCGGATCGACCCGACGATCTCGCCCATGGTCTTGCCGGCCTGGTCGACGAGTACCGTGCCCTGTTCCACTTGCTCGACGCTGCGCCCGATCAGGGCCTTGATCTCCTTGGCCGCCTCGGCGCTTCGTTGCGCCAGGCTGCGCACCTCGGAGGCCACGACGGCAAAGCCCCGGCCCTGCTCGCCTGCGCGCGCCGCTTCGACTGCGGCGTTCAGCGCGAGGATGTTGGTCTGGAAGGCGATGCCGTCGATCACGCCGATGATGTCGCCGATCTTGCGGCTGCTGTCGCTGATGCCTTGCATCGTGGTGACCACCTGGCCGACCACCTCGCCGCCCTTGGTCGCAATGGTCGAGGCGCCTTGCGCGAGCTGGTTGGCCTGCTTGGCGCTGTCGGTGTTGTGGCGCACCGTGGTGTTGAGCTGCTCCATCGTGGCTGCAGTCTGCTGCAGCGCGCTGGCCTGCTCTTCCGTGCGCTGGCTCAGATCCTGATTGCCCTGCGCGATCTGGGCGCTCGCCGTCGCCACGCTTTCGGAGTTCTCGCGCACGCCTGACACGACCTTCTGCAGGCTTTGCTGCATGACGGCCAGGCGCGACATCAGGCTGGCGTAGTCGTCCGCCTTCACGGCGACGGATCGGGTCAGGTCGCCCGCCGCGATGGCCGTGGCCAGCTGCGTGGCTTCTGCCGGCTCGCCGCCCAGTTGCCGGACGATGCTGCGAGTCACCAGCAGCGCGAGTCCAATCGCCAGCGCGACCGACAATGCGGCGCCGGCGATCATGGTGGTGCGTGCAGTCGCCGCAATCCGGTCGCTGTTCGCACCCTCGTCCATCGCGCCCTTGTGATTCAGGTCGACGTCCTTCAGCAGGGCTGACGCGGCACTGTCGTAGAGCGTTCTCGATTCGCCGAACATCAGTTTCTTGGCTTCCTCCGTCTCGTTCTTGCGCGACAGGGCCAGCATCCTGTCGTGGACCTGCAGGTAGGCTTTCCAGTCCGCTGCAAAGGCGTCGTAGATCTTGCGTTCCTCTTCGCTGCTGATCAGCTTGACGTAGGAGTCACGCAGCCTTTCGAACTCGGCCAGCTTGGCGAGCATCCGCTGCTCCACATCGGCCATGCCTTTCTCGTCGGTCGTCAGGACATGGCGGAACTCGTACACGCGGAAGTCGGACTTGGCCGTGTTCATCTGGGCGAGCACCTCGACGCTCGGCAGCCAGTTGGTGTTGATCTCCACGGTGGACGCTCGCATCTGGCCCATGCCCCACAACGCGAGGCCGGCCACGGCGAGCAGCATGGCCACCAGCGTTCCGAAGCCGAGCGCCAGACGCTGTCCGACCTTGAGGTTTGCAATCATCACGTTCTCCTGGCTTCGCCTGTTGGGTTCCCGATGTCGGTGCGAAGCAACCGGCACCCTCGGGAGTCTGAGACAGGTTCTCGACGGCTAAGCGGCAGTATTGAGGCGAGGATGCGTGTCATTTGCCTCCGCACGCGCCGTGTTCCGCCCGGGCGGCGTGATCAAGCAGCCAGCGCCGAGCGATATCGGAAGCCGACCCCTACGCGGTTCAGCGTTCCCTGCACGCGATGTGCACGCATTCCTACGCCGGCAAACAGCCGCGGCGGGTGCGGGTGCCACTCAGGGCGGCGCGAGTCCCCAGCACTTGCGCGCAGCTCCCTGCAGGAACGCGGTCAACGCTCGCACGCGCGAAGCGTTGCGCCGGCTAGGCAAGGAGACGGCGTACATCGTGTACGTCGCCCGTGAAGCGAAGGGCTCCAGGACTTCGACCAGCTTGCCATCCGCTTCGTCCGCCGCAGCCAAGGGCCGTGACAGCATCCCGATGCCGGCGCCGGCCACCAGTGCGCGGTGAAGCAGGGCCGAGGTGTTGGCTGCCACCTGCGATCTGACGGCGATCTCCAGCTTGCGTCCGGCGTGGCGGAACGCCCACGCGACGGCCGGCCCCTGCGCGGTATGCGTCACCGTCTGGTGCCGGTGCAGGTCAGCCGGCTCGGCCGGCTCTCCGTGTCGGCGCAGGTAGTCCGGCGACGCGTACAGGCGCCGCTCGAACGAACCCAGTTGGCAGGCGACGACCGCATCGCTGTTGCCCAGCGTCGTGCGCAGTGCCACGTCGATGCCATCGGTCACCAGGTCCATCACTCGGTCATCGGCGACCAGTTCGATGCGCAGTTCCGGATGTCGCTCACGAAGTGCGGCCAGCTGCGGCACGACGAGTTGCTCGCAGATCTCCTGGCTTGACGCCAGCCGCACCGCGCCGGCCACCCGCTGGCGTTGCTTGTCGAACGAACTCGCCATCTCTTCGAGCCGCCCCAGGAGTTCACGCGCTTCCTGCACCAGCTCGGCGCCCTCGGGTGTTGCCGACAGGCCGTGTGTGGAGCGGCGCAGCAGGGTGATGCCAAAGCCGCGCTCGAGACGGTCGACACCACGCGAGACGACGGATACCGCCACGTCCATCTCCCGAGCCGCTGCCGAGAACGATCGCAGCTCGAGCGAGCGCGCCAGCCAGCGCAGGTCGGCAGGGTCGGGCAAGAAAGGGCGCATCGGAAGATCCTTGTTCTTGGGTGCTTCGCATCTGCCTTTGCTTGGCGAGCAAAACCGATTATGCCGAGCGACCGTTTCCTGACGCAGCCGGGCTGCCTACAGTGATGGCACCAACCACCCAACAAGCGAAGGAAAAACGCCATGCCCATCCTCAACGTCAAGGTAAGCGCGCCGCGCACGACGGAGCTTTCTGAACGCATCAACGAGATGCTGCTCGAGCTGACCAGCCGCGTGCTCGGCAAGCGGCGCGATCTGACCGCAGTGGTGATCGACTTCGTCGATCCACGCGACTGGTTTGTCGGCGGCAAGTCCTTGGCCGAACAGAAGCTGGCCAGCTTCTACTTCGACGTCAAGGTGGTCGACGAAACCAATACCAAGGCCGAGAAGGCGCGCTACATGGCCGAAGCGTTCGAGGCCTTCGCTGCCCTGCTGGGCCCGCTGCACCACGAGAGTTATGTGTACGTGCACGACGTGCGGGCGGCCGCCTATGGCTTCGGCGGCAAGACGCAGGAATATCGCCACCAGCATCCGAGCCTTTAGGAAGATGGCCGTGGAGTTCGCCAATCTCTTCGTCGCCGCGGCGATGCGCCGCGCGGGACTGGATGCCTGGATCCCCGAAGGTGACGGCAAGTGGTCGCTGCCGCTGCAGTTCCTGCCGGCCGGTGCAGGCTGGGTGGAGCTGATGCGGCTGGACCCCGGCGTGCGCGTGGGCCTGCACCGGCACACCGGAGAAGTCCATGCGCTGACTCTCGCCGGAGAACGCCGCCTCAACGATGGGCGGGTCCTGCGCGCCGGCGACTATGTGTACGAGCCCGCCGGCAATGTCGACTGGTGGGAAGCAGCCGGCAAGGAGCAGCTGCTCGTGCACGTGGTCGTCAAAGGCAGCGTCGAATACCTGGGCGCGCACCACAGCGTGCTGCAGCGGATCGATACGGCCGATCGCATCGCCGAATACCGCAGGCACTGTGCGGCCGTCGGCAGCCGACCGCGCATCCAAGATTGCCTGGATCGAGGCGGGCAAAGCCGAGCTGGATAAGCGCGTGCTGGCCGATGGACCAGCGTCGGGCGTCACTGCACCAGAGGAGTGTCCGCCTCGTCGAGCTCGATGCCTTCGATGCCGGCCTTGCCCGCCAGCAGCTGCAGGTACTGGCGCAGCGCGTTGGACCATGTCTGCTGGCGCAGGCGCAGCGAGATCGCGTGGCGCACGTCCTCGAACGCAGGTTGAATACCAGCCTCGCGTTCGCGCACCTCGACGACGTGAAAGCCGAAACGGCTGTGCACCAGCCTGGGCAGGATGCCGACCGTCTGTTGAGCGAAGACCTGCTGCGCAAACTCCTGCGCGCAGTCGTCCTGCGTAACCCAGCCGAGGTCGCCCCCCGCCGCGCCGGTCGGGCAGTTCGACCAGCGGGCGGCCGCCGAGGCAAAGGCGTCGCTGGCCGCGTCGGCGCAGCGCAGGTCCAGCAGCAGGGCCTCGGCCCTCAGGCGCAGGGCCTTCACGTCCACGCCGGGCGTGACCGCAAACAGCACATGGCGCAGCGACACCCGCTCGCCGCGAGCGAAGCGTGCGGGATGGGCGTCGAAGTGGCGACGGCACGCTTGCTCGGTCGGTTCGGGAACCACGAGCTCGCGTTCCAGCAGAGTCTCGATCGCCTCCGCGGTCGTGGCGCCTTCGATCCCGAGCCGGGCTGCCGTCTGGCGCAGCAATTCGGTGTACGCGTGCTGGCGAAGCTCGTCCAGCGGCGGCCGCGCACCGGGCTCGTGAAGCGGGATGCCGTTGACACGGGCGACCGGCGCGGTCGGGTCGGGGGCCATGGCACTCATCGGTGGTCTCCTCAAACTTCGGCGCCTTGGGCCGGCGGGTGCGAGCCGACGGCGGCTCTCGTCGTGGCCGGTGCCCGCAGATGCGCCAGCGAGCGCGGCAGCTGACGGCGCGACTGCAGGTGCCCGTGCGGAAGATTCAGCCGCCGGCTGCGCACCAGCTGATACGGGCGCAGGGCGTAGGCCAGCGTGCCGAAGCCGCTCCAGACATGCACCAGCCGGGTGAAGGGAAAGACCAGGAAGATGGTCATGCCCAGGAACATGTGGGCCTTGAAGACCCAGCTGGCGTCGGCCAGGAGTTCCACGCCGCCGGCGCGGAAGGTCACGATGCGCTGCGCCCATTCGGCCAGCCTGATCATCATCGAGCCGTCCAGGTGATGGGCCGACAAGGGAATGGTGGCAAGCCCGAGCGCGAACTGCAGCCACAGCAGAACCAGCACCACGATGTCGCTGCGCTTCGAGGTGGCGAGGATTCGCGGGTCCGACAGGCGGCGATGCAGCAGCAGTGTCAGCCCGGTGAAGCCGAGCACGCCGAACAGGCCGCCCGAGACCATCGCGACCAGCTGCTTGTGCCCCGCGGAGATGAAGGGCTCGTACAGGAAGTGCGGCGTCAGCATCCCGAACGTGTGGCCGAACAGCAGGAACAGGATGCCGGCGTGGAACAGGTTGCTTCCCCAGCGCAGGCTTCCCGCGCGGAGCAGCTGCGACGAGTCGCTCTTCCAGGTGTACTGGTCGCGATCGAAGCGGATCAGGCTGCCGAGCAGAAAGACCGTCAGGCAGATGTACGGGTAGAACCCGAACAGCAAGGTATTGAGCCAGGGTGTCGTCGTCATGCTCGCGCTCCTTGCGACATGGGCTGCTTGTTGCGAACGATGTGGATCGGTTGCGGCGTGCCGGGCGCCGCCTGCCCGCGCGAGCTGCAGCCGTCGAACGCGGGCGGTTCGGTCCACGCTTCGTCGATCGGCTGGTCCGGCTCGACGGCGACGGCCTGGACGCGCTGACCGGCCAGCTCGAGCGCGGCCGCGATGACGCAGGCATAGGGGCTCTCGCGCTCGCGCAGCGCGCTGAAGACGGCGTTGAGGATGTGCGCCATCTCGTCGAGCAGCGCGCGGGCCACCGCATCCGGTTGTGTCGACGCGAATTCCAGCACCACCGAGAGATGGTCGGGCAGCTCGTCGCCGGCGAGCGCCAGGCCGGCCTTCTCATACATCTGCCCAAGGTCCACCAGCGCCGGCCCGCGATCGCGCGAGTCGCCGTGCACGTGCTCGAACATGTGCAGCGACGTCGCCCGGCCGCGGTCGAACGTCTCGACGAACCGCGACTCGAGCTCGAACGCGTCGCGCGTCTCGAACTGACGCAGCAGCGCCTTCAGTTCGCCCCGCCGCGATGCCGCCAGCGCGCGCCTCTCGGCGTCGAGCGAGCGCATCAGCTCGGGCACGGCCTTGCGGAACTCCGCGTCCGGATAGCGCAGGAGCGCCGAGAGCACACGGTAGGTGAGCCGTTTGTCGTTCATCGTCGGCTCCTTCAGACCGTGGCCTTGATCGGAATCGTCCGGCGCTTGTTGCCGCCGAACAGCGAAGCCTCGCTGGCCCCGTCCGAGCAGCCGTTGCCGAACGAGAAGCCGCAGCCGCCGCGCAGGTCGAACGTGTTCTCGGCGTATTCGCGGTGCGTCGTCGGGATCACGAAGCGGTCTTCGTAATTCGCGATGGCCATGATCTGGTACATCTCCTCGACCTGTTCGATGCTCAAGCCGCCTTGCTTCAGCGCCTCGAGGTTCTCGGTCCCGTCGACGTGTTTGGCGCGCTGGTATGCGCGCATCGCGAGCATCCGCTCCAGCGCGCGGACGACCGGCTGGGTGTCGCCCGCGGTGAGCAGGTTGGCCAGGTACTGCACCGGGATGCGCAGGCTGCTCACGTCCGGAATCTCGCCGTTGACGCCCATGTCGCCCGCGTTGGCGGCGGCGGTGATGGGCGAGAGCGGCGGGATGTACCAGACCATCGGCAGCGTGCGGTACTCGGGGTGCAGCGGCAGCGCGACCTTCCAGTCCATCGCCATCTTCCAGACCGGGCTCTTCTTCGCGGCGGCCAGCCACGCCTCGGGAATGCCGTCGGCACGCGCCTGCGCGATGACGGCCGGGTCGTTCGGGTCCAGGAAGATGTCGCACTGCGCCTGGTAGAGGTCGCGGTCATGCTCGGTGCTCGCGGCCTGCTGGATGCGGTCGGCGTCGTAGAGCATCACGCCGAGATAGCGGATGCGGCCGACGCAGGTTTCAGCGCACACGGTCGGCTGCCCGGCCTCGATGCGCGGGTAGCAGAAGATGCACTTCTCGGCCTTGCCGCTCTGCCAGTTGTAGTAGATCTTCTTGTACGGGCAGCCCGAGACGCACATGCGCCAGCCGCGGCACTTGTCCTGGTCGATCAGGACGATGCCGTCCTCCTCGCGCTTGTAGATCGAGCCCGACGGGCACGACGCGACGCACGCCGGGTTCAGGCAGTGCTCGCACAGCCGCGGCAAGTACATCATGAAGGTGTTCTCGAACTGGCCGTAGATGTCCTTCTGCACATCGTCGAAGTTCTTGTCCTTCGATCGCTTGCTGAACTCGCCGCCGAGAATCTCTTCCCAGTTCGGGCCCCAGACGATCTTTTCCATGCGCTTGCCGGTGATCAGGCTGCGCGGGCGCGCGGTGGGCGAGGCCTTCGATTCCGGCGCCGACTGCAGGTGGTCGTAGTCGAACGTGAAGGGCTCGTAGTAGTCGTCGATCTCCGGCAGGTTCGGGTTCGCGAAGATGCGCATCAGCAGCTTCCACTTGCCCCCTTGCTTCGGCTCGATCGAGCCG
>Ga0075370_10000046_pt1 | contig 37574 bp, 34 predicted proteins | sample EndMethybrTD3035_FD_71398 | JGI IMG/M metagenome (GOLD analysis project Ga0075370, IMG submission 71398) | Populus endosphere microbial communities from Tennessee, USA - Endosphere MetaG P. TD hybrid TD303-5 | ecosystem: Host-associated > Plants > Roots > Endosphere | place: USA: Tennessee... | reverse complement strand
CAAACCCGCACCCAGATGACCGCCCGTCACCGACACCGCCGACACCGTCTCCGCGCGAAGCTCGTCCGCCAATGCACGCAGCTGGCCAGGCGCAAGTCCGCGAAGCTCAACAGGCGTCGGAACCTGGTCTAATAGGGGGGTATCTGTCATGGGGCGGGCGCCATACACGGGCAATGCGATACTGTCGATGAACAAGTGATGAGCTTGCGAACCGCGCGCATGGCTTGCCGCGGGCCTGCAATTCCGCCAATCGGCGCTGGCAATCTGGGACCATCTTTATGACTGCCAATGCCAATCTTTATGCCCATCTGCTTGCCCCTTCGGCCTCGGCTGGCGACAAGCCGTTCCTTAGCGAGGACGGCAAGGTCTTGCTCAGATGGTCTGACATCGATGCGCGCACCGGCAGGCTGGCCGCGCGGCTACGAGCGCTGGGCGCGCAACCGGGCGACCGCATCGTGGTGCAGGTGGAAAAATCGCCCGACAACGTGCTGCTCTATCTCTCGGCGCTGCGCGCGGGGCTGGTCTATGTGCCGCTAAACACCGCCTATACGTCGAGTGAACTGGCCTATTTCCTTGGCAATGCCGAGCCTGCCGTAGTGGTCTGCCGCCCGGCTGATGAGGCCGATGTGCGGGGTCTGATGACATCGGGCACGCTGGTCACGCTGGGCGAGGATGGCACAGGCACTTTGCTGGGCGACCTTCCCCAGGAGGGCCTCCCGGTCGAGCCGCGCGAGGCCAGCGATCTTGCCGCAATCCTCTATACCTCGGGCACCACAGGTCGCTCCAAAGGGGCAATGCTCAGCCATGCCAACCTCTACAGCAATGCGGCGACACTGAAGGACCTGTGGGGCTGGCAAAGCGATGATGTGTTGATCCATATCCTGCCGATCTATCATGTGCACGGCCTGTTTGTGGCTCTGCATGGAGCCTTGCTGGCAGGGGCTTCGGTGCTGTTTCACCGGGGCTTCGATCCTGCGACAGTTATTGCCGATTTTGCCCGGGCCTCGGTGCTGATGGGCGTGCCGACCCATTACACCCGTCTGACTGCGGCAAGCGAACTGACGCCGGAAACCGCCAAGCACATGCGCCTGTTCATTTCCGGTTCCGCGCCGCTGCTCGCCGAGGCGCACCAGCGTTTGGAGGAAAAGACCGGCCAGCGCATTCTTGAACGCTATGGCATGACCGAGACGGGAATGATCACGTCCAATCCCTATCAAGGCGGCGAGCGGGTCGCGGGTACAGTGGGCTATCCGTTGCCGGGCGTTGAAGTGCGCATACAGGGCGGTGGCAGCGGACCGGGTATTCTGGAAGTGCGCGGGCCCAACGTGTTTGCCGGTTACTGGCGCATGCCGGAAAAGACCGCCGAGGAACTGAGCGCAGACGGCTGGTTCGTCACTGGGGACGTCGCGGTGCAGGACGGGGACGGGCGGGTCACGCTGGTCGGCCGCGCCAAGGATCTGATCATCGCAGGCGGGCTCAACATCTACCCGAAGGAAATCGAGGAAGCGATCGACGCCTTGCCGGGCGTTGACGAATCAGCCGTCATCGGCGTGCCGCATCCCGATATGGGCGAGGGCGTTGTCGCCGTGGTGGCGGCACAGAAGGGGGCGAAGCTGAGCGAGGAAGATATCCTCAGCGCGATTGCGGGCCAACTCGCCCGCTTCAAGCAGCCGCGCCGGGTGATCGTGGTCGAAGCGCTGCCGCGCAATGCCATGGGCAAAGTGCAGAAAGCGGCACTGCGCGAGACTTACAAGGATTTGTTCGCTTAGGCGTTGTTCGGCTTGCGCCGCACACAACGCACGTCGCCGGGCTTGCCCTGGGCATCAAGCAAGCGGACGAAGCCTTGGGACACACGTTTATAGCGTTTGCCCATATGCGGCCCGCCGGTCATGATCAGCTGGTCGCCCGTAAGTAAGTAGCTGCCTATCGCATCGCCTGCCCGGTAGCTTGAGGCCGTTACGACGCTGAAATCCTCATCCGGCACACGGGTTCCCGCCGGTCCGGTGGCATCGCCGGGCAATTCGCAGATATAGTCGCCGCGCGGCATAGTGCCGAGTTCGCCGCCGGGCGTTGCGGAAAGCGGCGCGGCAATGGCCAGCAGCAATACAGCCGCCATGCCCGATTGCCACGCGGCGCCGCGCAGGCTAAGGGCGCGGCACTTCGGAGCCTGGCCCGAAAATCCGATCTTTCTCACTGAAGGCACCCCATATGAAAATCAGCGGCGTCGACATCCGTCCTGGCAACATTCTCGAATACGAGAAGGGCATCTGGAAAGTCGCCAAGACCCAGCACACCCAGCCCGGCAAGGGCGGGGCGTTCATGCAGGTCGAAATGAAGAACCTGATCGACGGGCGCAAGACCAATGTCCGCTTCCGCAGCCAGGACACGATCGAACGCGTGCGGCTCGACACCAAGGACTTCCAGTTCCTTTATGTCGATGGCGACAGCCTGGTATTCATGGATCAGGAATCCTACGAACAAATCACGCTCCCTACTGACCTTTTGGGCGATGCCGCCGCTTTCCTGCAGGACGGCATGGAAGTCACTCTCGAAATGTACGATGAACGGCCGATCTCGGTGCAGCTTCCCGAACAGGTCGAGGCGACGATTGTCGAGGCCGATGCCGTGGTGAAGGGGCAGACTGCCTCGTCCAGCTACAAGCCCGCCATTCTCGACAACGGTGTGCGCGTCATGGTGCCGCCGCATATCGAAAGCGGCACGCGGATCGTGGTTTCGGTCTATGACCGCGAATATATCGGCAAGGCAAGTTGACATGGTCGCCCAAGAGTCCAGCAAGATCGCAGGCATAGATCTTGTGCGGAGTTACATATTGGACGTCATCTCCGACGATTCCACATTGACTCTGGATATGGATTTCCGGCTTCGGGAATCGCATCCGCGCTATACCAATCCAGGCACACTCGATGGCTGCTATCGCCGCGGCTATATCCGGTTTGCCCAAATTGAGGATCTGCGCCTCAACAAGTCTCCCACAGCCCCGAAGGACGTGCGAAATCTTAGCATCATCTATTCCACGGAATTCCACGACGATTTCGTTCACATCGACAGCGCCTGGGGTGAGGTTGAAGTCAGCGCGTCGACGATTCAGGTCGTCGTAGAATGATCCGGTCCCTGTAATGGCAATTTCCGGTATCATTCGCGTCATGGAAAAGGCCGCCCGCAAGGCCGGCCAACGCTTGCGCCGCGACTTCGGCGAGGTCGAGCATCTGCAGGTCAGCCGCAAGGGCCCTGCCGATTTCGTCTCCAAGGCCGATCGCGCTGCCGAACGCACGCTCTATGACGAACTGCTCGCCGCCCGGCCGGACTGGGGCTTCGAGCTGGAAGAAGGGGGCACCATCGAAGGCGCGCCGGGCAAGCCGCGCTGGATCATCGATCCGCTCGACGGCACGTCGAACTTCCTCCACGGCATTCCCCATTTCGCGATTTCGATCGCGGCGCAGGAGCGCAAGCTGGATGACAGCGGCTGGGGCGATGTCTTCGCCGCGCTGGTCTATCAGCCGGTTACGGACGAAAGCTTCTGGGCCGAGAAAACCCGAGGTGCATGGCTGCAGGACCGGCGCCTGCGTGTTTCAGCGCGGCGGCGGCTTGACGAAAGCCTGATTGCCACTGGCATTCCCTTCGCCGGTGCGGGCAATCCGGCCGAGTGGTCTGCCATCTACAATGCGCTGGCGCCGCAAGTTGCGGGCATCCGCCGCTTTGGCGCCGCCGCGCTCGACCTCGCCTGGGTCGCGGCAGGGCGTTACGAAGGTTTCTGGGAAAGCGGACTCAAGGCCTGGGATACGGCTGCGGGCTGCCTGCTGGTGCGCGAGGCGGGCGGTTTCGTGACCGACTGGCGCGGGCGCTCCCTGCCCGTGTGCGATGCGCAAGTGCTGGCGGGCAATGATGCGATTCACTCACGCATGCACAAGATCGTCGCGGGCGAAATAAAAGGGTAAATCCGCAGTTACCAGCCCGCTTAATGCGGAATTAGCGCAAGCCAGGCCACTGATCCCCCAAGTTGCTGCTTGGGGGGCGTGCAAGGTGATGAAAGCTGCTCGGTACTGCTGCTTGTTGGCGGGCTTGATCGCTCCGGCTTGCGTGCAGGCTGCTACCCGGTCGTTGCCCATGGTTGCTGAAGGCAGCGCCGCGCCAACGGGTTTCAGCCACAGCAGCTTCCGGCTTGCGCCTGGCGAGGGCTCCGGTGAAATCGTGGTGACGGGTGCATACGCACATCCGTTTGCGCCCGGATCGCGCCGCGGGATGGACGGCGAAGCCGCGCGGCTTGGCGCGGCGGGCATGCAATACGTCGATCCGGCCTTGTACATTCAGCCGTCGGTGCGCGGCCCCCGCTTCGAACTCGCCGCCCTGGGCGGCGGCATGGAAAGCGCCCCGTTCCTGGCGCATGTCGCACTAAACTGGCAGTTCTGAACCAGAACCCTTGAACCGTGCGGTCCACCCGGCTAAGCGCCGAGCCGCATCCCGTGCCCCTGTGGCGGAATGGTAGACGCGAACGACTCAAAATCGTTTGTCGCAAGGCGTGCCCGTTCGAGTCGGGCCAGGGGCACCAGTCACGCGAATGCGCAGTCAGGCTTTGGTGCCAGACTGGTGCATGGCTGAACTGGCTGCTAGGCAGGAAGGACATGCTGTCTTTTCCGACACTTCATGCAGCGGCAGCACTTTTCGCAGTTTCCGCAATGTTCGTCGCCTTCGCGCGCGGAAAGATCGCGGTCGAGATCGTTTCACTGGTAACGATCGCATCGATTGCACTCGGACTCTATTTCCTGCCGCTCCCAGGCAAGCGTCCGGAGGACGGACTCCTCTTGGCTTTCTCCGGCTTTGGCCATTACGCGCTGGTGACGATCTGTGCGCTGATGGTGATGGGACGAGGGCTCGTTGTGACCGGCGCGCTTGAGCCGGCGGTCCGGGTGATCGAGCGGGTTTGGCGCTTCAGCAAATGGCTGGGTCTGCTGGCGACACTGGTGTTGGCATTTACCCTGTCCATGTTGGTCAACGACACGCCTGTGCTGGTCCTCCTGCTGCCCGTGCTGGTCTCGCTCGCAGGTCGCGATGGCATGCCGGCGTCAAAGACACTGATCCCGATCAATGCCGCCGTCCTGATTGGCGGCATGGCGACGACCATTGGAACTTCGACCAACTTGCTCGTCGTGTCGATCGCAGGCGACATGGGTCTTGCCCCAATGCCTGTTTTCCATTTCACGCCGTTGGTTCTTGCCGCAGCTATGTTTGCATTGCCTTATCTCTGGCTGGTAATGCCGAGATTGCTGCCCGACAACTCGGTGGGAATGACCCACGCGCCGCGCCGGTTCGATGCCTTGCTGCGCATCGGCGGCAGCAGTGAATTTGTGGGACGCAGGATCGCCGACTTTGCCGGCAGTCTGCCTGCGGATATCAGGTTTCACGACAATTCTTCCCTACCAATAGTGGCCGATGCCCGGTTGGCTATGAGTGGCACGCATGCGGGGTTGGAAGAAGTGACACGCCGGCTTGGTGCTGCGCTTGCTCCGGTATGGCTGCTCGATCGCCTGCATAAGCAGGCAGCAGATAGCCATCAGGATCTTGTCGTTGCCGAACTTGCGCTAACTGCAGATAGCAGGCTTGTTGGACTGACATTGCCGACCAGCGCGATTGCGGAACATTATGGTGTTGCGGTGCTGGGGATCGAATTTGCGCCGCGCCGAACTGAATCTCCGCCTCACGATGTAGCTTGCAGTCCGCTCGCCGAAGGCGATGTCTTGCTAGTAATAGGACGGCTGGAAACATTGCGCCAATTTGCCAACAGTGACGCTCTCCTCATGCTCGACGGCGCAAAGGAAGTGCCGCGAAGGGCCAAGGCGTTACTTGCCCTCGGCATCATGATTGGCTCAGTTGGCGCGGCAAGCATTGGTCTGCTGCCCATTTCCATCTCTGCGCTGGGCGGCGCAATTGCGATGTTGGTCACTGGCTGCGTTCGCTTCGATCGCGTCGGCCGGGCGCTCTCCGCCAAGGTCATTGTCCTGGTCGCCGCGAGCATTGCGATAGGCCGACTGATGCTTGAGAGCGGCGCGGCGGCGTGGCTGGGCTTGTTGCTTTCGCAAGTACTACAGTTCCTGCCGCCGGCAGCCGTCCTCGCCGCGATCATGCTGTTCGTCACGGTCCTCACCAATTTCGCCTCCAATGCCACTGCTGCGACAGTCGGAACACCGATTGCCTTCAGCATCGCCGATCGGCTTGGCCTTCCGCCAGAGCCGCTAGTGCTGGCAGTGATGTTCGGCTGCAACCTGTGCTACGCCACGCCGGTTGCCTACCAGACCAACATGCTGATCATGGCGGAAGGTGATTACGAGTTTCGCGACTACGTTCGCACTGGTGTGCCGTTGATAGGCATCATGATCGTTGCGTTGTCGGTGTTGCTGGTGCTGCGATATCAGCTTTGATCGTTTTTTGCGATTCCTTCGCAACAACGTGATCGATAAAACCGATCAGTAACCTCGGAAAAATCCAATGGTAAAACTGCGCGGCCAGTCGCAGTAAGGCACAGTCTTATCAACCCATTGCAAGGAGCAGGATCATGGGACTCGCAGGATCGCAAACCGAATCCAACCTCAAGGCCGCGTTCGCCGGTGAAAGCCAGGCCAATCGCCGGTATCTCTATTTCGCCCAGAAGGCTGATATCGAAGGCCACAATGACGTCGCCGCCGTGTTCCGCTCGACCGCTGAAGGCGAAACCGGCCACGCGCACGGTCACCTTGAATACCTCGAAGAAACCGGCGATCCGGCCACGGGCCTGCCGATCGGTGACACTGAGGCCAACCTGAAGGCGTCGATCGCGGGCGAAACCCACGAGTACACCGACATGTATCCGGGCATGGCCAAGACCGCCCGCGACGAAGGTTTCGACGAAATCGCCGACTGGTTCGAGACCCTGGCCAAGGCGGAAAAGAGCCACGCCGGCAAGTTCCAGAAGACGCTGGACACGCTCGGCGCCTGATTTGCCGTATTGCGGGAGGCACGCCTTGCGGCCTCCCGCATCCTTTCATCGTTGAATTCTCAGGGGACTTCTCATGGAAGGCAGCCTCGAAGCGCCGACACGCCACACGATTCCGTGGCAGAACGAAGCCTGGTACGACGAACCCGCGCTCGAAGCCGAGCTGCGCCGGGTGTTCGACATCTGCCATGGCTGCCGCAGGTGCTTCAACCTGTGCGACAGTTTCCCGATCCTGTTCGACGCGGTTGACGAAAGCCCCAACGAGAGCGTCGATGATTTGACTTCGGGTCAGCTCAAGGCCGTGGTCGATGCCTGCACGCTGTGCGACATGTGCTTCATGACCAAATGTCCCTATGTGCCGCCGCACCCGTGGGACCTCGATTTTCCGCACCTGATGCTGCGTCACCGTGCCGTCGAGCATCGCAAGGGCGACACGCCGCTGGTCGACCGGGAACTGGCGAAAATGACGCGCAATGGCCGGATCGGCAGCGCGCTGGCTGACGCCGCCAACTGGGCGACGAAAGAAGGCAATGGCCTGACGCGGCCTGTGATGGAAGCCTTGGTGGGCATCGACGCCCGCGCGCATGTGCCCCCATTCATGCCGACTCCGCTCGTCAACCAGGCGGCGGCGCTGATCCCGCCGCCCAATCCCGATGGCCCCGCATTTGGCCGCAAGGTTGCGCTTTATGCCGGCTGTCATGACAATTTTAACGACGGCACGCCGGGCGAAGCAGCTATCAAGGTGCTGGCGCATCAGGGCCTGAAAGTGCGCGTCGAATATCCCGATTGCTGCGGTATGCCCAAATTCGAGAATGGTGACTTGCCAGCCGTTGCCAGCGCCGCGCAGCGAATTTCAGACCATTTCGCCCCGCTGATTGCCGATGGCTGGGACATTGTGCCGCTCACCACCAGCTGCGCGCTGATGCTGAAGTTCGAATGGCCGCTGATCGAGCCGGACAATGCCAACGTCGCCTTGCTCTCGAAGCATACGTTCGATGTCTCGGAATATGTGGTTCGGCTCTCGAAGGACGTGGGCCTCGCCCCGATCGACGCCATGCCCAAGAGCATCGCAGTCCATTTCGCTTGCCACGCCCGGGCCCAGAACATGGGGCCGAAGGCGATGGAAATGCTGCGGCTGATCCCCGAAGCTCAGCCGGCATTGACCGAGCGCTGTTCGGGGCACGGCGGCAAATGGGGCATTTTCGCCGAGAATTTCGACCGCGCGATCAAAGTGGGCAAGACCGCGGGCCGCAATCTGATGAAAGGCGATCCCGATATCGTCGTTTCCGAATGCCCGCTGGCCGGACCGCATTTGCGGCAGGTTATCGAAGCGAACGGTCAGGAGCCGCCCTCCCGCATTGGCCATCCAATCGAAGTGATGGCCCAGGCTTACGGATTGTAACAACATGCCCCGCGACCAGCGCACCATTACTGCCGCCGATATCATGCCGATTTCGGACTATGAGCTGATCCGCAAGGACAAGAAGCAGGAAGCGATTGCCCGCAAGCAGCTGACTCGAATCAGCGTCGGGCCGAATGCAACCTTGCTGTTCGAGACGTGGGATTCGATGTGGCTGCAGATCCAGGAAATGCTGCGGATCGAAAAAGGCGGCGAGGCGCAGATTGCCGACGAACTTGCGGCCTATGACCCGATGGTTCCGAAAGGCGGCGAACTGACTGCAACGCTGTTGTTCGAACTGGCCGATCCAGTCCGTCGCGATGCTTTCCTGCGCACTATTGGCGGCGTCGAGGACCACGTTTCGCTGAGGGTGGGCAATCACACGATCCGCGCGCGGCCAGAAGGCGATGTCGAGCGCACGCGTGAAAGCGACGGCAAGGCCAGCGCTGTCCACTTCTTCCATTTCGATTTCACGCCGGAAGCCATTGCCGCGTGGCAGAGCGGCGAAGGCAGCGTCATGGCCGTTATCGATCACCCGGCCTATGGCCATGCGGCGCTGATTGGTGCGCCCAGCCGGGAATATCTCGCGCGTGAGTGCTTTTGATCGCTGATTGGCAGCAGCCAGACAGCTGGCCGGTAGGTTAGGCCTCAGTCGCCGAACAGGGCCGAACCGCCGCTGCGCTGCCGTGATTCCTCCAGCATGCGCGCAATGTCCTCCCGGCTGGGGGCACGCTGAGCGTTGCCTGTTCCCGGAGGTCCGGCGCGCTTGGCTGCGAATGCCGGAATGGGCACTCCGCCGGCATCGCGGACAACCGGCTGGGGCACGCCGGCAGGCAGCGCAGCGCTGCGCGACGGTGCTGAGGCGGCCATGGGTATTGGCGCTCCGCCCGCACCGGGAGTGTCATAGAAATTGTCGATGTTGCCCACCCCGCCGCCGCCGGATGCTCCATCATCTCCATCGACGTCGGCCGTGTTGTTTTCGAGCCGCGTGTCCTTGCCGATCGTGATGCCGTTGACCTCACGCTTGCCGCCTTCGCGCGATTTCTTGAGTGCGGCTTCTTCCGCACCGCCAAACATGGCGCTCATGACGCCGCCGCTTTCGGCGCTGGCGGCTGCCTCGGGTTTTGTGCCTTGTGCCGAGACTTCTGCATTCTCGCCATTGGCAAACAGCGCCAGGCACACCGTTGCCACTACTGTGACGGCGGCGAAATGGCGGAGCATGGCCGGAGAAATCGGCACTTGGGGGGCAACGCGGCGCATGGCTGGCTTAGTATACCGACCCGGTTAATCGATTCGGCAATGGTATGGTTTGCAATTGGTTGAGATGCTGATTGGTAATGCCTGTGCTGAGGCCGGGCATTTCGCGCCCTGATGTAAAGCCGTCCGACGCCGTGCTGCGGAATTTGCGGTGTTCCCGGAAGCGCCGCGTAATCAATCGCGACAATCGCCTGTCAGATTTACCGACAGTTTACAGCTTTGGCCTATGCAGACCGCATCGCCCTGCAATGGGCCGGATCGAGTTTGCAAACAGCCATGATTCGCTTGTTCAAGCATTACATTCCCCATGCGGTGATCCTGCTTGGCCTGTTCGATTTTGGCCTGTTGCTGCTGTCGGCAGAACTCGCCTGGCATTTTCGCGCCCAGCAGATCGGCATATCGATAGGCCCGGCGATCGATCGGTTTGGCCCGCATGCCGGCTATGCTTTCGTCATCCTCACGGCGATGATCTCGGTGGGCGTCTATGGCGCGGATTCGCTGCGTTCGATGCGCTTTGCCACCGCGCGCCTGCTGGTTGCCGTCTCGCTGGGCATCATTGCCTTAACATTTGCCGATTTCCTGATCAGCGCCGAGGCCTTCTGGCGATCGACGCTGGCTTACGCGATGGCCTTGTCGATCATTCTGCTAGTGCTGAACCGGTTCGTCGTCGGCGGGATCTTGGGCGCCCACGCCTTCCGGCGGCGGGTTCTGGTGCTGGGCGCAGGGCCGCGCGCGCAGCGGCTGCGCGAACTGGGGGACAAGCCTGAAGCCGGCTTTGCCATCGTCGGCTACATCGGCATGAGCGACAAGCCGCCTCTCATCGAGGAGGCGATCGCCCGCACGGCCATTCACAACCTCACGCGCTTTGTCGAAAACCTGGGCGTGAGCGAAGTAGTGCTGGCACTGGAAGAGCGGCGCAATTCGCTGCCGCTCAAGGATCTGCTGCGGATCAAGACGGCTGGCGTCCACGTCAACGATTTCTCCAGCTTCATCGAGCGGGAAACCGGGCGGGTCGATCTCGATACGGTCAATCCAAGCTGGCTGATCTTCTCCGACGGATTTTCGTCTGGCCGGGCAGTATCCAGCGCGGCGAAGCGCGTGTTTGACGTTGTGGCGAGCTTGCTGCTGCTGGTCCTGACCGCACCGATCATCGTGCTGTTTGCCATTCTGGTGAAGCTCGACAGCAGGGGGCCGGCTTTCTACCGCCAGAACCGGGTCGGCCTGTTCGGGCAGAATTTCGATGTCATCAAATTGCGCTCGATGCGCACGGATGCCGAAGTCAACGGCGCGCAGTTCGCGCAGGAGGACGATCCGCGCGTCACCCGCATCGGCCGTTTCATTCGCAAAGTGCGGATCGACGAATTGCCGCAGACCTGGAGCGTTCTGAAAGGCGAGATGAGCTTTGTCGGGCCGCGTCCGGAACGTCCTGAATTTGTCGCCGATCTGGAGGAAAAGCTGCCCTTCTATGCCGAGCGGCACATGGTCAAGCCGGGCATCACGGGCTGGGCGCAGATCAATTATCCCTATGGTGCCAATCTTGCGGATTCGCGCCACAAGCTCGAATACGATCTCTATTATGCCAAAAATTACACGCCATTCCTTGACCTGATCATCATGCTGCAGACGCTGCGCGTGGTGCTGTGGCACGAGGGCGCGCGATGATCGCGGCCGCCAGCGCATTACCGGCGCATTGGGCGCTGCTGGGCGGCCTGATGCAGTCAGCCGCCGCGCTTGGCGCCGGCCTGGCGGCAATCTGGATCGCGCCGCGCCGACAGCGTTTTGGCGAGGCGGCCACGGCGATCGTCGCAAGCCTTGCGTTGACGGGCTTGTGGTGCCTTTCACTGGTGGCGCTGCCTGATGGCGAAATGCGGCAGGGCTTGCCAGAGGCCATCTGCAAGCTCGGCTGGCTTCTCGTGCTCTACCGGTTGTTTTCAGGCGACGGGCGACATGCCAGCTTTTCGCCGATCAAGCCGGTCATTGTCGCGCTGGGTTTTGTCGAGCTGATTGTCCTGGCGATGCAACTGATATTGCCGGGGCTGGCTGTCGGGCCTCTGGGCGAGGCCATGGTGCTGCGCGCCACGGTGATCCTGCAATTGCTGGTCGGCACAGGCGCGCTGGTCATGCTGCACAATCTCTATGCCGGTGCCTCGGCGCAGGCGCGCACGATGCTGCGCTGGCCCGCGCTCGGTCTGGCAGTGTTCTGGGGATTTGATCTCAACCTCCAGGCCGTTGCCTATCTCAGCCCGTCGTGGCCTGCGGAATTGGCAGCCTTGCGCGGCATTTCCATTGTCGCCCTTGCCATATTGCTGACCTGTGGAGCCGTTCGCGGAAGTGACCAATTGCGCTTCAGCCCGTCACGAAAAGTGGCTTTCCAGTCGTTTTCGTTGCTGGTGATCGGCTGCTATCTCGCGGCCATGTTCGCGGTGGCGCAGTGGCTGTCATTCGCAGGAGGCGATCTGGCCCGGCTGATGCAGTTCGGCTTTGTCACGGCAGCCACGGTCACTGCGGCTGCCTTGCTGCCTTCGCGGCGGCTGCGCGGCTGGATGCGGGTGATGCTGGCCAAGCATTTCTTCCGGCACCGGTATGATTACCGTGAGGAATGGCTGCGCTTTACGCGCACGATGGGGATGCCGGGCGGCGGCGCGTCGGCCGATGGCCATGCCGCCCCACTGGAAGAACGGGCCATCCAGGCGCTTGCCGACATTGCTGACAGCGCTTCCGGCCTGCTGCTGGCGCCAGGCGAGCATGGCGACATGGTTCTGGCCGCGCATTGGAACTGGCCGACACTCGACGTGCCCGCAAGCGCGATGCCCGCGGGCGCGACCGGCTATTTCGAGCGCACGGGCCGGATTATCGACCTCGATGATGTGAGGGGCGGCCGCGCGGAAGAGGGCGAGGCAGATGTAGTCCCCGCCTGGCTGACCGAGGATTTGCGTGCCTGGGCCATGATCCCGCTGATCCATTTCGATCGTCTGGTAGGGCTGGTCGTGCTGGCGCGCGCCGTTCCCGCGCGGCGGTTTGACTGGGAAGATTTCGACCTGATGCGCATCGCGGGCCGTCAGCTGGCGAGCTATCTGGCCGAAAATGCCTTGCAGGAAGCCCTCACCGAAGCGAACCGGTTCGATGATTTTCATCGCCGCATTGCCTTCGTCATGCACGACATCAAGAACCTGGCCAGCCAGCTGAGCCTGCTTGCCCGCAATGCTGAATTGCATGCCGACAAGCCCGAGTTCCGCGCCGACATGCTGGTCACACTGCGCAATTCGGCGGACAAGCTCAACAATCTGCTGGCGCGGCTATCGCGCTATGTCACGGGTTCGGGCGGCGACAAGCTTGGCGAAGTGAACGCGGGCGATGTGGTGCGGCAAGTCGCGGCGCAGTTTCGTGAACAGCATCCCGTGCTGCTGTCCGAAGTGCAGGATCAAAAAGTCACGGCCAATCGCGATGCGCTCGAGCAAGTGCTGGTGCATCTGGTCCAGAATGCGATCGATGCCAGCGAAAGCGGATCGCCCGTGCTGCTGGGCCTCACGGCTGACGGGCTCCATGCGAGCATCGAAGTGGTCGATTCCGGCTGCGGCATGACGCCCGAATTCGTCCGCACCCGCCTGTTCAAGCCGTTTGTGTCGTCGAAACAGGGCGGGTTCGGCATTGGCGCGTTCGAAGCGCGCGAGCTGGTGCGGGGGATGCGCGGGCGGCTTGACGTCGAATCGCGCGCGGGGCTCGGCACACGCTTTGCCGTGCGCCTGCCTCTCGCCGAAGCGCGCGATATTCTCAACTCTCTGGAAACTGTCCGCGACAGCGCGGCGAAGAAAGTGGCCTGATGGCAGATACACGCCCCAAATTGCTCGTGGTCGAGGATGATCCCGGTCTGCAGGCCCAGCTCAAATGGGCCTATGAGGATTTCGACGTCATTATCGCGGGCGACCGCGCGGCGGCGATTGCCGCCTTGCGCGCGGAAGAGCCGGCCGTGGTCACGCTGGACCTCGGCCTGCCGCCCGATCCCGACGGCACCAGCGAAGGCTTTGCCGTGCTGGACGAGATCATGGCGATCAAGCCCGATACGAAAGTGATCGTCGCTTCGGGCCACGGTGCCCGCGAGAGCGCGCTTCAGGCGATTGCGCGGGGCGCCTACGACTTCTACCAGAAGCCCGTGGACATCGACGCCATCGGCCTGATCGTACGGCGCGCATTGCAGTTGCACCGGATCGAGCAGGAAAACCGCCAGCTCGCGGCGAAGGCTTCGGGCGATCGGGTGCTCGGCAGGTTGATCACCGCCGCGCCGGAAATGGTCAAAGTGGCCCGCACTATCGAGCGCGTGGCCAATACCAATGTCTCGGTGATGCTGCTGGGCGCCAGCGGCACCGGCAAGGAGCTGCTGGCGCGCGGGCTGCACGAGGCGAGCGGACGGGCAAACGGGGAATTTGTGGCGATCAACTGCGCGGCGATCCCGGAGAACTTGCTCGAAAGCGAACTGTTCGGGCACGAGAAAGGCGCATTCACTGGCGCGGTAAAAACCACCGAAGGCAAGATCGAACAGGCTGCCGGGGGCACGCTGTTCCTCGACGAAGTGGGCGACATCCCCCTGCAGTTGCAAGTCAAGCTGCTCCGCTTCCTGCAGGAGCGGGTGATTGAGCGGATTGGCTCGCGCAGTTCGATCGCAGTCGATACCCGCATCGTCTGCGCCACGCACCAGAACCTGGAAGCGATGATCGCGGCAGGCACTTTCCGTGAGGATCTGTTTTACCGGCTTGCCGAAATCGTCGTGAAAATTCCCAGCCTTGCCGAACGGCCCGGCGACGCAACATTGCTGGCCAAGGCATTCCTCGGCCGGTTCGCCAAGGAAATGAACCCGGCGGTCAAAGGCTTTGCTCCCGATGCTCTGGCCGCAATCGATTCCTGGCCGTGGCCGGGCAATGTCCGCGAGCTGGAAAACCGGGTGAAGCGCGCGGTGATCATGGCGGATGGCAAATTGGTTGCCGCGGCTGACCTCGATCTCGATCAGCCGGACGAGGCCGCCGGACGCATGCTCAATCTCAAGACCGCGCGCGAAGAGGCTGACCGCAAGGTGATCCGTCATGCCCTGTCGCGCAGCGAAGGCAATATCTCGTCGACGGCCAAGTTGCTCGGCATCAGCCGCCCGACGCTGTACGATCTGCTCAAGCAATATGACTTGCATGCCTAGACCGCGCCGTGGCGGCATGGTTGTTGCGGGATTGGCGGGGCTGCTGGTTCTGGCCGCAGCCGCCGCATCGGCCGCACCGACCGACCGTCAGGCCTTGATCGAAGATGCCCGCGAGGCGCTTGGCCGCGGCGACGGGCTGGGCGCGGAAGTCCGCCTCAAGCAAGCCCTCGACGCTGGCGCGCCGCGCGAATTGGTGGCGGCGTGGATGGGCGAGGCGATGCTGCAGCAGGGCGAGAATGCCAAGGCGCGCGACTGGCTGGCGCCGGGAAGGTTCGAGCCTGCGCAGGCGGCGCATGGCTGGCATATGCTGGCCTTGCTGGAGCACCGCGAAGGTCATCTGCCTGCCGCCGCTGCCGCCTATGACAAGGCGCTCGCGCTGGCTCCGCGCGATCCGGCGCTGTGGGTCGATCTTGGCCGCATGCGCTATACGAGCGGTGACCACATGCTGGCGCTCGAAGCGGCCGATCATGCCCTTTCCCTCGATCCGCGCAGCGTCCGCGCGCTGGAATTCAAGGGCCAGTTCGTGCGCGACCAGTTTGGCCTTGCTGCCGCCCTGCCGTGGTTCGAGCAGGCACTGGCGCAGGATCCCGGCGACCTGTCAGTGATGGGCGAATATGCCGCGACGCTTGGCGATCTTGGCCTCGGCAGCCGGATGCTTGCCGTGACGCGCGAAATGTTGAAGCGCGATGGCAGCAATGCCAGGGCCTTCTTCCTCCAGGCCCAGCTAGCCGCGAGAGCCGGGGACATGAGCCTTGCCCGCGCCATGCTCAACAAGACCGGCGACCGCTTGAATGGCACGCCCGCCCGGATGCTGCTCGACGGCGTTATCGAACTCAGCGCCGGCAACAATCTGCTGGCGATCGAGGCCCTTGAGCCGCTGGTCGCGCGCCAGCCCGCCAATGCAGAGGCGCAGGCCCTGCTGGCGCGGGCCTATTATGCGAATGGGGATTACAAGGCCGTAGTCAGCCGGTTTTCCTTGTTCGCCGGCAGGGGCGATGCGCGGCCCGACTTGCTGACCACTGTGGCCCGGGCGCACGAGGCGCTGGGCCAGCGCGATCTGGCCGTGCCGCTGCTGGAACGCGCGGCCCGCTTCGCCGACCGTGCCTTCGCGCCAGTACCCGAGAACCAGCCGATTGGCGCGCTGCTGGCCGCAGGCATGACTGGGCAGGCACAGGTGCAGGCCGAACAAATTCGGCAAGGAACTCCGGGCTCGGCGACGGCACAGGCGCAGGCAGGCGATGCTTTGCTGTCCGGCGGACAGGGCATGGAAGCAATTGAGCGATACCTCATGGCCGCGCGAATCCGCATGCCGGACAGCCTGCTCGCGCGGGTGGTTGCCGGATATGTCATGGCCGGGCGCGCCGCCGATGCGGGCGGCTTGATCGATACCTGGCTGGCACGAAACCCGGGCAATCGCACGGCCATGCGGCTGGCCGCCTGGTATGCCGCCGGCACGGGCAATTGGAGCCGCGCGCGCCTTTTGTTGGAAGCGGTGCGAGCGAGCGGAAGCGAATCCGACGTGCGCTTGCTGACGGACCTCGCGATGGCGCAGCTAAAGGACGGCGACGCGGAGGCGGCCGAAGCTACGGCGCGCATGGCTTACAGTCTGCAATCGTCCAATGGCGCGGCTGCTGCGGCCTGGGGCCTCAGCCTCAATGCACTCAAGAGCCGCCCGGATGATGCCCGCGCCTTGCTGGCCAAGGCGAAACTGCTGGGAGCCTGAGCACCCTATTTCGGCTGATAGGTCTGTTCGACACCAGGAAAAGTCCGCGCTCGTACTTCGGCGGCATATTTCTCCGCCGCACTGGCAATGGTTTCGGCAATTGCCTCATAGCGTTTGACGAAGCGCGGCACGCGTTCGAACATCCCTAGCATGTCTTCGGTCACCAGCACTTGCCCGTCGCACTGCGCAGAGGCGCCGATGCCGATGGTCGGGCAGGCGACCGCTTTGGTGACATCAATGGCAATCGGTTCGACCACGCCTTCAATGACGATGGCGAAGGCCCCGGCCTGGTCGAGCGCCTGTGCATCGGTGACGATTTTCTTCGCCTCGGCTTCGCTGCGTCCGCGGGCGTTATAGCCGCCGAGCTGGTTCACTGCCTGCGGCGTGAGGCCGACGTGGCCCATCACGGGAATGCCGCGCGCCGACAGGAATGCGACAGTCTCGGCCATGGCCTCACCGCCTTCCAGTTTAACGCCCGCGCAGCCGGTTTCCTTGAGCAACCGCGCCGCGCTTTCGAACGCCTGTTGCGGTGAGGCTTCGTACGTGCCGAATGGCATGTCGACCAGAACGGCGGCATGATAGGATCCGCGCACCACGGCCGCGCCGTGCGCCGCCATCATGTCGAGCGTGACGGGGACGCTGGAGGGCAGGCCGTAAATCACCTGTCCCAGACTGTCGCCCACCAGCAGCAGGTCGCAGTGGGCATCAAGCAATTGCGCCTGCCTGGCGGTGTAGGCCGTCAGCATGACAATCGGCTCGGCAGTCACGCCATCGACCTTGCGGCGGCGAATCGCGGGGATGGTCAGCCGCTTCATCGGCGCGGGCGTGGGATTGGCGCGGCTGGTCGCGGTGTCGAGCTGGAAGGTGGTGGACATGGCAGGGGTTTAGCCTCTGCGAAGGGTCGGGGGAAGAGGCGACGTCCCGGATCAAGTCCGGGACGACGATGTCGGGGAAGATCGGGCTTAAGCCCTTGCCAATGCGTCACATCCCGCTAGCTTCGCGGGCTTGTTTCGGGAAGCTGGGGAGTTACCGCATGTTCGGCAGGGTCAAGCCACTGGATGCCATTCTGGCGACAGCGGAAAAGAAGTCGCTGCACCGCTCGCTGGGCGCTTTCCAGCTGACCATGCTGGGCGTCGGCGCGATCATTGGCACCGGCATTTTCGTGCTGACGGCGGAAGCGGCGCAGAAGGCCGGGCCGGGCATGCTGCTCAGTTTCGTCATTGCCGGCGTTGTCTGCGCCGTCGCGGCGCTGTGCTATTCGGAAATGGCCTCGATGGTGCCGGTCTCCGGCTCTGCATATACTTACAGTTATGCGGTGATGGGCGAACTGATGGCATGGATGGTCGGCTGGGCGCTGGTTCTCGAATATGCAGTGGCGGCAGGTGCGGTGGCAGTTGGCTGGTCTGGCTATTTTACCGGCATGCTGGCGCACATGGGGGACTATGCCAGTTTCCTGCCCAATATCGTCATTCCCCATGATTTCGCCAACGGGCCTTCGGGCGGGGGAATCATCAATCTTCCGGCCATGATCATTGCCCTTCTGGTGACCACCCTGCTGGTGATCGGCACCAAGGAAAGCGCCATGTTCAATGCCTGTCTGGTGGTGGTGAAAATCGCCGCGCTGACGGCATTCGTCGTGCTGGCGCTGCCGATGCTTAATTCGGAAAAGTTCATTCCTTTCGCGCCCTTGGGCTTCCACGGGATTTCGGCGGCCGCAGCTTCGATTTTCTTCGCATATGTCGGCTTTGACGCTGTCTCTACCGCCGCCGAGGAAACGAAGAACCCGCAGCGCAACATGCCGATCGGCCTGATCGGCAGCTTGGGCATTTGCACCATCTTTTATCTGCTGGTGGCCTCGGGCGTGATTGGCACAGTGGGCGCGCAGCCGTTGGTCGATGCCTCGGGCGCGGGGATTGCGCCCGGCAGCAAGGAAATGACTGCCGCCTGCGCCGCGCAGGCGCAGGAAGTGGTGGTCTGCTCGAAAGAGGCACTGGCCTGGACCCTGCGTTCGATCGGCTGGCCGCAGATCGGCAATCTGGTGGGGCTCGCAGCAATTCTGGCGCTGCCGTCGGTGGTGTTGATGATGATGTTCGGCCAGACCCGGATTTTCTTCGTCATGAGCCGCGATGGCCTGCTGCCCGAAGTGCTGTCGACCGTGCATCCGCGTTTCCGGACGCCGCATGTTATCACCATCATCACAGGCATTTTCGTCGCGCTGTTCGCCGCATTTTTCCCGGTGGGCGCGCTGGCGGACATTTCCAATTCAGGCACGCTGTTTGCTTTTGCCGCCGTCGCGATTGCCGTGCTGGTGCTGCGCAAGACCGATCCCAATCGTCACCGCCCGTTCCGCACCCCCGCGGTTACTTTTGTCGCGCCGCTCGCCGTGCTGGGCTCGGTCTATCTCTTCTTCAGCCTGTCCTGGTATACGCTGGCGCTGTTTGCAGGCTGGGCGATCGTCGGCCTGATCGTCTATTTCCTCTACAGCCGCGGCCACAGTCACGTCGGGCGCGGGTCGGTGGAAGTGCACGAGGACGATCCGGGTATTCCGCCGCAGCCCGTTCCGCCGGTGCCGGGCGCTTCGCTCGATTGAGCGGCTTGGCTCGCTGGTAGCATTGCGTGAAAACAGTAAGGGCCGCCTCTCGGGGCGGCCCTTTTGTTGTGCGCTCGGGCTTGCTCAGCCGAGCGTGGTTTCGCGGTGATAGCCGGCGGCATCGCTGCGCACGTCCATGCCCAGGGCCATCTTGATTGTCGTCATCGGACCCAGTTCGGAATCCCAGATCGAGGCGTCGCCAAGGTCCATGCGCAGCATCAGCAATTCCGGATCGTCCTTGCCGCCGGGAAACCATGCCTCGACCCAGTTGTTCCATTGCTTCTCGAGCCGGGTGCGGTCGGTTTCCTCGGTAAGAATTCCGTGGAAGCGGCAGAATACGCTGTGATCCTGCGCGGCATAAGTGCAGGTCGCGCCGCCGCCCTGGGCATAGTGGCCGCTGCGACGGGTGAAGAACCAGATCGCGCCGCCCGCGTCCTTGTCGAGCTGCGCGGTCATCGGCGCGGCGCTGTCCGGATCGGAATCCAGCTGCAGGAAAACCATCGGCGAATCGACCATCGCCTTCCAGAACTTTTCCTTGATCTCGTGTTCGCTGTCGTGGTCGCTCATCGTGTTAGCCTCGATAATTCAGGGGGGTGGAGCAGCAACGGTCGAGACAGGCGATAGGTTCCCTTGCCAAGCGCGAGCGATGAGAACATAAAAAGAACATTGGTCCGATTCGATGATTCTTCCGCCCCCCCTCCTTGCCCCCGAAAGGGCGGCTGAATGGCTTCCCGGCCGTGCCGCCGGACAAGTGCGGCATGCGGAGATTTTTGCCGCTGGCGGGGAAGCTACGGGTGCGGCCATGGCGCTGGCCATGGCGCAGGATCAGATGCGGGAAGGGGATGCCGAAGCGGATAGGCACCCGTGGCTTTGGGTGCAGGACAAGGCGGCAGTGCGGCTGTCAGGCCGGCCCTATCTGCCGGGCCTGCCGCTTTCGCTGCGCCACCGGATGATCCATGTGGCGACCAGCAATGCGCAGGACGCGCTGTTCGCGCTGGAAGAGGCGCTGCGCTGCCGCGACCTGGCTTTCGTGCTGGGCGAGATTGCGGGGAACCCGAAAGCCCTGTCGCTCACGGCCTCGCGGCGCTTGTCGCTGGTGGCGGAAAAACACGGCGTGCCTTTGTGGCTGGTGCGGCTCGATGCCCAGCGTGACCTCTCTTCCGCCCGCATGCGCTGGCAGGCCCGCGCGGCGCCTTCGCCTGCGCCCCGCTTGAATCCGCGCGCGCCCGGTGCGCCGACCTGGCACGCGGAACTGTTCCGCGCGCGCGGCCATCCGGCAGGGGAATGGCTATTGGGGGAGGGGGGCAGTGTTCTTTCGGCGTCACCCACCTCTCACCAGGCTTCGCTGGCCGTCACTGCGTGAGCCGCCATGGCCCGCCGCATCCTTTCCATCTGGCTGGCGCGGCTGGCCATCGATCGCTGGCGGCTGGCTGAGGACGTAAGCATCTCCCCCTCCTCTTCAGAGGAGGGGGCGGGGGGTGGTGCGGACCGGGCACAGTTCCCGCGGAGGCTCACCACCCCCCAGCCCCCTCCTCTGAAGAGGAGGGGGGGCAATGATGTTCCACTCGTCCTGATTGCCGAAACCGCGCACGGGCCGCGCATCGCTGCCGTGAACGATGCGGGCCTGGCTGCCGGCGCGCGTGCGGGCATGATGCTGGCCGATGCGCGGGCGCTGTGCCCCGGGCTCGCCACTGCCCCCAGCGATCCGGCAGGCGACCTTGCCTTTCTTGAGCGGCTTGCGCTCTGGGCGCAGCGTTGGGGGCCATGGTCGGCGCTCGATCCGCCCGACGGGGTGATTGTCGAAGTTACGGGCGCGGCGCACTTGTTCGGCGGAGAGGCGGCGCTGCTGGCCGATGCGCGTGCCTGCCTCGCCGCGCGGCGATTGGCGGCGCGCCTGGCCATAGCGCCCACGGCGGGGGCGGCATGGGCGCTGGCCCACTATGGGCCGGACCAAGCGATCCTCCCCGCCACGGCGGAGCCGAAGGCGTGCCCCGATGGGGGAGGATTGCTTGACGATCTGCCCATTGCCGCGCTGCGGCTCGATGGCGATACCGCGCTTCTGCTGCGTCGACTGGGGCTCAAGCGCGTGGGGGACATTGCCGGCATCGGCCGCGATGCGCTCGCGCGCCGGTTTCGCACTGTCCGCGCCCCGGCCGCCAATCCGCTGGTGCGGCTCGACCAGTTGCTGGGCCGCCTGCCAGAGCCGCTGCTGCCCGTGGTGGCCCAGGCCATTCCTCTCGTGCAGCGCCGCCTTGTCGAGCCGATCCGCCATCGCGCGCTGCTCGATCAGGTCGTCGCCGATCTTGCCGCAGCCCTGGTGCGCGAACTGGAAGGGCTGGCTGTGGGCGCGCGGCGGCTCGAGCTGGGCTTGTGGAAGGTCGACGGCGAAGTGCTGGTGCGCCGCCTCGAAATGGCCGCCGCCAGCCGCGATGCGGGCCATATCCTGCGGCTGTTTGGCGCCAAGCTCGACGATATCGATGCGGGCTTCGGCATTGAGTTCGCGCGTCTTTCCGCACCGTGGTGCGAGCCGCTGGTACTCGCCCAGGCGGATTTCGAGGCTAATGCCGAAGTGCATGGCATCAGCCTTGCCGCCTGTATCGACCGTCTGTCGGTGCGCCTCGGCGAGGGCGCCGTGCGCCGCCCGATTCCCCACGCGAGCCATATGCCCGAACGCGCCCAGCGCTGGCAGGCCCCGCTTGCGCCCGAAGCTGCCAGCCAGGGTGAGCTTGCTTTCCACCCCCGCCCGTTGAAACTGCTCGATCGGGCCGAACCTATCGCCGTGCTCTATGCCAGCCCGGATGGCCAGCCGCGCCGGTTCCGCTGGCGGGGGAATGTTCATGAAGTCGCCCGCGCCGAAGGGCCCGAACGCATCGCACCGGAATGGTGGCGCGAGCGTTCGGGCGTGCGGCTGCGCGATTATTACCGCATCGAGGACGAGCAGGGACGCCGCTACTGGATTTACCGCGCGGGCCTTTCCGGCGATGGCCGGGGGGGAGCGCCCGAGTGGTTCCTGCAGGGGCTGTCCGCGTGATCAGTCCGGTGCGGGCGCGGTGCTCAGAGCGGCTGCATGGCTATCGCTTGCGCAGTCGTAAAATCGAGCTGTTCCTGCGTCACCACCGGATTGCCGTCGAGGAAAGCCAGCAGATCGCGTGTCAGCCGCTCGGTTTGCGTGGCGAAAATGCCATGCGCTTCGCCGGGATATTCCACCAGTTCCGCATGCGGCACCCGGCGCGCCATTTCGCGGCCCGTGGGGTCGATCGGCACGGTCTTGTCAGAAGTGCCGTGGATGATCAGCGTTGGCATGGTGAAGCTGGAAAGATCGGGGCGGAAGTCGGTGGTGGCGAATGCCTTGGCGGCCGCGAGAGTCGGCCGCAATCCTGCCTGCATGGCCGCCAGCCAGGACTGCATCAGGATTTCGTTGCTGACCGGATGCTCGAGCCAGCCCACGCCGTAGAACTCCTTGAAAAATCCCGTGAAGAAATGCGCCCGGTCGGCCAGCATGCCCTTGGTCATCTCGTCAAAGGCCTCCTGGGGGACGCCATCGGGATTATTTTCCGACTGCAACATATAGGGCACCACCGCACTGATCAGCGCCACGCGGCTGACCCCCTTGCCCTGGTGACGCGAGAGGTAGCGCGCGATTTCGCCGCCGCCCATCGAGAAGCCGACCAATGCCGCGTCCTCGCCGCCGCAATGCTGTTGCATCACGGCTGCAAGATCGTCGGCGAAAGTATCGTAATCATAGCCGCCTGAAGGTTGTGACGAACGACCGAAGCCGCGCCGGTCATAGGCAATGGCCTTGAAGCCTGCCTCGGCCAGGGCATGGCTGATCGGATCCCAGCTGTCTGCCGAGAGCGGCCAGCCGTGAATGAGAACCACCGGACGTCCTTCGCCCCAGACCTTGGCGAAAAGATGAGTGCCATCGCGTGTTTCGATCATGTGCATGCTGTGGATTCCTTGTGCTTCCGCCCGTTCCAGTCCGGGTAACCACTGCTTCGCCGCAGAGTTCCCCGCGGCTGAAAAGGATCGGCGTGCGGACGCTTGCGGCAGATGGACGGAAGAGGTGGCCGGGACGAGAAATAGAACATATAAAGAACAAATGATTCGCGCCGACCTTCCCGTCCAGCAGGCTTTTCCGACATGCCCGAAGCCGCGCTGACTCCGCCCCGGCGCCATGTCCCCCCCGATGCCGAGGGCCGGGTGCCGCTCCCTGCCGCGTCTTTCGTCGAGCTGGGCCTGGCCAGCTGCTTCTCTTTCCTGCGCGGTGCCTCCGATGCAGTAGACCTGGCCATGCAGGCCCGCGCGCTGGGGTATGACGCCATCGGCATTGCCGATGCCAACAGCATGGCAGGCGTGGTGCGGCTCCACTGCGAGGCCAAGGCGGCGGGCCTGCGTCCAGTCATCGGCTGCCGGATCGAGACAGTGGAAGGGCTGGCGTTCCTGGCCTATCCCACCGACCGCAAGGCCTATGGCCGCCTCACTCGCCTGATTTCGGCCGGACGCATGGGGACTTTGGACGGCGAGTGGCAGGCAAAAGGCGTGTGCGAGATCAGCCTCGCGATGCTGGCTGAGCATGCAGAAGGCGTGCAGCTTATCCTGCTGCCACCGACCGATCTGTCGGCGGAGTTCACGATTGCGGGGGAGAGCAATGTCGTTCCCCTTCGTCGTCCCGGACTTGATCCGGGACCGCTGGCCGCATCAGGCCGGGGGCTGGTCAGGACGCCAGCGGTCCCGGGTCAGGCCCGGGACGACGCAATTACCGCCACTTTCCCCGATCTCCTCCCACACCTCACAGCCCAGCTCCCCACCCTTCGCCATATCGCCGCGAGCCATCTGTATACCCCGGGCGACATCGCCCGGATCAACGCGCTTGATGCCCTCGCGCGGGAAAACGGTCTTTCGATCCTCGCCACTAACGATGTGCTCTATCACGCAGCCCACCGCCGCCCGCTGCAGGACGTGATGACGGCAATCCGCCACAAGACCACCGTGGCGCGGGCCGGGCACTTGCTTCAGCCCAATGCCGAGCGGCATCTCAAGAGCCCTGAGGACATGCAGCGGCTGTTCGCAGCCTGGCCGCATGCGATTTCCGCCGCGCGGGAAGTGGCCGATGCCTGCCAGTTCAGCCTCGACGAATTGCGCTACGAATATCCTGAGGAGACCTGCCCCGATGGCCTGACCCCGCAGGAGCAACTCGAGAAGCTGACCTGGGAAGGGGCCGGGGAATGCTATCCGGAAGGCCTGCCTGAAAGCGTGGCCGAGACTCTGCGCCGCGAACTGGCGCTGATCGGCAAGCTCGATCTCGCGCGCTATTTCCTGACCATCAAGGACATCGTCGATTTCGCGCGCAGCCAGACCCCGCCGATTCTCTGCCAGGGGCGCGGCAGCGCGGCCAATTCGGCAGTGTGCTATTGCCTCGGCATCACGGCTGTCGACCCGGCGAAGCACGCGCTGCTGTTCGACCGGTTCATTTCCGAGGACCGCAATGAGCCGCCCGATATCGACGTCGATTTCGAGCACGAGCGGCGTGAGGAAGTGATCCAGTACATCTATCGCCGCTATGGCCGCCAGCGCGCGGGGCTGTGCGCCACTGTGATTCACTACCGCCCGCGCATGGCGATCCGCGAAGTGGGGAAAGCTATGGGGTTGAGCGAGGACGTGACCGCCGCGCTCAGCCGCACGGTCTGGGGCAGCCATGGCCGCGAGATCGCCGAGAAGAATGTTGCCGAGACCGGCATGGACCTGGCCGATCCGCACTTGCGCCGCGTATTGGCGCTGACTGACCAAATGATCGGCATGCCGCGCCACCTCTCGCAGCATGTCGGCGGCTTCATCCTGACGAAGGGTGCGCTTACCGAAACCGTGCCGATCGGCAATGGCGCCATGCCCGATCGCAGCTTCATCGAGTGGGACAAGGACGATATCGACGCGCTGGGCATCCTGAAAGTGGACGTGCTGGCGCTGGGCATGCTGACGTGCATCCGCAAATGCCTAGACCTGCTGGGCGCGCATCATGACCAGAGCCTGACGCTCGCCACTGTCCCGCGCGAGGATCCCGTGGTTTACGACATGCTGTGCAAGGGGGATTCGCTCGGCGTCTTCCAGGTGGAAAGCCGCGCGCAGATGAACATGCTGCCGCGCCTGCGCCCGCGTGAATTCTATGATCTGGTCATCGAAGTCGCTATCGTGCGGCCGGGGCCGATCCAGGGCGACATGGTGCATCCCTTCCTCAAGCGGCGGCGCGGCGCGGAGAAAGTGGAAATTCCAGCGCCCGGCCCGGCGCATGGTCCGCCGGACGAGCTCACCAGCATTCTGGGGCGTACGCTGGGCGTGCCGATCTTCCAGGAGCAGGCGATGAAGATCGCGCTCGATGCGGCGAAATTTTCCGGCGCGGAGGCCAACCGGCTGCGAAAGGCCATGGCGACCTTCCGCAGCCGGGGCATGGTGCACGAACTGGAGGAAATGATGGTCGGCCGCATGGTGGAACGCGGCTATGATCCCGATTTCGCCGCGCGCTGCTTCAACCAGATCAAGGGCTTCGGTGAATATGGCTTTCCCGAAAGCCACGCAGCCTCTTTCGCGCATCTGGTCTATGTCTCAAGCTGGCTGAAATGCCACTTCCCGGCGGCTTTCGCTGCCGCGCTGCTGAACTCCCAGCCGATGGGGTTCTATGCGCCGGCGCAGATCGTGCGGGACGCGCGCGAGCACGGGGTGCTGGTGCTGCCGCCGGATGTGAATGCGAGCGGGTGGGATTCGACGCTGGAAATTCCCCCTCCGGTAGGGGAGGATCATGTCGCGGTGCGCCTTGGCTTGCGCCAGATTGACGGGTTGCCCGAACATGCCGCCGCGCGCCTCATTGCCGCGCGGGAAAACGGCCCTTTCGCCGATGTGGCGGACTTGCAGGCGCGCGCCGGGCTTTCTCCCGCCGTGATTGAACGGCTGGCTGCTGCCGATGCCTTCACTTCGCTGGGGCTGTCGCGGCGGCAGGCGTTGTGGGATGCGCGCAGCCTGATTGCCGCGCCGGATCTGCCGCTGTTCGCCCATGCCAATTCCCGCGACCAAGGCGCGGAAATGGTGCCCACCCGACTGCCGAAAATGCCCCTCAGCGAGGAAGTCGTCGCCGATTACCAGACCCAGCGGCTTTCGCTGAAGGCCCACCCGATGGCTTTCCTGCGTGCCAGCCTTGGCCAGCGTGGCTTCCTGCGCTGCGGCGATCTGGCCGCCGCGAAAGAGCGCGGCATGGTCCATGTCGCAGGCGTGGTGCTGATCCGCCAGCGACCGGGATCGGCCAAGGGCGTGGTATTCATCACCATCGAGGATGAAACCGGAGTGGCCAATATTGTCGTCTGGCCGGACCTCAAGGAGCGCTTCCGCAAGGAAGTGATGGGGGCGCGGTTGCTGGAAGTGCGGGGCCGGGTGGAGCGTGATGACAGTGTGATCCACGTCATCGCCGCGCACATCCGCGATGCCAGCGCCGATCTGGCGCTGTTGTCGGACGATACCTTCGCCCCGGCCATGGCGCATGCCGACGAAGTCAACCGTCCGGCGCAGGGCAGCTGGCGGGGCGCGGAGACGGGGGGGCGGCATCCCCGCAATGTCCGCGTGATCCCGAAGTCACGGGATTTCCACTAGCAGCGGCGCTTTGCAGGGCAATCCAGTTGTCAGCGGCCTGTAGCCCGGCTCAGAACCCACTCCTGATCATATTCTACTGTATCTTCGACCGCGCGCCCGCCATTGTCAGTCGCAGGGCGAAAACGGAAGCGTTTGATGATCAGTCGGCAGGTCACCGCATCAAGTTCCGGATCGCCTGAACTGCGAATGACCTGGCAATTGGCCGGCCTGCCGTCCGGCGCCACGGTAACTTCCGCCGCAGTTGTGCCTTGCGCGCCGCGCTGCGCGGCATTGCCGGGGTAATCGGAATTGCCGATCCGGCCACTCACCCACTCGGCGTCGGAACCACCCCCATCACTTGCATCTCCTGCGCCATCAGCCCCGCTGCCATTGCCATTCCCTGTCCCATTTCCAGAGCCTGCATCCGCCAAGCCAGATCGGGAAGCCATGCCCACGTCGGGAGTGAGCGCGGCTGGTACGACTCGTTGCGCGAGTGCAATCGGCGGCAGGACGGCCTCAACGGGCGCAGCACGTGCGCCGCTGCCTCCCGAACGCTGGCGGGGCGCACGCTTCGGCACCGGAACCGGCTTGGGCCGATTCGTATGAGGCTCAAAGGGTTTGGTGAAGTCAACTTCGACCAGCCGACTCGCAATATCCGTGGTTGCGGTTTGACCAAGCCCCACGATCAGGCCGATCACAACCAGGCTTTCCAAGGCGGCGGACGCAATCCCCGCCAGAACGCGAGACTGGTCCGGCCGCCCCATCGATACCTAGATCACAGGCTTATCGGCAGCCCTGCTTTCTGCGGGTGTGCTGCTTGTCGAGGTGACGACCCAGCAGTGCGCCGCCGACACCGCCGGCGATCGTGGCCACTGGGCCACCAATAACCTCGTGGCCAATGAGAGCGCCGCCGACACCGCCGCCTACTGTTCCTACTGCACCATTGCCGCCGCTGCACCGCGTGGCGCGGCTGTGATAGACGGTATGGTGCCGTTTTCGGGCATAGGCGCCATCGGGCATCACGGATGTGGCCGCGAGGATCGCCATGGGCACAAAAAGCTTGGCAGAGTTCTTCATCAGAATTCTCCTGTGAGAAGCAATGCACTACGTTTGAAAGCGCGTTTTGTTTCACGCTCCGCGAAAGAATTAATCATCCTGGTTACATGGATGGCCGGGAAGCGGCGGATCAGGCCATGGATCTGCAGGGCTGAATTTCCGGGCAGGCGCAAGTGGTGAAAACTCCCCACTCGCGCATGGAAGCCGGGCCTCCGCCCTGCTAGGGGCCTGCCATGGTCAGCGACGTTACCGAACCCGATCCCTTCGATGCCATCGTCGACGCGCCCTTCGATTCCGCGCTGTCCGAGCGCTATCTGGTCTATGCGCTCTCGACCATCACTGCGCGTTCGCTGCCTGATCTGCGCGATGGGTTGAAGCCAGTCCACCGCCGCTTGCTGTGGGCGATGCGGCAATTGAAGCTCAATCCCACGGATGCCTTCAAGAAATCGGCGCGCGTGGTGGGCGATGTCATCGGCAAGTATCATCCGCATGGCGACCAGTCGGTCTATGATGCCATGGTCCGCCTCGCGCAGGATTTCTCGCTACGCTACCCCTTGGTCGAGGGGCAGGGCAATTTCGGCAATATCGACGGCGATAACGCCGCCGCCTACCGCTACACGGAAGCCCGCCTGACCAAGACCGCGATCCAGCTGATGGCCGGGCTGGACGAAGGCACGGTCAATTTCGTCCCCACTTACAATGGCGAGGACGAGGAGCCGGAGATATTCCCCGGCCTGTTCCCCAACCTGCTGGCCAATGGCGCGATGGGCATTGCCGTGGGCATGGCAACCTCCATCCCCAGCCACAACGCCGCCGAAGTGATCGATGCCAGCCTGCTGCTGATCGACAATCCGCATGCCACCCATGAAGAGCTGATGCAGATCTTCAAGGGGCCGGACTTCGCCACGGGTGGGGTGATTGTCGATTCGCCCGCAGCGATCTCTGCGGCCTACGAATGCGGCAAGGGCGCTTTCCGGGTGCGCGCGCGCTATTTCGCCGAAGAGAGCAAGGACGAGGCCGACCGCGAGGCGGGCATCGAGCGGCTGGGCGGCGGCCAGTGGCAGCTGGTCGTGTCCGAGATTCCCTACATGGTGCAGAAAGGCAAGCTGATCGAACAGCTCGCCGCGCTGATCAACGACAAGAAAGTGCCGATCCTTGAGGACGTGCGCGATGAGAGCGACGAGAAAATCCGCCTCGTGCTGGTGCCCAAGAGCCGCAATGTCGATCCCGATCTGCTCAAGGAATCGCTCTATCGCCTCAGCGATCTGGAAAGCCGTTTCAGCCTCAACCTCAACGTGCTCGATGAAAACCGCACGCCGGGCGTGCTCAGCCTCAAGCTGCTGGTGCAGGAATGGATCAAAAGCCAGATCGAGGTTCTGCTGCGCCGTAGCCAGCACCGGCTGGACAAGATCGCCGCGCGGCTGGAGCTGGTCGAAGGCTATATCATTGCCTACCTCAATCTCGACCGGATCATCGAGATCATCCGCACCGAGGATGAGCCCAAGCCCGTGATGATGGCCGAGTTCAACCTGACGGACCGTCAGGCCGAAGCCATCCTCAACATGCGTCTGCGCTCATTGCGCAAGCTTGAGGAAATGGAGCTGCGGCAGGAACACGCCGATCTGCTGGCCGAGAAAGAGGAGCTGGAAAAGCTGCTCGAAAGTCCGGCCCGCCAGCGCACCCGCCTGAAGCGCGACCTGGCGAACCTGCGCAGGGACTATGCCGAGGAGACCGCGCTCGGCCGCCGCCGCACGACAATTGCCGAAGCCGCGCCGACGCGCGAGTTTTCCATGGACGCGATGATCGAGAAAGCGCCGGTGACGGTGATCCTCTCGGCGCGCGGCTGGATTCGCGGCGCCTCCGGGCACGAAGCGCTCGACAAGGAATACAAGTTCAAGGAAGGCGACGGGCCTGCTTATGCGCTCCATGCGCAGACCAACGACAAGCTGCTGATCGCCTGCGACAATGGCCGCTTCTACACGCTGGGCGCCGACAAACTGCCCTCCGCGCGCGGCTTTGGCGAGCCAATCCGATCGATGCTGGACATCGATTCCGGCGCGGAGATTGTCAGCTTGCTGGTCTATCGCCCCAAGGCGCAATTGCTGCTGGCGAGCAACATGGGGCGCGGCTTCGCGGCAGAGGCCGACGAACTGCTCGCCGAAACGCGCAAGGGCAGGGGGGTGATGACCACCAAGCCCGGCGTAAAGCTGGCCGTAGTACGCGAGATCCCGCCCGAGCATGATCACATTGCCGTGGTCGGCGACAACCGCAAGCTGGTGGTGTTCAGCCTGGAAGAACTGCCGGTGCTGGCCAAGGGGCAAGGCGTGACGCTGCAACGCTACCGCGACGGCGGGCTGGCTGACGCGGTAACGCTGAAGCTGGAGGAAGGCCTGTCATGGCGCATGGGCGGCGAGAGCGGTCGGGTGCGCACCGAGAGCGACATGCGGCTGTGGAAGGTCGCGCGCGGGGCGGCGGGAAGGTTGCCACCGACCGGGTTTCCGCGGGATAACAAGTTCTAGGATTATTGCGCCCGGTCGATCGTGCGGCCGCCGTGGATCATGGTCAGCCAACCAGTGAGCAGGATGGCAGTGCCGCCTAACTGCACAATGTTGGCGTAAGGCCAAGCATGGCCAAGTGCTTCTGACCATGCGGGCAGGCAGAATACGCCAATCCCCGTCTGAAAAAACTTGGGCGCCTTTCTTGCTCCAGTGCCTCCGACACCCATGAATGTGCAGCAAGCTATAGTCGCCATCCCGTGCATGAACTGAATCTGGCTGGCCAGCAGCAGCTTTTCCGCGGGCCGTGCGAGCAAGAACAGCATAGCGGCACAGCATGCTTGCGTCGCCCCCAGCCGCATCCAGACACTTCGCGACCAGACCGCGCTCACAGCTTCAGTTCCGCCTCGAGAAGTTGCTCGACACGCGCCTTGTCCGCGAATCCCTCATCCACCCAGCGGTCTTCCACGGCGCGCAATATTCGAGCGACCTCCGGGCCTGCCTTGATCCCGCGCGCTACGATCTCGCCGCCTTTGAGGGGAAAGGTGGGGATGCTCCAGTCCTTGAGCGACGACGTATCCGCGCCGGTCAGCAGCAGGCGGTCGAGAGCCTGGTCCATGCCGAGGCGATAGGCGAGGGCGCGGGGACCTTGCGATCCTCCCCCATTGGGGGAGGTGGCATCGCGTAGCGATGACGGAGGGGGTGGGGCGGCGGACTGGCCCCCTCCACCGTTCGCTTCGCTCATGGTCCCCCTCCCCCGATGGGGGAGGATTCCGCGCCGCGCTGCACTCATCAGCCGCTTTTTCTGAGCGCCAGAGAGGCGAAACCTCGCGGCGACCTGTCCGGCGAGGTCCGCGTCGGGTGGGAGCAGCGCGGCGAGGCGGCGGATGGGGTCAGGGGCCACTTGCTGCCGCGCTTCCTCTGTCACCAGTGCGGCCAGCGCATCCACATCAGCTTCAGGTAGAACGTGCCCCATCACGCCCAGCTCGGCCATGCGCGCGGCAGTGGGCGCGGGATTGGGCAGGGCGAGCAGGTTGAGCATTTCCATGCCGATACGCTCACGCGAGAGGCCTTTGAGTGTGGCGGAGAGTTCCGCGCAGGCATTTTCTGCTTCTGCGTCAGCAGGTTCACTGCCAAACCTCGCCTGAAACCGGAAATAGCGCAAAATCCGCAAATGATCCTCACGGATGCGCTCCCTGGCATCGCCGATGAAGCGCACGCGGCGCTCCTTCAGGTCTGCAAGGCCGCCGAAGAAGTCGGAAATCTCGCCCGTCGCCGGATCGGCATAGAGCGCGTTGATGGTGAAATCGCGCCTTGCGGCATCGTCCTGCCACTCGCTGGCGAAGGCGACCGTGGCGCGGCGGCCATCGGTGCTGACGTCATGGCGCAGGGTGGTGATCTCGACCGGGCCGCCTTTCAGGATCGCGGTGATCGTTCCGTGGGCGATTCCGGTGGGGACATGGCCGATTTTCGCCGCATCGAGGCGGGCCATCACTTCGGCGGGCACCAGCGGCGTGGCGAGGTCGATGTCCTTCACTTCGATACCCAGCAAAGTGTCCCGCACGGCGCCACCGACATAGCGGGCATTGCCTGTCCCAAGCGCCGCGACCAGCCGGGCGAGGTCCGGGCGTTTGGTCCATTCGGCGGGGGGGAGGATGGGCTGCATTATTTTATTCGCGCAGTGGCGCGGAGGCGCAGAGAAGGTGTTCTAGGCCCAAGGTCATGAAAACTAATTGCCTTTGCGCATGCGGCGATCGTGCGAGGATTGCGCGGCTTTACCGAAAGCGATGCCTCTCTGCGCCTCCGCGCCTCCGCGCGCACTTTTTGGTTACCCATGCCACTTCAGCCTGCGCGAGAGATTGACGATCAGCGTCGCGGTTATTCCCCAGATGGCGTGTTCGCGCCAGACGATCTCGTTGATCGGCCGCAAAAGGCCGTCCCATTCGAGCAGATGCTGGTTATGGTTAGCCGCATCGAGCAGAAACCTGGCGGGAGGCTCGAACCATTGGGCGACTTCGACCGGATTGGGGCGGATCTCCACGTCGCCGGAGACTGTAGCGAGGACCGGGGTTATTTCGAAGCCGGAATGGGTTTTGTAAACATCGCTGGTGCCGATCACGCGCACTTTTGCAGGATCCACGCCGAGTTCCTCATGCGCCTCGCGCACGGCAGCTTCCTCGGGGCTCTCGCCGGGATCGATGCCGCCGCCGGGGAAAGCGATCTGCCCGGGATGGCTGCGCATGTTCGAGGGGCGGTGGAGAAGCAGCACGCCAGGTTCCTCGCGCTCGGTAAAGGCGATCAGCACCGCGGCAGGGCGGAATTCGGTTACGCTGAAGGGGCGATGGTCGCGGAACAGGACTGGCGGCTCGCCGCTGTGGCCGCGCTCATAGAGGCGGCTAATTTTCTGGAACAGCTCGCTCATTGCGGCACCAGCGTGAATGTCTGGCCCTGACTGGTGACGCTGAGGCCGCCCTGATCGAGCGCGATCTCGACCAGCTGGCCATAAGTGCTTCGATTGAGCCGCGCCTCAGTCCCATGGCGCACGGCTATGTAAAGTGCGGGCAGATCGGGATCGCCGCGCGCGATGATCGGATTGTCCGGTCCGGCCAGAACGATGTCGTCAGTATTGAGCCGGAAAGCGAGCGCGCCGCTCTCCTGTGTGACGTCGACGGCAATGAATGCCGCGTCTTCGACCTCGATCGAGAGTTTTTCGTGCGGCGTGACCAGCCAGTGACGACCAGCCGCATCGCGCATCAGCAAGCTGGCGAAAGCGCGCACCATGGCGGGGCGGGTGATCAAGCCGCCCTGGTGATACCAGCGCCCATCCGCAGCGATCCGCATCTCGCTGATCCCCTCGCTGGCAGGCGCCCACTGGTCGAGCGGCGGCAGCTTGCGCGCATCGACTTGCGCCGCAATCTCGGCAAGGGACAGCGAAGCGAGTTCCGGGGGTGGCTCATAGGGCATCGGCGCTGCGATGCCAGAACGGGCTAGCTACGCCAAGGCCCTAGCATGCCGGTAAGCGGCAAGACTGCCGGATTGTCGCAGCGCACCAGCAGGCGGTGCTTCTCATATGGGCCGGGCAAGTCCCATTCCTGCGTGGGTTCGGCAGAAAAGCCCCAGAAACGGCCATAGTATTCAGGGTCGCCGATCATGACCTGCGGCAGCGGCGCCTCCGGATTGAGCGCGGCAATGCAGGCAGCCATCAGCGCCTTGCCGTAACCAAACCCCTGCACTTCGGGCAGTACGGCGACCGGACCGACCATGATCAGCGGATGCCGCCGCCCGTCAGGTGTGTTCAGTGCCACTGGCCAGCACTGGATCGTGCCGACAAGGTGGTCCTCATCATCGAGCGCCGCGAAGGACAGCGCGGGCAGCCAGTCGGTTCCCTCGCGCACCTTGTAGGCCGTTCGCTGGTGGCGGCCGGGTTCGAAGGCGCGATCGAGCAGCGCTTCGATGAGCGCAGGATCGATGCTGTCGAGAGGGACGATGTTGGACATGGGACGGGCGCCGATAGGGGAGCGGGCGCGCGGTTGCAATGGGCGGTTGCAGTAGAAAGCGGCCTTCGGCAGGGTGAAAGTGGATAGCTGGTACTGTGCGCTTGCGCTCAGGCCATGGAGCGGGGCAAGTTTCGGATCATGTCAGCCTTCCTCTTTCGCCCCAGCCAGACCAATGCGATTTTCGGCGTGGACGAGGCCGGTCGCGGGCCGTTGGCTGGGCCGGTGGTTGCCGGTGCCGTCTTGCTGGGAGACGATGCGCCGGAAGGTCTCGACGATTCCAAGAAGCTCTCGGCCAAGCGCCGCGCGGAACTCGAAGAGCAGATCAAGGCGCGCTGCCATTGGGCGATCGGCGTGGCCGAAGTCGACGAGATCGACCGTATCAACATCTTTCAGGCGACCATGCTGGCCATGACCCGCGCCGTGGCGGCTTTGTGCGAAACTCTTGGCGGCGAGCCCGGGCACGTCCTGATCGACGGCAACATGACGCCTGCCGGGCGCTGCGGCGAGTGGCGCTGGACGGCACGGGCAATTGTCGGCGGCGACGGCATAGAGCCTTGCATTTCCGCGGCTTCTATCATTGCGAAGGAACACCGCGATCGGCTGATGCGGAGCCTTGCCGAGGCGCATCCGCACTATGGCTGGGAGCGCAACATGGGCTATGGCACACGGGAGCATCTTGAGGCGCTCCGCCGCCATGGCCCCGCCCCTTGCCATCGCCGCAGTTTCGCGCCGGTCGCCCAACTGGAGTTGCAGGTATGACAGGATTCACCGAGGCCGATGTTCCCGATCAGTCAGGCAAATGCTTCATCGTTACCGGCGCCAACACCGGGCTGGGCTTCGATGTCGCGCGGGTGCTGGCAGGCAAGGGCGCCCGGGTGCTGCTTGCCTGCCGCGATGCGGGCAAGGCGGCGGAAGCCATCGGGAGGATTGGTGCAGGGGATATGGCGCACCTGCCGCTCGATCTGGCGGACCTTGCCAGCGTGCGAGCTGCTGCCGAGGCTGCATCGCGCGAGCCGCGCATCGATGGCTTGATCAACAATGCCGGCGTAATGATTCCGCCGCTCACCCGCACGGCGCAGGGCTTTGAATTGCAGTTCGGGGTCAATCACCTGGGCCATTTCGCGCTGACTGGGCTGCTCTTGCCCAAGCTGGCCCAGGCTCCCGCCGCGCGGGTGGTGGTCACGGCCAGCCTGGCCCACCGGCGCGGCGTGATCAATTGGGACGATCTCAATTCGGAAAAGGATTACAATCGCGGCGCTTGCTATGGCCAAAGCAAGCTGGCGAACATGCTGCACTTTGCCGAGCTGGATCGCAGACTGCGCGCTGCCCGCTCGCCCGTGTCGGCGCTGGGCTGCCATCCGGGCGTCGCCGCGACCGATCTGATGCGCAACACCGGGTGGTTCCGTCCGCTCGCGCCGCTGCTCGGGGTATTCCTGAACACGGCGGCGAAAGGCGCATGGCCAGCCTTGCAGGCGGCCTGCGATCCGGCGGCAGAAGGCGGGGACTACTATGGCCCGCAAGGTCTGGGCGAAACGCGCGGCGCCTCGGGGCCGGCGAGCCGCACTGCGGCGGCGCTCGATGAAGGGCTGGCGCGGCGCTTGTGGAATGTTTCGGTGGAAATGACCGGAGTGGATCCCGGCCTTTCGCCCTCCTAGCTTCCTCCGCTTACCCCCATGCCAGCTTGTGCATCGAGGCAAGATAGGCCTGCATGCGCTCTTCCATCGCTTCCGGGCCAGTTGGCAGAGCCGGCTCGTCGCCCTCACTGCCGGCTTCTGCCCCCGCTTTCATGTCGTCCTTGCTGTTGACCCGTGGGTAGGGCTCGGGCGGAACCGGCACGTCCAGAAAAGCGCACAGCGGTTCCCACCCCTCAGCCGAACGGTGGACCAGCAGGCGCTCAGGCGGCAGGTCGGCAATCACTTCCTCGCGCCAGCGGTTGAAGTAATCCGTCATCCACGCCCGGTCGTCGAGGTGATCAATGAAGGGCCCGACGACTGCGCCACGCATGAATTCGCTGACCGGGCTGTCTATGAAAGCGGCGATGTTGCCGGGCGAAAAGATTGTCTGGCGCACGGAATCGTACCAGCTTTCCGCATCGCGATCGGACAGGATGACTTTTGCATCCGGATAATGGGCGGCCAGTTCGCGCCAGTAAGTGCAGGTTGGATAGTCAACGGTAGAAGCGAATCCGTCGAATATGGCATCCCAGTCCGGCGCGCCATTCACTACGGCAAACCACTGCGGCATGCGCTTGCGCGCCTGACCCATCACCTCGGTCATATGATAGCACGGGCCAAAGCCGATGTGCTCGAGAGCCAGCTTCAGTGACAGGGTGCCAGTCCGCCCGAGGCCCGCACCGATAACTTTCAATGCCATGTCGCAAAATCCTCTCGATTGGCCGCTCGCCCAAGCTGCCGAAAAAAATTACTGCGCGCGAGTCCGCAAAGCCACACCACCATATGTTGAGTCCGGGCATTCCTTGCCGACTCAACATGCAGTGCCGTGCCCGATGTGTTCCGGCGGCGTTGAGCAATCCTTAACCATGGTCTGCAAGGATTCGCCTGAAGTCAGCACTTGACGCGGACTCCACGAGGACTCACCCTGTGGATAAGTCAGGGGGCAATGTCGGACAAATGACACAGGTAATGCTGAAGGAACCGCCGCGCGTGCGCGGCAAGGCTGGAGCGCAGCCTGGGCAGGATCTGCCGCTGGGCAAGATCCTGGACGGCGATTGCATCGAGGCCATGCGCAGTCTGCCTGCGGCCAGCGTCGACATGATTTTCGCCGATCCCCCCTACAATCTCCAGCTTGGCGGCGATCTCTCGCGGCCCGATGGCAGCCATGTCGACGCCGTGACCGATCACTGGGACCAGTTCGACAGTTTCGCTGCCTATGACGCGTTTTCGCGTGCCTGGCTGGCCGAGGCGCGGCGCATTCTGAAGCCTGCCGGTTCGATCTGGGTGATCGGATCCTATCACAACATCTTCCGCCTTGGCGCGATGATGCAGGACATGGGCTTCTGGATCCTCAACGACATCGTCTGGCGCAAGGCCAATCCCATGCCCAATTTCAAGGGCACGCGCTTCACCAACGCGCACGAAACGCTGATCTGGGCTTCGATGGGCGAGAAAGCGAAATACACCTTCAACTACCGCGCGATGAAGACGCTGAACGATGAATTGCAGATGCGCAGCGACTGGGTGCTGCCGATCTGCAACGGGCCGGAGCGGCTCAAGAAAGGCGGACACAAAGTCCACCCCACGCAGAAGCCCGAGGCGCTGCTATACCGGGTGATGCTGGCGACGACCAACAAGGGCGATGTCGTACTCGATCCCTTCTTCGGCACGGGCACCACGGGCGCGGTTGCCAAGCGGCTTGGCCGCGAATGGATCGGCTGCGAGCGCGAGGGGCCTTACCGCGAGGCCGCACTTGAGCGGATCGAGATGGCGCTGCCGCTCGATGAAAGCGCGATTGCGACGATGCAGAGTCCCAAGAGCGCGCCCAAAGTGGCTTTCGGCACGCTGGTGGAAACCGGCTGGATTGCGCCGGGGAGCATCGTTTGTGACAAGAAACGCCGGCACAAGGCCCAGGTCCGCACGGATGGCTCGCTGCTGTGCGGTGCCGACAGTGCCTCGATTCACGGGCTCGGTGCTAAATTGCAGGGCGCGCCCTCGTGTAATGGCTGGACTTTCTGGCACATTGAGCATGAAGGTGAATTGAAGCCGATCGACGCCATCCGTCAGCTCTATCTGCTGGCGACGGAGGACTAGTTCTTCAGGGTG
>Ga0075370_10000045_pt1 | contig 37777 bp, 35 predicted proteins | sample EndMethybrTD3035_FD_71398 | JGI IMG/M metagenome (GOLD analysis project Ga0075370, IMG submission 71398) | Populus endosphere microbial communities from Tennessee, USA - Endosphere MetaG P. TD hybrid TD303-5 | ecosystem: Host-associated > Plants > Roots > Endosphere | place: USA: Tennessee... | reverse complement strand
GGTGGGTGCGGCGCAGGGCGCGCTCGATGCGGCCCGGCGCTACCTGCATGAACGCCAGCAGTTCGGCAAGCCGATCGCGAGCTTCCAGGCGCTGCAGTTCAAGCTGGCCGACATGGCAACCGAGCTGGTCGCGGCGCGGCAGATGGTGCGGCTTGCCGCAAGCAAGCTCGATGCGGGCCATGCCGATGCCAGCACCTATTGCGCCATGGCCAAGCGCTTTGCGACCGATGCCGGCTTCAGCATCTGCAACGATGCGCTCCAACTGCACGGGGGCTACGGCTACCTGAGTGAGTTTCCGCTGGAGCGGCTGGTGCGCGATACCCGCGTGCACCAGATCCTCGAAGGCACCAACGAGATCATGCGCGTGATCGTTGCGCGAAAATTGCTGGAAGGGGACAGCGACATCCGCTGAGACCCCGCATCCAGAACCTCTTTCAAGACAATGACCGACTCCGTAGTTCTCTTCGACGAAATCAAGACCGCCGGCGGCCAGCGCTTCGGCGTTGCAGCGCTCAACGCACCGGCATCGCTCAACGCGCTTTCCGTGGACATGGTGCGCCTGCTCACGCCCAAGCTGCGCGAATGGGCGGCCGACGATGGCATCGTCGGCGTGCTGCTGCAGGCCGCGGGCGAGAAGGCCTTCTGCGCCGGCGGCGACCTGCGCCAGCTGTACCAGACGCTGCTCGAATGCGGCCCTGCGCGCAACACCTACGCCGAAGACTTCTTCCGCGAGGAATACGAGCTCGACTACCTGATCCACACCTTTCCCAAGCCCTTCCTCTGCTGGGGCCACGGCATCGTGATGGGCGGTGGCGTGGGTCTGATGTCGGGCTGTTCGCACCGCGTGGTCACTGTGCAGAGCCGCATCGCCATGCCTGAGATCAGCATCGGGCTCTATCCCGATGTGGGTGGCAGTTGGTTCCTCCGGCGCACGCCGGGGCGCACGGGTCTGTTCCTGGCGCTCACGGCCGCCAACCTCAATGCGGCCGATGCCATCTTCTGCGGTTTGGCCGACGTGCTGGTGCCGCATGAGCGCAAGGGCCAGGTGCTCGAAGCGATTGCGGCCGCACGCTGGAGCGGCGAGCAGAAGGCCGACCGCGCCGAGCTTTCGCGCATTCTTGCGCGCGCCGGCGAAGGCGCCGAGATGCCGCCGTCGAAGGTGCGCGAGCACTACGACACCATCAACGCCCTGATGGCCGGCGACGACCTGCTCGACATCGCCAAGCGCCTGCGCAACCTGCAGAGCGACGACCCGTGGCTGCAGTCCGCGTCCAAGACCTTTGTGAAGGGCGCCCCGAGTTCGGCCGCGCTGAGCTTCGAGCTCTGGCAGCGCGTGCACCGCATGTCGCTGGCCGAGGTGTTCCGGCTCGAATACTGGGCCTCGCTGGGTTTCTGCGCGCACAAGGACTTTGCCGAGGGCATCCGCGCGGTGCTGATCGACAAGGACCGCAATCCACGCTGGAACCCCGCCGCCATCGAAGAGATCACGCCGGCATTCATCGAAGACCACCTACGCCCGCGCGGAGAAATGCCGGCCGAGCTGGCTGCGCTGGCCTGAGCTTCTTCTACAAATACAACGGAGACGAGCAAATGAAAATCGCATTCATCGGCCTCGGCCACATGGGCGGCCCCATGGCGCTGAACCTGCGCAAGGCAGGCTACACGCTCAAGGCCTTCGACCTCTCGGAAGAGGCCTGCAAGAAATACGATGCCGAGGGCCTGCCCATTGCCGCATCGGCCGCCGAAGCGGTGGCCGATGCGGACGTGGTCATCAGCATGCTGCCCGCTAGCGTGCACGTGGAAGGCTTGTTTCTCGGCAGCGCGGGCAAGCCGGCACTGCTCGACAGCATTCGCGCCGGCGCCCTCGTGATCGACAGCAGCACCATCGCGGCCGCCACCTCGCGCAAGGTGGCTGAAGCGGCGGCTGCCAAGGGCATCGCCATGATCGACGCGCCGGTTTCCGGCGGCACCGGCGGCGCCATCGCCGGTACGCTGACCTTCATGGTGGGCGGCGAAACCGACGACCTAGACCGCGCGCGTCCCGTGCTCGAGAAGATGGGCGCCAACATCTTCCATGCGGGCGGCGTTGGCGCCGGCCAGACCGCCAAGATCTGCAACAACATGCTGCTCGGCATCCTGATGATCGGCACTTCCGAAGCACTGGCGCTGGGCGTTGCCAACGGGCTCGACCCCAAGGTGCTGTCCGAAATCATGCGCCGCAGTTCGGGCGGCAACTGGGCACTCGAAAAGTACAACCCGATGCCCGGCGTCATGGAAGCAGCACCCGCGTCCAAGAACTACGCGGGCGGCTTCGGCACCGACCTGATGCTCAAGGACCTGGGCCTTGCGCAGGAAAACGCCACGGCAGTTCGTGCCGCCACGCCGCTCGGCGGACTGGCACGCAGCCTCTATGCGGCGCACAGCCTCGCGGGCCATGGGGCGCTCGATTTTTCGAGTGTGCTGAAGCTGCTGCAAAAGGCTTCCTAGCCGCCGGGGCTCATTGGCGGCTCTGCGCTGCGGCCACGGGCCGTCCGGCTTTCTGGAGCTTCGACATCGACACCAGGATCCCGGCCGCCATCAGGTTGGCGCCGATGCTCGCGAGTATCGGCAGCATGTAGCTGCGGCTCAGGTCGAAGGCAAAACCCGCCGCGCTCGGACCGACCAGGGTGCCGAACGCGACGCTGGTGTAGAGCACGCCCAGGATCGCGCTGATGCTGCGGCCGCCGAACCAGTCCATGACCAGCGCGGGCAGCAGCGCGACAAACCCGCCATAGAACACGCCGTAGGCGAACGCGAAGATGGCCAGGCCCCAGAACCTACCGGACACCGCCCACACCACCAGCGAAAGCGCCATGCCCGCGGACATCAGCGGCAGCGCGAGCTGGCGTCCGAGGCGATCGGCCAGTCCGCCTAGAAAAAAGCGCCCGGCGGTGCTGCCGACGCCGATCGATCCCAGCAGGAGAACGGCCGAGCCCGGCGGCACGCCGTGGTCCAGCGCATAGGGCACAAGATGCACGAAGGGGACGAACAGCCCAAAGGAACTGATCAGGCACGCTGCGTAGAGACCCGCGAACCGGCGCGACCTCGTGGCTTCCCGCAGCGTGGCACCCGGGGGCGCCGCCGACGGAGCCTGCGCCAGCAGCGGGTCGCCGTCGGGCCCGAGCCCGCGGTCTTGCGGGTCGCTCTCGATCAGCAAGGCCATGCCCACGCCCACCACCGCGGCGATGCACCCGAGCGCCAGATAGGCATGCCGCCATCCCAGCGTCTCGATGAGGAATGCCGCCAGCGGCGGCATCACGAGCGTGCCCACGCCGATGCCGCTCACGGCCAACCCGGAGGCGAACCCGCGGCGGCGGCGGAACCAGCGCTGCACCGCGCCCAGCACCGGCACGTAGGATGCGCCGACCCCGAGGCCCACGCCGAGTCCGTAAGCAAGATAGATCTGGCTCAGCGTGCGGGCCTGCCCCGCCGCGGCCAGCCCCAGGCCCACCAGCAGCATGCCCGCGACCGCGAGCCGCCGCGATCCCCATCGGTCCGCGAGCGGGCCGCTCACCACGCCCAGGCCGAAATACAGGAAGCCTGCGATCGAGAACACCAGCGATGCCGATCCGCGCGAAGCACCGAAATCGCGCTGCAGCGACTCGAGAAAGGCGCTGAAGGTGTAGGCGCTGCCGAAGCCCATCAGCGTGACCGTGAAAGCACCGGCAACCACGAACCAGCCGCGGAAGATGCCAGCGCGCGGCGATGGGAGTGGGGAGTTCAGGCGAGAGATATTCATGGTCAATCCAATGGATGGCGGCGATGCCAACGGGTGGCACCCTGGAACGCGGCACCGGCCCGAACCAGCGTCGCTTCGTCCATGTGCGCGGCGGCCAGCTGAAACGCGAGCGGCATTCCGGCCTTGGTGACTCCGCCGGGCAGCGTGATCGTGGGATGTCCCGTCATGTCGAAGGGGGCGGTGTAGCGCAGCAGCACGGACACCAGCGATGGCGTCCGGGCCAGGGCCTGCATTTCCGCGACGGTGGGCGAGGCGAAGGGTTGCACGGGAATCAGCAGTACGTCGACATCGCCGAACACCGCGGCCATGCGGCCCCGCAGCGCCATGCGGCGCAAGAGGATTCGTTGCAGTTCGGTGCCGCTGACCGACCGGCCGGCCTCGACGACCGATGCGAACACCGGGCCATACTCGCTCTTGCGGGCCGGGTAAGTGGCAGCATGCGCAACCGCCGCCTCCACGGCGCAAAGCGGAAACCAGTCCGCCACGGCCTGCGCCACATCGGAAAGGCGCAGTTCGACGATGCGGGCACCCAGCGCGCGAAAGGTCTCGATGGCATCGGCCAACATGGCCGCTGTCGCGGAGTCCACGCCATCGCTGTTCCATGCGGCATCGATGCCGATGCGCAGGCCCCGCACGCCTTGGTGCACCGCTGCGAGATAGTCAGGCACCGGATCGAGCGATGCGCTCGGGTCCTCCGCATCCGCGCCAGCGATCACGCCGAGCAGCACGCCGGCATCGACTGCACTGCGCGCCATCGGCCCCACATGGTCCAGCGACGGCGCGAGTGCGAGAACGCCATGGCGGCTCACACGGCCCCAGCTCGGCTTCAGGCCGGTCAGGCCATTGGCGGCGCATGGAAAGCGGATCGAGCCTCCCGTATCGGACCCCAGCGAACCGTAGCAGAGGCCGGCCGCCGTCGCCACGCCCGAGCCGCTGGAAGACATGCCCGGCCAATGATCCGCATGCCACGGGTTGCGTGGCGCTTCGATGGAAGGGTGGTGATCGGAATAGGCGCCCTCGGTGAGTTGAAGCTTGCCCAGAAGCACTGCGCCGGCTTGCTTCAGGCGGCACACCGCGGTCGCGTCTTCTGCCGGGACGCGGTTGCGGTGGATCGCCATGCCGCCCGCGGTGGCGAAGCCTGCCGTGTCGCACAGGTCTTTCACCGCCACAGGAACGCCGTGCAGCGGACCACGATAGAAGCCGGCCCCGATCTCTGCTTCCGCCGCCTCGGCTTGCGCCATCGCGGCATCCGCCATGACCAGCGCGTAGCTGTGAAGCTTGCCGTCAAGCGCAGCGATGCGGTCGAGCTGGGCGCGTGCCGCAGCCACAGGCGAGATCTCGCCCGAGCGGATGCGCGCAGCCAGTTCCGTCAGGTCGAGGTAATGAAGGGCCGTGTCCCCGCTGGTGTTCGGGGATTCAGAATATCTAAGCTCAGATGAATCGTGAAAACGCTGCATGCTTGCCTTTGGTCTTTGCACTGCCCAATAATCACTCTTGGCACTCAGCCACGCAAACCAGATCTTCTGAGGTATTCGCCTTAGATTTACTGAATCATGGAACATCGGCTCCCGCCGCTCAATGCACTCCGCGCCTTCGAGGCGGCGGCCCGCCACTTGTCGGTGAAAAACGCGGCCGACGAGTTGTGCGTGACCCCCGGCGCGGTAAGCCAGTTGATCAAGTCGCTGGAACTGCATCTCGGCGTGCCGCTCTTTCGCCGTGCGAACCGCGGCATCTTTCTGAGCGACGCCGGCCAGGCGTACCTGCCGCCGGTGCGCAACGCCTTCCGCCAGATCAGCGATGCCTCGCGCCGCGTCGCGGTGCCGGTGGAAACGGGCATCCTCACGGTCAGCGCCACACCGTTCTTCGCTTCCGCCTGGCTGGTGCCGCGCCTGAAGAATTTCCAGGATGCGCATCCCGGCATCGACCTGCAGATCGTGAGCAGCACTGCGCTGGCCGACTTTTCGCGTGACGGCGTCGACGTTGCCATCCGCCATGGCCTCGGCAGCTACCGCGGCTTGAGCAGCCAGCGCGTGCTGACGGTGGAAATCGTTCCCGTCGCGGCGCCCGCACTGGTCGAACGCCTGGGCATGCCGGCGGCGCCGGCTGAGCTCAAGCGCTGGCCGCGCGTGAACGATGCGGACCGCAAGGCCTGGCACTTGTGGTTCGAAGCCCAGGGTATCGAAGACACGGGGCCGGCCCGCGGCCCCTCGTTCGACGATTCGGGCCTGCTGCTGAAAGCGGTGCTCATGGGGCAGGGCGCGGCCTTGCTGCCCGCGGCCCTGGTGGCCGACGATCTGGCGGAGGGCCGGCTGGTCCAGCTCTCCGATGTGAGCTGGCTGGAAGACTTCGCCTACTACCTCGTCTGCCCGGAGGGCACCCGCGACCGGCCCAAGGTTGCCGCCTTCCGCGAATGGATCGTCAGCGAGGCCAGCAGAAAACCCGTCCGGCCGCGCAAGAAGATGCCGATCAAAGCAGCTCGATCCCGGGCAGGCTCTTGAAGCAGCTCTCGCGCGTGATGCGCACGAAGTCCGCGAGCCACGGCTGGCCGGACGTGCCCTGCGTGCAAGCCATGTAGAGCCGCCCCGTCAGGCCCTTGCTGCCCACGCGCCGCGCCGTCACGTAGCCGCGGTCCAGGTAGTTCTGCACCGCCCACAGAGGCAGCGTCGCCACGCCGCGGCCGCTCGCCACCAATTGAAGCATTGCCACTGTGAGTTCGGTTGTGCGCCGGTGCGCGGGCTCCACGCCCGCCGGGGCCAGCACCTGGCGCACGATGTCGAGCATCTCGTCCGGCACGGGGTAGGTGATGAGCGTCTGGTCGGCAAAGTGGCGCGCCGTGAGATGCGCCTTGGCCGTGAGCGCATGGTCGTTGGCGAGCAGCGCGACGATTTCGAAGCGGAACAGCGCGTGGTAGTCCACCGTCTCGTCGGGGTCCTCTTCGGAAACGATGGCGACTTCGGCGCGGTTCTGCATCACCAGCGCGATCGGGTCGGGGTGGAAACCCGAGACGATGTCGAGCTCGATCTCGGGCCAGCGCTGGCGGAAGGCGTCCATGGCCGGCATCAGCCAGTCGAAGCAGGTGTGGCACTCGACCACGATGCGCAGCTGCCCGCTGCGTCCCAAGGCAAGCCGCGCCACGTCGCGCTCGGCTTCTTCGACCAGCGGCAGCGCGGTATCCGCCAGTTGCAAGAGCCGCAGCCCGGTGGTGCTGAACTGGGGCGGAACCGACTTGCGCTCGAAGAGCTGCGCGCCGTAGCGGTCTTCGAGCAGCTTGATCTGGTGCGACAGCGCCGACTGCGTGAGGTTGAGCAACTGCGCCGCACGCACCAGGCTGCCGGTGTCGCGAAGCGCAACCAGCGTGCGCAGGTGGCGTATCTCGAGGATCGACTGCAACATGAATGAATTTCAAGTCAAAGGGCAAAACGTTTCGTTTGAATCATATGCCCCAAAGCCCGACCATTGCGGATTCTCAAGATACAGCGACCGGAACACCTGCAATGACCACCCGCATCCACACCCTCGGCTTTCCGCGCATGGGCGCCAACCGGGAACTGAAGTTCGCACTCGAAAAGCACTGGCGCGGGGAGATCGACCGCGCCGCGCTCGAAGCTGTTGGCGAACAGCTGCGCGAGCGCCACTGGGAGGCCCAGCGTGACGCGGGGCTCGACTACGTGACCGTAGGCGACTTCGCCTTCTATGACCAAGTGGCCAACCACATTCAGCTGCTGGGCTGCGAACCGGAGCGCTTCGGCTTCAAGGGCGATGAGCCCGAGCTGTCGCGCTACTTCAAGATGGCCCGCGGCGTGGAAGACGAAGCCGGCCACGTGCACGATGCCGGCTGCAACCACGGCAGCGAAGGCACCTTCGCGCTCGAGATGACCAAGTGGTTCGACACCAACTACCACTACCTCGTGCCCGAATTCACCGCGGCCACGCAGTTCAAGCTGGCGTCCACGCGGCTGTTCGACGAAGTGGCGCAGGCGCAGCAGGCCGGGCATGCGGTCAAGGCCGTGCTGCTCGGGCCGCTGAGTTTCCTGTACCTCGGCAAGGAAAAAGAAGCAGGCTTCGACCGCTTCTCGCTGCTCGACGCATTGCTGCCCGTGTACGAAGGGGTGCTGAACCGCCTCAAGCAGCAGGGCGTTGAGTGGGTGCAGATCGACGAGCCGATCCTCGGCCTGGACCTGCCCGAAGCCTGGCGCAACGCCTTCGAGCGCACCTATTGGCAACTGGCCCGCAGCGCACCCAAGCTGCTGCTGGCCACGTACTTCTCGCCGCTGTCGGACAACCTGCGCCTGGCCTGCCAACTGCCTGTGGCCGGCCTGCACGTGGACGCCGTTCGTTCGCCGCAGGAGCTGACCGGCGTTGCCGATTGGCTGTCGGCGCACAAGGTGCTGTCGGTGGGCATCGTCGATGGCCGCAACATCTGGCGCACCGATCCCGATGCGGCGCTGGCCGCGCTGCGTCCCGTCGTCGACAAGAACCGCGGCGAGCTGTGGATCGCGCCTTCATGCTCGCTGCTGCATGTGCCGTTCAGCCTCGCGGCCGAAAACAAGCTCGATGCGGAGCTCAAGTCGTGGCTCGCCTTTGCGGTCGAGAAGCTGGACGAATTGCGCGTGCTGCGCGCCGTGCTCGACGGCCGCGAAAGCTCGGTGGCCGAAGAGCTCCGGGCCGCGCGCGCCGCCGTGGCCGCACGGCGCGTGAGCCCGCGCGTGCACCGCGCCGACGTGGCGCTGCGGCTGGCGCGCAGCGTGGCCGGGGATCACCAGCGCAGGTCCGCATTCGGACAGCGGCAGTTGGTGCAGCGCGCGCGCTTCGCGTTCCCTGCGCTGCCCACCACCACCATCGGCTCGTTCCCGCAGACCAGGGAAATCCGCGCCGCGCGTGCCGCCTTCAAGCGCGGCGAGCTCGATGCAGCGGGCTACAGCGAGAAGATGCGCGCCGAGATCGCACTGGCCGTGCGCAAGCAGGAAGAACTGGGTATCGACGTGCTTGTGCACGGCGAGGCCGAGCGCAACGACATGGTCGAGTACTTCGGCGAACAGCTTGACGGCTTTGCCTTCACCGCCAACGGCTGGGTACAGTCGTACGGCTCGCGCTGCGTCAAGCCGCCGGTCATCTTTGGCGACGTGGCGCGCCCGGCGGCGATGACCGTCGAGTGGACCGCCTATGCGCAGAGCCTTACCAGGCTGCCGATGAAGGGCATGTTGACCGGCCCCGTCACCATCCTGCAATGGTCCTTCGTTCGCAACGACCAGCCGCGCAGCACCACCTGCGAGCAGATTGCCTGGGCGATCCGCGACGAGGTGGTCGACCTGGAGGCCGCGGGTATCGGCATCATCCAGATCGACGAACCCGCGATCCGCGAGGGCCTCCCGCTGCGCCGCGCTGGCTGGCCGGCCTACCTGAAGTCGGCCACGCGCGCCTTTCGCATAAGCGCCTCGGGCGTGCGCGACGAGACGCAGATCCACACCCACATGTGCTATTCGGAGTTCAACGACATCCTGCCGGAGATCGCGGCCATGGACGCGGACGTGATCACCATCGAGACCAGCCGCTCCGACATGGAGTTGCTGCGCGGCTTCGGCGGCGAGCAGGACGCGGGCGGCTTCCGCTACCCGAACGAGATCGGCCCCGGCGTGTACGACATCCATTCGCCGCGCGTTCCCTCCGTGGACGAAATCGTGCGCCTCATGCGCAAGGCCGCGGGCGTGGTGCCGCTGGAGAATCTCTGGATCAACCCCGATTGCGGCCTGAAAACCCGCGGCTGGCCCGAGACGGAGGCGGCGCTGTCGAACATGGTGGCCGCCGCGAAGCTGCTGCGCAAGGAGTTGGCAGCTGCCTGAAGCGCGGGCAATCGTGGCGCGGCCAATAATGGCGCCATGCTTGCCCTTCCAGTTTCATCGCGGCGCTTCTTCTTTGCGCCCGTTTTTCTCCTGTCGTTGTTGCTCGCGCCGGCCATGGCCGCGGCGCAGGACCGTGCCCAGGCCCTGATGCTGTTCGAAGGCGTGCAGGCGCGCTACCAGGCGTCTTATGCACCCGGCGCCGTCTCGCGCGATGCGCGCCTGCTGCTGGATCCTCCCGACCAGGCCATTGCAGACAGGGCGCTCCAGGCATTGGACGCAGCGGCTGCACGATCTTTCGACGTGGCGGCTTCGGTGGCTGCAATCCAGCAGGAAGTGGCCGCTGCCGGCAAAGGCGGCGCGGCGCCGAGCCAGCAGGTGCAGGGCGCGGTGGTCCGCTTCGCGAAGCTGCGCGCCGACTACGCCGCGATGGACGACGCAGGCAAGCTGGAGTTCTTCAACCGCGAGCGCGCGAAGCCGGCCGATCCCGCCCGCACGGAACTGCTCGAGCGCATGGCTGTGGCCGACGTGCGCGAAGTCGACTTTTCGAGTCAACTGCTGTTGAGCTCCGTCGTCAAGCAACTGGCGCGCGGCAATGCCGGCCAGTTCACTTCGTTGCCCGACCGCACGCTCGACATGGCGGTCGACACGCTGTGGTCGCGCGGCGTCACGTCGCCGCGCCCGCGCAACCTGCTGACCGTGGCGCGCGAATTCGAGAAGCAGGTCACGCAAGCCTTGCTCGCGGCATTGCCGGATGCCGACGTGGCTGCCTTGCTGGCCTGGCGCAACGACCCCCAGGCCGCGGCCGAGCGCGAAGCGCTGGTGGGCACCTATCGTGCGGAGGTCAAGTCGAGCGGCGCCGTGGCGATCCGGACACTGGTGCGCGGTTGGCCGCGTTCTTGACCGCTGCACGCGCAGCACCGTACTTGTCGGGCGCCACGGCATAGGGCATGAAACGGCTCTGGTTTTCGTCCACGTCGAGCGGCCGGCCCACGAACGGAAAGGCACGCTGCGGGCAGGCCTCTCGCTCGCACACCTTGCAGCCGGCACCGATGGGTGTCGGCACATCGGGGTCGCGCAAATCCATTCCCTTGGAGTAGACGAGCCGCGTCGCGTGGCCGACGTCGCAGCCAAGGCCGATCGAAAAAGTCTTGTTTGGCGAGCCGTAGCCGCGGTAGCCGTGAGACACGGTGCGCGCGATCCAGAGGTAGGCGCGGCCGTCGGGCATGCGCGCCAGCTGCGTGAGCACGCGGCCGGGCTGCGCAAAGGCTTCGTACACGTTCCATAGCGGGCAGGTGCCGCCGGTCTTCGAGAAGTGGAAGTGCGTGGCCGATTGCCGCTTCGAGATGTTGCCCGCCCGATCAACCCGAATCAGGAAGAACGGCACGCCGCGCGCCTCGGGCCGCTGCAGCGAGCTCAGGCGGTGGCAGATGGTCTCGAAGCCGACGCCGAAGCGCCGCGCGAGCTGGTCGATGTCGTAGCGCAGCTGCTCGGCCGCTTCGAGAAAAACGCCGTAGGGCAAGAGCAGGGCGGCCGCGAAGTAGTTGGCCAGGCCGATGCGCGCGAGCGAGCGTGCGGTATCGCTCGACAGCGGTGCTTCGGCCACCAGCGTATCGATCATGCCGCCGAGTTCGAGGAACGCGAGCTGCGTTGCGAGCTGGAAGGCATGCTGGCCCGGTTCCAGGTAGCGCGAGAGCCGCAGCACGCGCGTGGCCGGGTCGTAGCGGCGTTGCGCGCCGCCTTCATCGTCCTCGGCCGGAATTACCTGCACGCCATGCGCTTCGAGAAGGCGATGCGCGAGCCGGTCGCCCGGGCTGCCTTCACGAAGCCGCCATTCCGCGGAGAAGGATTCGGCGGCATCGTCCAGTGGCGCGATGTGGTTCTGGTGTGCAAAGAAAAAGTCGCGCACTTCTTCGAAGGGCATCGGCCGCGCCTGCGGCATGCGCGCAAGGTCGCCGCGGCCGTCGCCGAGTTCGGCCGCCAAAGCTTCGAGCCGTTCCATTGCGTCGCGGTGCCGCTGGTGCAGCGCTACCAGCGCGCGGCCCACGGCCGGCATCTGCGTGGCCACTTCGCGCAGCTCCGCGAGCGCGACGGCATCGCCGCCCGGGTTGTCGGCCAGCGCCTCGCGCAGGCTGGCTACCAGACGCGCCTCCTCGTCTTCAGAGAACGCCTGGATGTCGACACCGAGCGTGGCATGCAGGCGCAGCAGCACCGGCACCGTGAGTGGGCGCTGGTTCTGTTCGATCTGGTTCAGGTAACTGGGCGACAACCCGAGTTGCTGTGCCAGCGCGAACTGGCTCAAGCCGCGCTCTTCGCGCAGGCTTCGCAGGCGCACGCCCATGAAGGTCTTCTTCATTGTCGATCCATTCTTCGCAAGATTCGCAGATTCGATGGCGCTGCCTTCGCAATCATTCGCCAATTCAGTCATTCATTATGGACACGATCTTGCGTAAATTGCGAATATGCAAAACGCACGCGGCACCGTCCGATTGATCGAGGTGGTGTTTCCGGAACACACCAACCACTACGGCACCCTGTTCGGCGGGCAGGCGCTGCAGCTGCTGTCGAAGGCGGCGTTCCTGGCGGGCCGCGGCTTCGCGCGCGGAGACGTGGTGATGGCGCGCTGCGGCGAGGTTCTGTTCCATGCGCCGGTGCGCCTCGGCAGCACGCTCGTGCTCGATACGGAGGTCTCGCGCGTGGGCCGCAGCTCGCTCACCGTGCGCGTGGCCGGCAGCGTGCAGGACGTGGCCACCGACGCGCTCACGCGCGTGCTAGACGGCGAATTCGAGATGGTGGCGGTGGACGCCGCCGGACGGCCGGTGCGGCTGGCAAGCCCGCCACACCTTCATCAACAAACATTCGAGGAGACGGTATGACATTGCTGACAGAGAACGCGCCCGCCGCCGGCTTCAAGCCGAAGAAATCCGTCGCGCTTTCAGGCGTGACCGCGGGCAACACCGCGCTGTGCACCGTGGGACGCACGGGCAACGATTTGCACTACCGCGGCTACGACATCCTCGACATTGCCGATGTCTGCGAGTTCGAGGAAATCGCGCACCTGCTGGTGCATGGCAAGCTGCCCAATGCATCCGAGTTGCGTGCCTACAAGAGCCGCCTCAAGGCGATGCGCGGCCTGCCCGCGAGCGTGAAGGAGGCGCTGGAGCGCCTGCCCGCCAGCGCGCATCCGATGGACGTGATGCGCACCGGCGTCTCGGCGCTCGGCTGCGTGCTGCCTGAGAAGGACGACCATTCGCTCCCCGGCGCGCGCGACATCGCCGACCGGCTCATGGCCTCACTGGGCTCGATGCTGCTCTACTGGTATCACTGGTCCACACAGGGGCGGCGCATCGAGGTCGAGACCGACGACGATTCGATCGGTGCGCACTTCCTGCACCTGCTGCATGGCCGCGCGCCCTCGGCGAGCTGGGAACGCGCCATGCACACTTCGCTCAACCTCTATGCCGAGCACGAGTTCAACGCATCGACCTTCACCGCGCGCGTGGTCGCGGGCACGGGCTCCGACGTGTATTCGGCCATCACCGGCGCCATTGGCGCGCTGCGCGGGCCCAAGCATGGGGGCGCCAACGAGGTGGCCTTCGAGATCCAGAAGCGCTACGACGCGCCCGATGAAGCCGAGGCGGACATCCGCCGCCGCGTGGACGCGAAAGAAGTGGTTATCGGCTTCGGCCACCCGGTCTACACCGTGTCGGACCCGCGCAATGCGGTCATCAAGCGGGTCGCGAAGGCGCTCTCGGGCGAGGCCGGCTCCACGCGCATGTATGACATTGCCGAGCGCATCGAGGCCGTGATGTGGGACGCAAAGAAGATGTTCCCGAACCTCGACTGGTTCAGCGCCGTGAGCTATCACATGCTCGGCGTGCCTACGGCCATGTTCACGCCGCTCTTCGTGATTGCGCGCACCAGCGGCTGGGCCGCGCACATCATCGAGCAGCGGCAGGACAACAAGATCATCCGCCCCAGCGCCAACTACACCGGTCCGGAAGACCTAGTCTTCGTGCCGATCTCCGATCGCCGCTGAAAAAACCCTCCTGTTTACCGTCAAAGAAAAATCATGTCCGCTCCCATCAGCAACATCCGCCCCGAACCCGACCAGGTGCTGGTCGATATCGTCGACTACGTGCTCGCGCACCAGCAGATCACCAGTGCGCTCGCCTATGAAACCGCACGCCATTGCCTGATCGACACGCTAGGCTGCGGCCTCGAGGCGCTCGAGTACCCGGCCTGCACCAAGCTGCTCGGCCCTATCGTGCCAGGCACGGTGGTGCCGCGCGGCGCCAAGGTGCCCGGCACGCCGCATCAGCTCGACCCGGTCCAGGCGGCGTTCAACATCGGCACCATGATTCGCTGGCTCGACTTCAACGACACCTGGCTTGCGGCGGAATGGGGGCATCCGAGCGACAACCTGGGCGGCATCCTCGCCACGGCCGACTGGCTCAGCCGCAATGCGGTGGCCGCCGGACGCAAGCCGCTCGTGATGCGCGATGTGCTCACCGCAATGATCCAGGCGCACGAGATCCAGGGCTGCCTTGCGCTGGAGAACTCGTTCAACAAGGTGGGGCTCGACCACGTGGTGCTGGTCAAGGTGGCCTCAACCGCGGTGGTGGCGCGTTTGATAGGCCTTTCGCGCGACGAGATCGTCAACGCGGTGTCGCTCGCATGGGTCGACGGGCAGAGCCTGCGCACCTATCGCCATGCGCCCAATACCGGCAGCCGCAAGAGCTGGGCCGCGGGCGATGCCACCAGCCGCGCGGTGCGGCTTGCACTGATCGCGAAGACCGGCGAGATGGGCTACCCGAGCGTGCTCAGTGCCAAGACCTGGGGCTTCTACGACGTGCTGTTCAAGGGCCAGCCTTTCAAATTCCAGCGGCCGTACGGAACCTACGTGATGGAGAACGTGCTGTTCAAGATCAGCTTCCCGGCCGAGTTCCACAGCCAGACGGCGGTGGAGGCGGGCATGTCGCTGCACGTGCAGTTGAAGCAGGCCGGCAAGACGGTGGAAGACATCGAGCGCGTGACCATCCGCACGCACGAGGCCTGCATTCGCATCATCGACAAGAAGGGACCGCTCGCCAATCCGGCCGACCGCGACCACTGCATCCAGTACATGGTGGCGGTGCCGATGATCTTCGGCCGCCTCACAGCCGCCGACTATGAAGACGGCGTGGCGAGCGACCCACGCATCGATGCGCTGCGGGCCAAGATCGTGTGCGTGGAAGACCCGCGCTTCACGGCCGACTACCACGATCCCGAAAAGCGCAGCATTGCCAACGCGCTGACCGTGGCCTTCAAGGACGGCACCAGTTTTGCCGAGGTGATCGTCGAATACCCCATCGGCCACAAGCGCCGCCGGGCCGAAGGCATTCCGCTGCTCGAAGCCAAGTTCCGTACCAACCTGGCCCGCCGCTTCGCACACAAGCAGCAGCAGGCCATCCTCGATGTGTCGCTCGATGCGATGAAGCTTGAAGCCATGCCGGTGCACGAGTATGTCGACCTCTATGCCGCCGCGTGACGCGATGCGAACCAACGACGAATCGCCGAAGAAAACCCTGCGCCGCTTGGTCGAGGCGCGCCGCGGCGTGCTGGTGCCGGGCGCGTTCAACGCGCTGTCGGCCCGCGTGATCGAAGACCTCGGCTTCGAGGCCATCTACGTCACGGGGGCCGGCGTCACCAACATGCACTTCGGCTTGCCCGACCAGGCGTTCATGGGCCTGCACGAGATAGCGGAGCACACCGCGCGTATTCGCGATGCGGTGAACCTGCCGCTGCTGGTGGATGCCGACACAGGCTTCGGCAATGCGCTCAACGTGCGGCATGCGGTGCGCGTGCTTGAGCGGGCAGGGGCCGACTGCATCCAGCTCGAGGACCAGGTCAGCCCCAAGCGCTGCGGCCATTTCGCGGGCAAGGCGGTGATCGACACGGCCGAGATGCTGGGCAAGATCAAGGCCGCGGTCGATGCGCGCACCGATGCCGGCATGCTCGTCATGGCCCGAACCGATGCGGCGGCCGTGCATGGCTTCGAAGCGGCCATCGAACGTGCGCAGCTGTTCAGCGAGGCCGGTGCCGATATTCTTTTCGTGGAAGCTGTGACAAAGGCCGACGAAGTGTGCGCCTTGCCGCAGCGGCTGGACAAGCCGCAACTCATGAACATGGTGATCGGCGGCAAGACGCCCACCTTCGGTGCCGAAGAACTCGGGGCGCTGGGTTATGGGCTGGTGCTTTACGCGAATGCCGCATTGCAGGGCGCGGTGGCTGGCATGCAACGTGCATTGACTGTGCTGCGCGACATCCGCCGCCTGGACGAAGACCCGTCGCTCGTGGTTTCGTTTGCCGAGCGGCAGCGCCTGGTCGGCAAGCCTGCGCTCGACGCGCTGGAGCAAAGGTACGCGAAGTGAGCCTAATTTCTTAAGCGAAATGCGCACTTTTGCCCGCTCGCCCGAAAGTTCCTCGTCATTGTTTCAATTTCATGAACACTGCGATTCGATTGGCTAGGGTTTTCCCTGCTTTTTAAGGCGCAAACTTCGAGGCATCCAAAGCCCGATCAAGAAGGAAATTGAAATGAAGACCTCGAACATCCTCGCCGCCGCCGCTCTCTCCCTGCTCGCCGCCGCTGGCGCCCACGCAGAATCCTACGAAGGCGTGCAGCCCCTGACTTCCGGCTACAGCCGCGCCGACGTGGCGCCCCAAGCCGCCGAAGCCGCCCGCGAAGGCAACGTGTACAGCGACGCAGCTTCGGCGACCGTGGCTCCCGTGCTGGCTGCCTCGGCCGACCGCGCCGCGGTTCGCAGCGAAGCCGTTGCCGCCGCCCACGCGCCCGGCCAGAACCTGCGCCGCGAAGCCTTCGCTGGCAGCGTGGTTCCGTCGCAAGCACGCAGCTTCACGCGCCAAGCCGGCCTGTAAGCGGCAGCAGTGAACAGCGGCCCTGTGGCCGCATGTTGTCTGCAACAAAGCAAAAAGCCGGACGGCGCGTGAGCGCCGTCCGGCTTTTTGCTTTGCGCCGCGCGATCAGGAAATCTTTTCTGCGCGGCGGTGTGAGGCGTGATGGCAGAAGCAATCGGCCGCGTGGTCGTCCACTATGCCGGTCGCCTGCATCCACGCGTAGACGATCACCGGGCCCACGAACTTGAAGCCGCGCTTCTTCAGTGCCGCCGATATCTCTTCCGAGAGCGGCGTCTTCGCCGGCACCGCGCCGGTGCTGTTGACGATGGGCCTGCCCCCCGCCATGCCCCAGACGAAAGCCGAGAAGTCTTCGCCCGCGGCCTGCATGGCAAGGTAGGCGCGGGCGTTGCCGATGGTGGCTTCTATCTTGGCGCGCGAGCGCACGATGCCGGTGTCCTGCATCAGGCGATCGACGTCGGCCGCGGTGAACTGCGCCACTTTTTCGGGCATGAAGCCCTGGAACGCCGCTCGGAAGGCATCGCGCTTGCGCAAGATCGTGAGCCACGAAAGCCCGGCCTGGAAGCCGTCGAGCATGAGCTTTTCCCATAGCGCACGGCTGTCGTGCTCGGGCACGCCCCATTCGGCGTCATGGTAGGAGGCAAGCAGCGGATCGCTCCGGGCCCAGGCGCAGCGGGGCTTGGTCGTGTCGTTCATGTGGCGTGTCGGGATTCGGCGTTATTTTTTTATTGTCGGGCATGGGTAGGCCGCGGGGTATTACGAACGGCCGGTTGGGGAAACACATGCACTGCAGGGCGCCTGGCCGTCCTACGATTGACGGCTCATCCGTATGAAGGAGCTGCCATGCCTCTCTACCTGATCGAACGCAACTTTGCCGATCAACTCGAGGTCTCGCCCGAGGGCGCGGCCGGCATCATGCGCATCAACGACGACGTCGGCGTCCGTTGGCTGTATTCCTTTCTGAGCGCGGACAAGAAGAAGACCTATTGCCTGTACGAGGCGCCCGGCGCGGAGATGATCCGCGAGGCGGCACGGCGCAACGGGCTTCCGGCCGACGTGGTGATCGAGGTCGACGAGCTGCGCCCGCCCGCGGTGCAGGCCGACGCGATGGCCGCCTGAACCGAAGCGCGGCATTGCGCCGCGCTTCAGCTCGCGCCTACTTGGTCCGCGGGTCTTCCGCCGGATTGACGTAGGTGACGCCCCATGGCCCGGTGCCATGAAGCTGCACCACGGTCTCTTCGCGGGTCCATGCGAAGTGCGGCGTCTTGGGCTGCAGGATCATCATGCCGCCCGCGGTCACGGGCATCGACTTCTGCATGTCGAGCTTGTCGCCGATGCCCATGTGGAAGGTGCCCGAGAGCACGGTCACCCGCTCGACGGCCGGATGCCAGTGGGCCGGGATCCGGTAGTCGGCCGGCATCTGGATGCGCACCGTGAAGGGCGCGGCCTCGCTCATGGGGCCTTCGATCACCGCGAGCTTCGCGCCCGGCGGCAGGGACGGAACATCGGCCCATCTCAGGTCGGCGGGCGAGATCATCCGGTGATCGGGTGCTTGGGCCCAGCTGGTGGCGATTGCCGCAATCAGGGCGGCGCCGATCGCCCAGGCGGCAGATGGCTGGCGTGTCATGGTCTTGCCTTTCCGTGTGGGACCGGCGAAATCGCCGCCGGGGCGAGGACGAGCGGGGGGCCTCTTACAGCCGCACCACATCGCCCTTCAGTGAATAGAGAATGGCGACCACTTCGTTCTTCTCGGCCTGGTCGTAGCCGTTCTTGCTCATCGCACCAAGGATGTCGTCGATGGCGGCGACCAGTTCCTGCTCATTGATGTTCATGCCCTTGTGGGCGGTGACCAGGTCCTTGCCGGTGTAGCACTGCGGGCCGCCGCTGCCGGCGCAGAGAAATTCGAACACGTGGCGCTCGACCTCCGGGCGGTTGCTGTTCGCGAAGCGGGCGCGAATGAGGGGGTTGTTGTAGTGGTTCTCGACCACGTCGGTCACGAGCCGCTGGATGCGCTCCTCACCGCCGAGCCGTTCATAGAGGGTTGCGGGCATACGAGACACTCCTTCTGGTTGCCGGTCCGGCGGCGCCGGGCCTGGGACAGACCATAGGACGGCCCGCGCGGCCGCGCATCGCCCGAATTGACCATTCGCGACGGACGGCGGTGCAGTGGCTAGTGGGCCGTCGAGGGCGATGAGCCCTCGGCCGCCATGCGATGGCGGTGCGCCCAGGCCGCGGCTTCGGTTCGGCTGCGGCAGTCGGTCTTGGAGAGGATGTGGCGCACGTGGTGGGCCACGGTGTGCTGGCTGATGAACAGGCGCTCGGCAATGGCCTGGTTGCTGTGGCCGGCGCTCAGCAGACGCAGCACGTCGACTTCACGCCGGCTCAGTCCCTCGGGCGCGCCGGGTGATGCGGCGGCGCCGCCCTCGAGCTCGCGCTGCAGCGCCTCGCAGCGCCGCGCGAGGCCGGCCATGCCAAGTTCGCGGCCGATCGCAAGCGCCGCTTCCAGGTGCGATCTTGCGCCGGCCTCGTCGCCGCCGCGCCGGGCCAGCCAGCGCGCCCATTCGAAGTGGCTGTGCGCGAGCCAGGGCCGGCCGCCGCCTTGGCCGTCGAGCGCGGCCGCGGCTGCGAAATGGGCGGCGGCATTCTCGTCGTCGCCGGCCAGTGCGGCCAGCATGCCGCGGTAGCGGTCCACGGCGCCGAAGCAAGCGATGTTGGTGCCGGTGACCACGTTGCGCCCCGCATAGGGTGCGAGCAACTGGTAGAGCGTTGCCGCGCGCGGCAGGTCGCCCAGCCGCGCGCAGACCTCGGCGGCAAAAACGATGTTGGTCAGCCACATGCCGTCGCGCGCCACGCCCGCGAAGCCGTCCACCGCCAGCATCTCGTAGGCCTCGCGCGCGGGCTCATGCAGATCGAGCTCGGCGCAGATCAGCGCGAGGCCGGGCTGCCACAGGCTGTTGCGCGGCACGCTGCCGACCACGCCGCGCAGTACCGGCAGCACTTCGCCCAGGCGGCCCTGTTGGCGCCGCAGCACGAAGATCTGAAGGCTGTAGGCGCCTTGCGCATTGCCTGAGAGAAAGCGCTGCCCCAGCGTGAAGGTGTCGCCGGCCAGCCGTTCGGAATCCGCGAAACGGCCTTCGTAGGCGGCAAGCAAGGTCGCGCTGGCCAGGCCCATGGCCTGCATGAAAGGTTGGCGGATCGCGTCCGCCACGCGCGCATGCATCTGCGCCAGCGAACGCGCCGCGTCCAGCGAGCCCTTCTCGACCAGGTCGCCAAAATACCAGCCGGAGAGCGAGTCCACCCATTCGATGTGGCCCGCGTTTTCGGCCACGTCGAAGGCTTCGCGCGCGCAGCGCAGCCGCTCGTCCAGCTGCTGGGGATAGCCGCGCGCCGGCAGGATGGCGGCCAGCGCCTTGAACAGCGGCTGCGGCATGGCCAAGCCGCGTGCCAGTGCCACCGCGCTGCGCTGCGCCGCATTGGCCTGTTCCTGCCGGCCGCAGAAGATGCACGCCCGGCACAGGGCTGCGAGCAGGTCGACGCGCAGCGCGGCATCGAAGCCGTCGGCGGCCGCCAGTGCCTCTTGGAGCAAGGCCGCCGCCTGTTCGCCCGGCCCGCTGATGCGCCAGCCGTTGTTCTCGAAGCCAAGCGCCGCCTGCGCGAACAATGCCATGTCGCCCATTGCGCGCGCCAGCGCAGCGGCCTCCAGGAACGTGGCGGCAGCGGCATCGTTTTCGCCGGCATGCGTCTGCACGGAGCCCAGCGCCAGCAGCAGGGCCCCGTGCCGCGTGCGCTCGGCCGGCAGCCAGCGTTCCTGCAGCTGCAGCGCGAGCCGGTAGCAGCGCAAGGCTTCTTCGTAAGCCATCACGGCCACGGCCTGCGCTGCGGCGCGCTGCGCGATGTCCAGCGCACGCGCCGGGTCGCCCACGGGCAACGCCGCGGCCGCGTGATAGGCCAGCGGCGCCAGCACCGCCTCGGGCGCGCCGGCATGCCGCGCCTCGAGCGACTCGGCAATGCGCCCGTGCAGCGCAACGCGCTCCGCCGCGGGCAGTTCGTCGTACAGCACTTCGCGGATCAGCACGTGGCTGAACTGGTACTGCACACCCCCGGGCACGGGCTCGATGATGCGGTGCGACAACGCCTCGTCCAGCCTGTCCAGCAGATCGGCGTCGCTGCCGGCGCCGGCCAGTCCTGCCAGCAGCGGCAGGTCGAAGTCGCGGCCGATGCACGCGGCGACCGCGAGCAATGCGGAGCAGGGCGCCGAAAGCCGGTTGAGCCGCTGGCCGATCACCGCGCGGATGCCGCTCGGCACGGTTTCGACCAGCGCCGCGGCGGTCTGGGGATCGTTGCCGTGGGGACCCTGGAGCACGAAGCGCAGGGTTTCCACAAGGTACAGCGGATTGCCTTCGGTGCGGCGGTGCATCGTCGCGATCACCGCGGGAGGCGGGGTCACGGCACTCGCCGCCGCCACCATGCGCTCGGTTTCTTCCAGGCTCAGGCCCGAAAGCGGCAGACGGCAGAACTGCCGCGTGTTCAGCAGTTCGGCCAGCGTTGCGGCAAGGGGATGCTGGCGCGACAGATCCGTTTCGCGATAGGAGCCGAGCAGCAGGATCCGGCTCTCGCCGAGTTCCTGCGCAATGAAGGCCAGGAGCCGGAGCGACGACGCGTCGGCCCAGTGCAGGTTGTCCAGGATCAGGAGCAACGGCCGCAGCGTGGCCACCTGGCGCCAGAAATGCGCGACCGCGGCAAAGAGGCGGAATCGTGCCTGGTCGCCTTCGCCGATGGCCGGCACGGCCGTTCCCGGCGGCAGCCGCTCGGCGAGTTCGGGCGCTATCTCGACGGCGGCCGCGGCGTCGCGGCCGAGCAGCGCCGGCAGGCGCTCGTCGCCGCAGGCGCGTAGGCAGGCCTGCATGGCGCGCGTCCACGGCAGGAACGGCGGCGCGCCGGGCTCCTCCAGGCAGCGGCCCCACAGGGTCAGCATGCCGCGCCGCACGGCCAGCGTTGCCGCCTCCTGCGCCAGCCGGGTCTTGCCGATGCCCGCCTCGCCGCTCACCATGACCACGCGCCCGCGTCCGGCCAGCGCGCCACCCAGCGCGTCGTGTACCAGCTGCAGCTCAGCGCGGCGTCCGACGAAGGGCTCGGTCGCGCCTGCGGCCGCGGGGCTTGCCGCCCGCGCGGCACCGCAGGCCGGACACGGCGCGTCGGCATGCAGGCAAACGCGCCCGCAGCGGTGACAAGCGATCCGATCCAGCATGGCCATGCCGCTCCTTGTGCTTTTCCGGCCATGGGCCGGCAGGACGGAGTCTGCGCGCGGCAAGGGTCCGCAGGACTTAGGAGTTACGCCACGCCGCAGGGAAGGGCGGGTGCCGGGGACTGTTAAAACGCCCGGTTACCGGCTGCGGCGTTACCGGAAGTTTCACTGGAGGAAGGGCGGCTCGCCCGGGCTTTCAGGCGAGGTGGCCGGTGTAGACTGCCAGGTTTTTCGTTCTGGCGGTATGGCGCACGTTTCACAGCGCACAGTTTTCAATGGTTCGGCGCTCGTTCGCCTTCTTTCCCGACTGGCCGACACAGGCGTTCGCGAACCCACGCAAGCCACCGCGGATCGATTGAGCCAATGGTTCGGCTGGACCGACGCCATTTCGCTGTCCGCGGCGCTGGATGGGGTTCCGGCCGCCGTCTCTTCCTGTCTGCGGGCGTCGTCCGCGAGCGCAGAGGAACGGGAATGCGCGCGTGCAAAATCAGCGCTGGCCCATGCCATCGCGGAAGATGGCCCGGCCTCGGCAACCGCCGACTTCGCGCCGCTGCGCCGCCGCTACCTTGCGCTGCAGCAGGCCATGGAAGCGGGCATCGGTCCCCTGCGCGGACGCCTTCGGGCAGCGCTGGCGGCCAAGTCGCCATCGCTGGCCCGCCTGGCCGCGGTGGACGTGGTCATGGAGCAGGTGCTGGCCGCGCGCGAGCACAGCTTGCTGGCCGGCGTGCCTGCGTTGCTCGAAAAACATTTCAACCGCTTGAGCAGGGACGGCGCGGCGACAGCCCCCGAACCCTCTGGCGAACCCCAGCCCGTCGAGTGGATGCACGTGTTCCGCAAGGACATGAAAAGCGTGCTGCTCGCCGAACTGGATCTTCGATTCCAAACCATCGAAGGGCTGCTTGAAGCCCTTCGCATGAGGCAAACCAGAGTGCCATGAATAGATTCTTCCAATACGCTGTTTTTGCGGCCGGCCTGGCCGTCGTGTGCTGGGTCGGTGCGGGCTACGCGGGGTCGCATCCGCTGGCGCTCATCGTCACCATGCTCGTCGGCGCGTTCTACCTCATGGGCGCGCTGGAGCTGCACCGCTTCCAGCAGGCGACCTCCACCTTGAGCCGCGCCGTGGCCGGCCTGACGGCCGCCCCGGCGGAACTTGGCGCGTGGCTCGGGCAACTGCATCCGACGCTGCGCAACGCGGTGCGCCTGCGCATCGAGGGCGAGCGTGTCGGGCTGCCCGGTCCGGCGCTAACGCCTTACCTGGCCGGCCTGCTGGTGCTGCTGGGCATGCTGGGCACCTTCCTCGGCATGGTGGTCACGCTCAACGGCACCGGGCTGGCGCTGGAAACGGCGACCGACCTCGCGGCCATCCGCGCGTCGCTGTCGGCCCCGGTCAAGGGCTTGGGGCTGGCGTTCGGCACCTCCGTGGCCGGCGTGGCCGCCTCGGCGATGCTCGGCCTTGCCTCGGCCCTGTGCCGGCGCGAGCGGCTGCAGGCAGGGCAGATGCTCGACAGCAAGATCGCCACGTCGCTGCGTGTCTATTCGCAGACGCATCGGCGGGAGGCGTCGTTCCAGTTGCTGGAGCAGCAGGCGCAGCTGATGCCCCGGCTCGTCGATCAGTTGCAGGCCATGATGGCCGCGATGGAGCGCCAGGGCCAGGCATTGAACGAGCGCCTTGCCACCGGCCAGGCGCACTTCCACGCCCAGGCCGAGGCCGTGTACGCCGGCCTGGCGTCGTCGGTCGACCAGTCACTGAAGCAGAGCCTGACCGAGAGTGCCCGCATCGCCGGCGCAACGATCCAGCCGGTCGTCGAAGCCACCATGGCCGGCATCGCGCGCGAGACGGCTTCGTTGCACGATGCGGTCGCGCGCACCGTGCAGCAGCAGCTCGATGGGCTCTCGAGCCGCTTCGAGCTCGCGACGGCCAGCGTGGCCGGCACCTGGACGGCGGCGCTTTCCGAGCACGAACGCACCTCCCAGGCACTGGCTGCGGATTTGCGCGCGTCGCATGAGCGCTTTGCCCAGACCTTCGAGCAACGCTCGGCTTCGCTGGTGGAAGGCGTGTCCGCCCGCCTCGAGAGCACGGTGGGCAGCGTGTCCGAAACCTGGGGCAGCGCGCTCGCACAGCATCAGCGCACGAGCGAAAAACTGTCGGAAGACACGCACCAGTCCTTCGCTTCCGCGGCGGCTGGCTTCGAGCAGCACGCGGCATCGCTGCTGCGCACCGTGGACCAGGCGCACGCCGATCTGCAGGCGCAGATGGCGGCGCGCGACGAGCAGCGCCTCTCGGCCTGGACCCAGGCCTTGTCGGCCATGGCCACGTCACTGCAGCAAGAGTGGCAGCAGGCCGGTGCACACACGGCGGAGCGGCAGCAGCAGCTCTTCGAAACCTTGGCGCAGACCGCCCGCGACATGTCGGCCCAGGCCGAAGCCCATGCCAAGGGCACGGTGGCCGAAATCGCCCAGCTCCTGCAGGCTGCGTCCGAGGCACCGCGCGTGGCGGCCGAAGTGGTGGCCGAGCTGCGGCAGAAGCTCTCCGACAGCATGGCGCGCGACAACGCGATGCTCGAGGAGCGCAGCCGCCTCATGGAAACGCTGGGAACCCTGCTCGACGCGGTGAACCATGCCTCCACCGAGCAGCGCTCGGCCGTCGATGCGCTGGTCGGCGCATCGGCCGATGTGCTGGAGCGCGTCGGCAGCCGTTTCACCGAGAAGGTCGAGGCGGAAACCGGAAAGATGGCCGGCGTGGCCGCGCAGATCACCGGCAGTGCCGTCGAAGTGGCGAGCCTCGGCGAAGCCTTCGGCCTTGCGGTTCAGCTGTTCAGCGAATCGAACGACAAGCTGGTGGCGCATTTGCAGCGCGTCGAAAGTGCGCTGGGCAAGTCGATGGCGCGCAGCGACGAGCAGTTGGCCTACTACGTGGCGCAGGCGCGGGAGGTGATCGACCTCAGCATCATGTCGCAGAAGCAGATCGTCGAAGACCTGCAGCAGATTGCCGGCCGGCAGCAGGCCGTGGCGAGCGAAGCGTGATGCGCGACGAGCTCGACGCCGGCCTGGAGCCGAGCGTGCCGGTATGGGCGGTCTTCGGCGACCTGATGTCGGGGCTGGTCGGCGCCTTCGTGCTGATCCTGGTGGGAGCGCTCGGTATGCAGCTGGACCTTGCGGCAAAGCTGCAGGCCGAAGTGCAGCAGCGGCAGGCCGAAACACAGCGCCGCGAGGCGCTCGAGAAAGCGCTCGCAGGGCCGCTTGCGGCGGGCAGGGTCACGCTCGTCAACGGGCGCATCGGCATCAGCGGCAGCGTGCTGTTCGCCTTCAACTCGGCCGATCTGCAGCCCGAGGGGCGGCAAGTGCTCAAGAGCCTGGCCGCGCCCGTGGCGGCTTACCTTCGTGCGCGCGACGAGGTGCTGATGGTGAGCGGCTTCACGGACGACCGGCAGATGCGCCAGACGAAGGAGGGCAACCGTCCCTTCGCCGACAACTGGGAACTCTCGGCCCAGCGGGCCTTGACCGTGACCCGTGCACTGATCGAGGAAGGCATTCCCTCGTCGTCGGTGTTCGCGGCCGCCTTTGGTTCCGAGCAGGCGGTGGCGTCCAATGCCGATGCCGAAGGCAGGGCAAGGAACCGGCGCGTGGAGATGGCGCCCACCCCCCGGCAGCCGCCATCCGGCGCTCCCGCGAAGGCCCGTGAGTAGCCGCATGCACGATGCGGCCGCGACGCTCGACGCATGGCGAGCGCGCGGCGAGCACCGCGTGGACCCGGTGCGCTTTCGTTTCATCGAGGCGCTGGCCCGACGGGCCGCGGGGCACGAGGGCGACGCGCGCCGCATCCTGGACGAGAAGGTGGCGGGCCTGCTCGCGGCCTACCGCGCGAAGATCGAGAAGATAGACAAGAGCGCGGGTGCTGCTCCTGCGGCGCCGCCGGCCTCGTCCGTTCGCGGGCCCCTGGCTGAGCTTGTGGCGCACGTCGCGCGCCAGTCGCCGTTGCAAGCCGATGGGCAGGCTGCAACAGACGCCGCGCCCGAGCTGAAGACGCTGCGCTACTTCAAGAGCACGTGGTCGCGGCTCAGCGCCGACCGGCGGCTGACGCAATCATGGGCCAAGGTGCCGGAGAACGCCGGCCCGCTCAACTCGCATCACCTGGTGCATCGGTCGCTGATGCTCATGCACGAGCTCTCGCCCGAATATCTCAACCGCTTCATGTCGTACGTCGACACCCTGCTGTGGGTCGACCAGGTGAACGGCGGCAACGTGCCGGCCGCGGCTCCGCGGACGGAAAGCCAGAAGAAGACTTCGCGCGGCAAGGCCGGCTGAAGGGCTGCCGGTCAGCGCAAGCCGTGCGCGCGGATCACTGCCTTCAGCCGCCGCACCTCGTGCTGCAAGTCGAGGATCAGCGCCGCCGCATCGAGGCCCACGCCGAAGTCGCGCTCCAGCCTGCGCGCCTCCAGGGCGCACTGCAGGTCCGCGCTGGAGAAGCGCCATCGCTCGGGCGGAGCTTCGGTGGTGGCGGTTTGCACGATGCCCACTTCGACGAGCTGCACCACCCATTCGGCGTCGGCGCCGACGGCATGTGCCAGTTCGCTCGCGGCGAGCGGCTGCGTTGCGCTGATGGCTGTTGTGACGGAAACGGTCGCCATGCTCACACTCCCAGATGCTGGCGTGGGTTGAACGAGGCCGACGCCTGCGCCAGCTGCTCATAGGCCTTGCGCGCGACGTCGGTGGTGGCCGGAGGCAGCGCGATCTCGAGCAGCAGGTACAGGTCGCCGGGCTGTTTGCCGCCAAGCCCGCGGCCCTTGAGCCTGAGCTTGAGGCCGCCGCGCGCATTGGGCGGCACGGTCACCTCCACGGCGCCGCCGGTGGGCACGGGCACCTTCACCTTGGCGCCGAGCGCGGCTTCGGTCGGCGTGACCGGCAGCGTCATGTAGATGTCGCGCTCTTCGACGCGATAGAGCTTGTGCGGCGCGATGCGCACTTCCAGGTACAGGTCGCCGGCCGGCTCGCCGCCATGGCCGGGCATGCCCTGTCCGGCCAGGCGGATGAACTGTCCCGGGTGCATGCCGGGCGGGATCTTGACGCTCAGCGTACGCGTCTTGAACGCTGGCCGGCCTTGGGCATCGGGCTCCTGCGAACGCAGTGTGATCTCGCGCTCGGCGCCGTTGAGCGCGTCTTCCAGCGATATCTCGATGGCCGCGTGATGGTCTTCTCCGCGAGCACGGTAGTTGCGCCTGGCCGCGCCGCGGCGCTCGGCCTCGCCGAAGAGCGACGAGAAGAATTCACTGAAGTCCGCGTGGTCGGCCGGACCCTGGTTGGGGCCGCGGTGGAATTCGAAGCCGGTGTCCCAGCCCGGCGGCGGCTGGAAGTCGCCCTCGGGATGGCCGCCGCGCGCCACACGGTCCGCCAGCGCGTCGTAGGCGGCGCGCTTTTCCTTGTCGCGCAGCACGTCGTTGGCTTCGTTGATGTCGCGCATGCGCTTCTCGGCGTCGGCTTCCTTGCTGACGTCGGGGTGGTATTTGCGCGCGAGCTTGCGGTAGGCCTTGCGCACCTCGTCTTCGGACGCGGTGCGGTCGATGCCCAGGGCGCTGTAGTAGTCCTTGAATTCCATGGTGGTCGGTGGTGTGGACGCCGAACAGCATGCGCCCGGGGCTTGGTCAGGCCAGGGCTGAATCGCCGTCGGCATGCCGCAGCAGCGGCGTTACGGTCCATGTGGGGCCGCTGCGTGAAAAACGCAATGGCTGCGCATTGCCGAGCAGATTCAGGTCGATGGGCACACCAATCAAAGCGGCGAGCGCGTAGAGCGTGCCGCCGTGTGCCACCACCAGCACCGGCGCCGGCTGCGCCAGCGCCGCATCGAGCGCCAGCCGCTTGCGTGCGACGAACTGCTCAAGGGTTTCGCCGCCTTCCGGTTCGCACGCCCAGTCGATGTTCGCCGACGACGTACCGATGAGCGCGCCGAAGTTGCGCTCGCGCAGCGCCGCCTGGGGCGTTGCGTCGAGCCGGAGCACCGCCGCCACGGCATGCGCGGTGTCGTGCGCGCGCCGTGCGTCGCTGCAGACGATGGTGCGGATCGGCTCGCCCGCCAGCAGCTGCGCCGCGCGCGCGGCCTGCTGCAAGCCGAGTTCGCTCAGCGGTTCGTCCACCGCCTGGAAGATGCGCTGCGCATTGCGGCCGGTCTGGCCATGGCGCAAAAAGTAGAAGTGGTCGCAGGCGGGCGACAGAGGTTGCCCGGCGGCAATGCGGACCAGCTCGCCGAGGCCGGCGGTGGCGCCGTGGGGGAAAGGGGCTTGTGACATGTGCTGTGCTTCAACCGAACTTCATGGCCTTGGGACGGGCCTGCAGCCGGTCGATGTAGGCATCGATCTTCGGCCGATTCGAGCGGCCGCCGAATGCGCGATGCCAAATGAACATGGCGCCGATCATCACATCGGCCGCGGTGAACTGCGGGCCGAAGAGATAGGGGCCGTAGCCGAGTTCGCGCTCCACCGCGTCCTTGGCGTGTTCGAAATCGGTCCAGCCGCGCGCGCTGTTGTCGCTGCGAAGGCCCAGCAGGCTGTCGCCCATCGCGGGCTCCAGCTGCGCCGTCGAATAGACCATCAGCGACAGGTAGCGGCCCCGGTCCGGCGAGCCCACCCAGGGTGCCAGCCTGGCTTGCGGAAACTTTTCGGCCACGTACATGCAGATGGCGGCGTTCTCGAACACGCGAGTGCGGCCATCGACCAATGCCGGCAGCTTGCCCGCGGGATTGATCTTCAGGTACCCGGGCTTCTTGTGCGCCTTCTCGCGGATGAGGGTGGGCACGATCTCGTAGTCCACGCCGGCTTCGTCGAGCATCCATTTCGCGACTTGCGCGCGGCTGTGCGGGTCGAAGTACAGCTTCATGAGGGGGTCTCCTTTTTTGGGATCAGTGTCGTGTCAGAACTTGGGAATGCGCAGCGTCTTGCTGATCATCAGCGTGCCCGACAGCGCAAAGAGCAGCGAGAGCGGATGCAGCTGCCACGGGCCGAGGCTCCAGGCGCCGCCCCAGACCGCGTCGCCGATGCGGCCCTGCCAGGCGGCAAGGGCCAGCACGCCCACCAGCACCACGCTGGTCGGGATGGGCGTGCCTTCGAAATACTTGACCTTGTCGGCGCCCGCGGAAAGCGCTTCTGCCGTGACGTTGTAGCGCGCGAGCCGGCTCACGCCGCAGCCGACGAAATAGATCAGCAGCACGCAATCCCAGCCGCCGTCCAGGCCCGCGGCAAAGGCCAGCGCGGCGGGCGCCACACCGAACGAAATCACGTCGGCCAGTGAATCGAGTTCGCGCCCGAGCGCGGAGTGCGTCTGTCGCCACCGGGCGATGCGGCCGTCGAACACGTCGAAAACGAAGGCCGCCGGTGCGAGCGCCGCCGCCCAGAAGAATTGCGCAAGCGACTGGCTCGCCATGAACGCCATGGAAAGGAACACCGCGCCCACACCGCATGCGGCGTTGCCGAGCGTGAATGCGTCGGCCAGGTGGAAGCCGCGGATCATCGAGAAATGCTTGCGGACCGGGGCGGGAGAGGGGGTGGTCATGGGGTGCTTCGGAGTCGGCGAATGTCCCGAACCTTAACGCAAGCGGCGCTGGCCGCCTGTAGTCGCCATCCGACTCCGGAAGCTGGGCCGAGGAGCCGCATCCGCCGGCGCGCGCCGCCGGCGCGAGGCCGTGGTTACACCCGATACAGCCGAGACGCGTTTGCACCGACTGGCGCTGGAGCCGGGGCGGCGCGGCTCCTAGGATCGCCTTCGTTCCATCCACTCCGCCGACAAACAAATCCATGAAATCTCTTGTCCATCGCCGCACCATCCTGCTTGCCGCCTCCGCGTTGCCGCTGGCCGGCGCTTGTACCGCCTGGTCCGCAAAAGGAGCGCGGCCCGCTTCGTCGGCCGAGTCGGATTTGGCTGCGCTCGAACGCTCCGTGGGCGGGCGGCTCGGGGTGGCCGCGTTCGACACCGCCACCGGCGCACGGCTGCAGCACCGCGCAACGGAGCGCTTTCCGCTATGCAGCACTTTCAAGACCATGGTGGCCGCCGCCATCCTGGAGCGCAGCGTGCGCGACAGCGGCCTGCTCGAGCGCCGCGTGAGCTACGGCAAGAGCGACATTCTTACCAATTCGCCCATCACCGAGAAACACCTCGGGCAGGGCATGACCGTGTCGGCAATGTGCGCCGCCACCATTCAATACAGCGACAACGCCGCCGCCAACCTGCTGATGAAGATTCTCGGCGGGCCTTCCGCGGTGACCGCGTTCGCGCGTTCCATCGGCGACCAGGCGTTCAGGCTCGACCGATGGGAGACCGAACTCAACAGCGCGATTCCCGGCGATCCGCGCGACACCACCACGCCCGAGGCCATGACCGCCAGCCTGCAGCGGCTGGTGCTGGGCGATGGGCTCGGCGCGCCGCAGCGCGACCAGCTCAAGGCTTGGCTGCTTGGCAATACGACCGGCGCCACGCGCATCCGCGCCGGTGTGCCGGCCGACTGGAAGGTGGGCGACAAGACCGGCCTGGGCTCCTACGGCACCACCAACGACACCGGCGTGCTGTGGCCGCCGGCGGGCGCTCCGCTGGTGCTGTCGATCTATCTCACCTTTGCGAACCAGGACGCGCCGGGCCGCAACGACGTCATCGCGTCGGCGGCGCGCATTGCGGTGAATGCACTGCGGGCCTGAGCCCGCGCTTACTCTTCGCTGGTCCACTCCACCTGCGCGCCCAGGCTGCGCAGGTTTTCGGCAAAGCGCGGGTGGGCCCGGCGGATCGGCGTGGCATTGCGGATTTCGGACCGGCCTTCGATGCTGGCCGCCACCATGAACAGGGCAATCGCCACGCGGATGATGTAGGGGCTCTCGACCACGGCCGGCGTGAGCGGGCTGCCACCGAAACTGATGAGCCGGTGCGGGTCGGACGAGAAGACGTGGGCGCCGAATTTCGACAGCTCGCCGGTCCATCCCAGCGCGCCGTCGTAGACCTTGTTCCAGAACATCGCGTTGCCCTCGGCACGCACGCCAAGCGCAATGAAGATGGGCAGCAGGTCGACCGGAAAGTACGGCCAGGGCGCCGCCTCCACCTTGGTGAGCACGTTGCTGGTGAAGGGGGCCTGCACCTTCAGGGGCCCGGCGCAGCTGGCCCGCGACCAGCCGTCTTCGTGCGAGATGGTGACGCCGAACTTGGCAAAGGTGCGGTCGATCAGCGGAAAATTTTCGGGTGCGCTGTTGCGCACGACCACGTCGCCGCCGGTGATGGCGCCCAGCGCCAGGAAGGTGGTGATCTCGTGGAAGTCTTCATCGAAGCGGAACTCGCCGCCGCGCAACGCGTCGCCGCCATGCACCGTGAGCCGCGACGTGCCGATGCCTTCGATGCGCACGCCCAGCATGGCCATGAAGCGGCAGAACTCCTGCACGTGCGGCTCCGACGCCGCGTTGGTGAGCGTCGATGTGCCATGGGCCGCCGCCGCGCAGAGCACGAAATTTTCGGTCGTGGTGACGGAGGCGTAGTCGAGCCAGTGCTCGGTGGGCGTCAGGGGGCCGGCGCACCGCACCAGGAGCGAGCCGCTGGCGCGCTCCACCTCGCCGCCGAAGCGGCGGAACACATCCACGTGGGGATCGATCTCGCGCACACCGAGCGTGCAGCCCTTGACGTTGTCTTCCAGCCGCGCAACGCCGAAGCGCGCGAGCAGCGGGGGCACCAGCATGATCGACGAGCGCATCTCCTCGGGCAGCCGATGGCGCGCGGCGTCGAACGCCGTTTCGCGGTGGTGCAGTTCCAGAGTGCCGGTGGCGTGGTCCATCCGCGCTTCGCTGCCCAGGCTGCGGAATATGTCGAGGATCTTGCGGACGTCGGTGATGTCAGGCACGCCATGCAGGCGAAGCGGCTCGCTGGTGAGCAGCGTAGCGCACAGCACGGGCAGCACGGCGTTCTTGTTGGCGGAGGGATGGATGCGGCCACGAAGCGGCGTGCCGCCGTGCACGATGAGATTGGACATGGGAATGACCGCAAGCGCGTCGAATTGCGATGGATGAATGCCGGCACTTTACCCGGCCCGCCGCGCACGGCGCGGCGCCGGGCGGCCGTTATGCCGCGCCCAGTTGCTCGGCCGCTTCACGCGGTCGCAGTGCGCGCACGGAGGCCAGGCTTTCGAGCTGCGCCTTGCGCGGACGGGCCTTGCCCTGTTCCCATTTGTAGATGGTCTGGCCGGTGACGCCCACCAGCTTTCCGTAGGCCGCCGCGGATAGGCCGAGCTTCTCGCGGTGCGAAGCCAGGCGGTTGGCGCTGAAGCGGCGGGCCGGCCCTGCCTCGCCTGCGTCGTCGGCGTCGGCTTCCGGGGCGGTGCGCGCGGAGGTCCTGGTGGCGCGTCGCAATTCCTTTTCCAGCTTCTCGACCTGGCGGCGCAACGCGGCAATCGAGGCACGGTGGTGCGTGGAGGCTTTTTTCAGCGTCTCGATCTCCGTGCGCACCTCCTTGCGGGCGACGCGGGAAATCTCGGCTTTAAGGATGGAAGCGATATTTGGCATGGGCGCATTTTGCACATCTTGCGCAATGGTTGGCTTGGCAAGTAGAAAAAAGTGTTCGTTTTCCGGGCGCCCGCAGCGCGCGAATCCGCTCATCCTCCTCAGAGCACGAACCACCCGATCGCCACGCCATGGCTCGCCGTGCCCGCAAGCACGAACAGGTGCCAGGTGCCGTGGGCATGCCGGAACCCGCGGCGGTTCCTGTAGAACACCGTGCCGGCGGTATAGAGCACGCCGCCGGCCAGCAGCCAGGCGAGCCCGCCGCTTTCGAGCCGCGCCGCGAGCGGCACCGCGGCGAGGATGCCAAGCCATCCCATCCCGATGTAGAGCGCCAACGGAGGTTTCGATGCGCCGTCGCGGGGCTGCAGCAGTTCGCGGCATACACCGAACACCGCCGCGCTCCATACAGCGGCCAGCAGCAGCCAGCCCCAGAAGCCATGCAGCGTGACAAGCGCGAAGGGCGTGTAGGTGCCTGCAATCAGCAGATAGATGGCGCAGTGGTCGGCCCGCTCCCAGAAGCGCTTGCGGGACCCCCGGGTGCTGTGGAACAGCGTGGAGGCCGCATACAGCGCCACGGCCGAAAGCGAGAACACCGCTGCGCCCGCAATCCGCGCCGGGTCGCCGGTGGGCACCGTCCTGGCGAGCAGCAGGATCGTGGCAGAGAGTGCGAGCACAAGCCCCAGCAGGTGCGTGCAGGCGTTGAGCCGTTCGCCGGGGTACATCGCGTCGGGTGCGGTTTTGGTTATGAGGGCAAAGGCCGGCGGATGCTAGCTTTGCCTCATGACCGCGCGGTGACGCCGGCCCGCCCTTGTGCGCGCTATTTGCCTCGGCCGAATGAATTGACGTGCACTTCCACGATGTCCACGAACTCCGGCAACTCCAGAAGAAACTCCGGATCGCGTGCGAGCGGTGCCACGCGCAGGGGATCGCCCCGCTGCGCGTGCATGGCTTGCATGTGCTCGATCGATTGCCAGTACGACACCGTCCTGAATTCAGCGGTGTCGCCGTTCATCTTGCGAAAGTACTGCACGCCCAGGCAATCGGGCTTCCTGGCGATCTCCTGGATGCCATGTTCGAAGCTGTAGCGCAGGTATTCATCGGCCCGCGCAATGGGCGTGCGGCCTTGCCAGACGCGTCCAATCAGGGGAGTGGAGAGCAGTTTGCATTCGACGGCCATGGGTGCTCCTTTTTCTATGGCGACAAAACAAACGGCACCCCGCGTGCCGTCGATGTCGCGAAAAAGATTGGCGCCCGCACCAGCGCCGTTGCGTAGGAGTCGATCGTCTCCGGCTGCAAGCAGAGACTGGGGCGCTCAGGTCTCGAACGCCTGCTCCAGCGTGTGCGCGATCTCGGCCGCGAGGGCATCGCGCTGCGGCGCGGGGCGCCAGAAGCTGCGCGCCCCCACGCCGGCCTGTTCCCATTCCGGATGACTGCGCGCGGGCCGCGCCGCGCGCACGGCGGCGGCCGTGGCGCGCGTCGGCGCATCCTGCGTTGCGCTCGTCTCGGCAGTGATGCGCCCGGTGGCCGCATGGCCGCGCCGCTCCAGCGCCCGCGCCAGTTTCAGCTGCCATGCCACCAGCGCGAAGAGCACGCCGTCTTCGACCGTGAGCTCGTGCACGTTGCGCAGCCTGTTCGCGAGCTTGCGGCCGAAGGGTCCCCATCCTTGCGACACCGCGCCCCCGATGGCCCCGCCCACGGCCGCGCCCGTGCCCAGTGAAATGCCGGCCACCGCCAGGTCGGCCACCACGCCCACCGCCGCGCCGATGGCGGCACCCTTGCCGAGCCGCAGGCCCGCATCCTTCATTGACTCTGGGCTGAAGAAGTCCAGCGTCCAGCGGCCCTCGATGAGCGGCAGCGGCGCCTCGCCGGCATCGTCCTGCCGAAAGCCGTAGAGCGCGAGCAGGTCGTCGGTGCAGCGCTGCGCCTTGTCGAACACCTCGTTCTGCAACGCGGCGACGAAGGACTTCCGGCGCGCGGTGTCGGCGAACTCCTCGGCCGGCATGCTGCGGCGCAAGGCGGCGGCATCGATCAGCAGCCCGGCAATGCGCGTACAGGCTGCGCGGCGGCGTTCGGCGGCTTCTGCGGTCAATGTATCCACTACGCCGCGCAGCAGCTCGCGCCGGTCGCGCAGCAGGGTGGAGAGATCGTTGTACAGCTCGCGCTCGGCGCCAACGAAAGGCGCGGCGGCGTCGAAGCTCACCTGCACGTGCAGGCCGTAGGCCGAGAGCAGTTCTCTCCAGGCCGCTTCGCGGCTTGTGGCATCGCGCACGAAATTCAGCACCGGCATCACGGGCCGCGCGCAAGAGTTGAGCAGTTCGATCTCGTCGCGGAACTTGGGCAGCACCGGTTCGCGCACGTCGATGACGAGAAAGGCCGCATCGATTTCGAGCATGGTGCGCAGCACCTTGGCCTCTTGCTCGAACACGCCATGCGCTTCGGGGCCCTGCAGGAACAGGCGGATGCGCTCGGGCGGCGTGGCTTGCGCACCGAGCCCGGCCAGGTGCTCGCGAAGCGCCACCGCGTCTTCCAGCCCCGGCGTGTCGAAGAAGCGCACGGCGGGCTGGCCGTTCACTTCAAGATCGACCGACTCCACGTGGCGTGTGGTGCCGGGGCGCTGCGACACCTCACCGAAGCCGGCCCGCCGCGTCAGCGTGCGCAGCAAGGAAGTCTTGCCCGCATTGGTGTGGCCGACCACGGCGATGCGGATGGCTTGCAGTGTTGCAGTCATGGGGTGGCGCCGAGGGCCTGCAGAGCATCTTCGAACTTGCGCGTGGCCGCCACGCGTGGCAGGCCAGTGCCTTGCAGCCAGTCGATCCAGCGTTGCGATGCCGCTGCATCGGCAGCGTCCTTGCCCGCATCGGCGAGCCACAGCCGGCACTCGCCGCAATGGGCCAGCAGATCGCGCAGGAAGCGCTCGGTGCCGCGGTCGGGGCTGGATGCCGCGTGGCACACGAGCAGCGAGGCCCGCGGGCGGGCCTCGGCCAACTTGTCGAGCAGTGCGCGGCGCGCCGGGGCGCTGCCGTCGATGCGCTGCATCTGGGTGGCCGGACCTGCTTGCAGGCCTACGGGTGGCCACGGCGCATCCGAGGGCAGTTCGAAGCCGATGACGAACAGGGTGTCCCGCAGTTCAGACGGCGCCAACTGGCCGGGCGCGATGCCCGGTGTCCGCCCTGGATCGGCATCGACAATGACGGGCGGCACGAGCGTGGCGAAGCGCGCGTTCAGCTTGCGGTAATAAGGTGCACTCCAGTCGGGCTGCAGCGCGGACCGGCGCCGGCGCCACACGGCCGCGCTCAGCAGCACGAGCGCGAGCCGTGGCAGCAGTCCGTACACGACGATGCAGCCGGTGAGCCAGAGCGCCCACGTGCGCTGGCCCGCGGCGCCAGGACTGGGCGACAGCACCGTCCCGGCTTCAGGAACCGGAAAGCCGATCTGCGCCGGGGCCCAGCCCAGCACCTGCACGGCGCGCACGAAGAAGGCCGGATCGAGAATTGTTGTTTCCCAGCTCAGCGTATAGCTGCGAAAAGCCAGCGCAAACAGCAGCGCGGCGAGCACCACCGCAAAAGAGAGCGACCAGATGCCGTGGCTTACCAGGCCGAAGGCCCATGTCAGCAGCCTGGCGCGGCTCAGGAGCCCGGTGGCGGCGCGCACCAGCACCGGTGCCTGGCCGCGCTTGCCGCCGGCCACGCGCGCGGTCAGCGAAAACCAGATCCAGCCGAGCGAACTTGTGTTGGATGAACCGAGCGGCAGCCACAAGCCGGCGAGCCACAGCAGCAGCGTGAGCAGGTGAATGCCGAGCAGGCTCACGAGCGCAACGATCACGTTGATGTGCCGCTCGCCGCCGCCCACCACGTTGCCCGCCAGGCCGAGGCCGGCAGCGACGACGATTGCGACGAGCCCGAGCAGCACCCAAGGTCCCCATTGGCGCGCACGCGCCAGTTCGGCTTGCAGTCCGATGCGTTCGCCCAGCAAAAGTGCGCGCGCGGTGATGCGTGCGTGCTCGTCGGGTGTGCGGGAGGCGGCGATGCGCACGGCCTGTGCATCGTCGAGTGGACCTTTCTCTTCGGTCCATCGGATCGCCTCGGTGACTACCGCGTCCGGAAAAGCAGATTCGCGCAACGCGGTGTTGATCAACAGGGTCCCTTCGCTGGTGGCGCCCCGGTGTTGATCGAGGCGCGCAAATTATGCCCGGCGCGCTGCGAAGGCCCCATGAGAAACGGGGCCGCACACACGGCCCCGCTTTTGTTCAGCGTGCGAGTCGAAAACGCGTGCCCGGTCTCAGCGAAGGCCGAAGAACGAAAGCACGGCCACGACAACCACGACCAGACCGACGATGTAGATGATGGAATTCACGCGAGGACTCCTCGTTGTTGACGACAGCTTCAGCATCGCGCCCGGGTGGGGGGCTTGCTGTCGGCGAGGGGCGGCCTGTGCTGTAGGACTCCCCAAGACCCGTCCGCGCGCTTTCGCCGCGCCGGCGCACGCGTGCGGGCGGGCCGTGGTGCCGTAACGCTTGCTGACAAATGGGCGGCGTTCAGGCCCGTAGCGCCTCGTCTTCTTCTTCGAGTGAGTCGCCCAGGAAGCCGCCGCTCTGGTGCGCCCACAGCCGTGCATAGAGCCCGCCTTTCGCCATCAGCGAACGGTGGTCGCCTTCTTCCACCACGCGGCCTTCGTCCAGCACGATGAGCCGGTCCATCGCCGCGATGGTCGACAGGCGGTGCGCGATCGCAATCACCGTCTTGCCTTCCATCAGCCGGTAGAGGCTTTGCTGGATGGCGGTCTCGACCTCGGAGTCGAGCGCGCTGGTGGCTTCGTCCAGCAGCAGGATCGGTGCGTCTTTCAGCATCACGCGCGCAATGGCCACACGCTGGCGCTGGCCGCCTGAGAGCTTGACGCCGCGCTCGCCCACGTGGGCTTCATAGCCGCGCCGGCCGCTCGCATCGCCCAGCGTCTGGATGAAATCGTGTGCTTCTGCGCGGCTGGCGGCGGCTTCGATCTGGGCCACCGTGGCGTCGGGCCGGCCATAGGCGATGTTGTCGGCCACCGATCGGTGCATGAGCGAGGTGTCTTGCGTGACCATGCCGATGTGGCTGCGCAGCGAATCCTGCGTCACATGCGCGATGTCCTGGCCGTCGATCAGGATGCGGCCGCTCTCCAGGTCATGGAAGCGCAGCAGCAGGTTCACGAGCGTCGACTTGCCCGCGCCCGAACGGCCGACCAGGCCGATTTTCTCGCCGGGCCGCACGACCAGGTTCAGGTCGTCGATGACGCGGCGGCCCGCATCCGCATAGCGGAAGCTCGCATGCTCGAAGCGCACCTCGCCGCGCGGCACCTCGAGCACGCCGGCGCCCGGCGCGTCCAGCACGGTGCGCGGGCGCGACAGCGTCTTCATGCCGTCCTGCACGGTGCCGATGTTCTCGAACAGGCTGGTCATCTCCCACATGATCCAGTGCGACATGCCCTGCAGGCGCAGCGCCATCGCGGTGGCCGC
>Ga0075370_10000044_pt1 | contig 37817 bp, 29 predicted proteins | sample EndMethybrTD3035_FD_71398 | JGI IMG/M metagenome (GOLD analysis project Ga0075370, IMG submission 71398) | Populus endosphere microbial communities from Tennessee, USA - Endosphere MetaG P. TD hybrid TD303-5 | ecosystem: Host-associated > Plants > Roots > Endosphere | place: USA: Tennessee... | reverse complement strand
CAAGGGGCCAGCCAGGCGCGGTATTCGTCGGGATCGGCGACGGTCGCCGAAAGCGCCGCACGTCGCATGTCGGGGGCGATAGTCTGCAGTCGCGCAAGGCAGAGCGCCAACAGGTCGCCGCGCTTGCCGGTAGCGAAGGCGTGCACTTCGTCGATCACGACGCGCTTCAGTGTCGCGAAGAGATGTGGGCTTTCTGGATAGGACAGCAGCAGCGACAGCGATTCGGGCGTGGTCAGAAGGACGTGCGGCGGGCGGGCGCGCTGGCGGGCCTTCCGGTCTGACGGCGTATCGCCGCTGCGCGTCTCGACGCGGATCGGCAGGCCGATCTCCTCGATGGGCGCCATGAGATTGCGCTGCACGTCGTGCGCCAGGGCCTTGAGCGGCGAGACGTATAGCGTGTGCAAGCCGTCCGGAACCGGCATGCCGTCCAGACGCGAGGGCGCGAAATCGGCCAGCGTCGGCAGGAACCCGGCGAGAGTCTTGCCCGCGCCGGTATCGGCGACGAGCAAGGCATGCTGCCCGGCATCGACGGCGCCCAGCATCTCGCTCTGATGCCGTCGAACGCGCCAGCCGCGGCCCTCGAACCAGGCAGTGATCTCGGGCGGCAGGGCTATGGCGGTGCTCACCCTGGAAGAGATGGGGAAGCTGAAGCCGCCTGTCGATAGCCATGGCTCTTGGGGGGCTTCGTTGCCTGTGCCATGGAAGCGTCGCAGGCGAGGCGTAAGGAGCAATGATGCGGCGGCGCGATGTTCTGGCGGGCGGATTGGCTATCTCGGGCGCGTCTCTGGTCGGCGCGCGCGCACCGGCATTGATCGGCGCCGAGAGCGCGCGCCCGCAAATGCCCTATGGGCCGATGAGCGGCGACGTGCTGCCCGATCGCGCGATGATCTGGGGCGCAGCCGATCGGCCGGCGCGCATGGTTGTGGAATGGTCCCGCGACGCCGATTTCCGCAAGGTGCAGCGTCGCCTCGGCCCGCTGGCGAACGCAGGTAACGGCTTTACCGCCAAGCTCGACCTGATCGGCCTGCCGCCCGGCGGCGACATCCACTACCGGATCGCCTTTCAAGACCCCGACGATGCGCGGCTTGTCAGTCCCTGGTCCGAAGCGCAGCTGCGCCTACCTGACCTTCAGCCGCGGTCGGTCCGCTTCACCTTTTCGGGCGACGAGGCGGGACAGGGTTTCGGCATAAATCCCGATCTCGGTGGCTACCGGCTCTACGAGGCGATGCGGCAGACGCGGCCCGACTTCTTCATCCATCTCGGCGACCAGATCTACGCCGACAATCCGCTCAAGGACGAGGTGACGCTGGCGGACGGCAACACCTGGCGTAACCTCGTCACCCCGGCCAAGGCGCGGATCGCGGAGTCACTCGACGACTTCCGCGGCAATTTCGCTTACAACCTGCTCGACCGGAACAAGCGCGCCTTCCTCGCCGAAGTACCGATCCTGGCGCAGTGGGACGACCACGAGGTTCGCAACAACTGGTTCCCCGACAAGGCGGTGCAAAGCGGCCCCTCAATGCGCGAGCTGGCGGCTCATGCCCGGCAGGCGATGGTAGAGTTCAACCCGATGCGGCTCCCCGGGGGTGCCATCGGCGTCGAGCGCAGTTTCGCCATGGGACCGCTGCTCGAGGTGTTCCTGCTCGACGCGCGCAGCTACCGCGGTGGTAATGCCGAGGCAGCTTCGCCGAAGCCAGAGGCGGGGCTCTACGGCGCGCGCCAGATCGCCTGGCTCAAGCAGGGCCTCGCACGATCGCGGGCGGTGTGGAAGGTGATCGGCTGCGAGATGCCGCTGTCGCTGACCGTCAAGGACCTGATGCCCGACGTGCCGCCGGGCGGGATCGAGGCCATGGCCAACGGCCTGTCCGGTGCGCCGGGTGGGCGCGAGGCGCAGCTTGCCGACCTGCTTTCCTTCATCCGCGCGCAGAACATCGCCAACACCGTCTGGCTCAGCGCCGACGTTCATTTCCCCGCGGCGATCCATTACCATCCGGACCGCGCCGCTTTCTCCGATTTCCTGCCGTTCTGGGAGATCGTCGCGGGGCCGATCAACGCGGGCACCTTCCCGCTCAGCTACAATCCGCTCGATCCCACTTTCGGCCCCGAAATCGTCTATGTCGGCGTTCGCGAGCCGCTCGCGGACATCAGTCCGCGCGCGGGGCTGCAGTTCTTCGGCCTGGGCGAGATCGACCCGCAGAGCCACGCGCTTACGCTGTCGATTCGTGACATCGCCGGGCGCGTGCAGTGGAGCAGGGTGCTGGAAGCACAGCGGCGCTAGGCGTCAGTGCCCGGACTGCGGCCCGCGCTCCAGCCCGGATGCCGCAAGCTGCTCGTCGATCTGGGCGAGCAGCCGATCGAGCCCGGCCTGATCGCCGCTCTCGGCACGGGCGACGAGCACGTCCTGGGTGTTCGAGGCGCGCAGCAGCCACCAGCCATCCGGCGTGGAAACGCGCACGCCATCGGTCGCATCGACATTTGCGCCAGAGCCAGCCAGGCGCGCTTTGACTTCGTCTATCACAGCGAACTTGCGGCTCTCGTCGACCTGGAAGCGCAGCTCGGGCGTGTTGATCAGCGCCGGCATCTCGCCGCGCAGCTCGGTCACCGATTTGCCCAGCCGCGCCGAGGCGGCGATCAGTCGGATCGCGCCATAGAGCGCATCGTCGAAACCGTAATACTGATGCGCGAAGAAGATGTGCCCACTCATCTCGCCGGCAAGCGGGGCATGCGTTTCCTTCATTTTGGACTTGATAAGGCTGTGCCCGGTCTTCCACATCAGCGGCTTGCCGCCGAGCTCGGACACGCGCTCGAACAGTGCGCGGCTGGCCTTCACATCGGCGATGATCGTGGCTCCCGGCACGTCGCGCAGCACGTCTTCCGCGTAGATCGCAAGCAGCTGGTCGCCCCAGATCACCCGGCCTGTGCCGTCGACGGCGCCGATCCGGTCGCCGTCGCCATCGAAGGCCACGCCGAAGTCGAGCTTCTCCTTGGCGACCAGTGCTTTGAGATCGGCGAGATTCTTCTCCTCGGTGGGATCAGGATGATGGTTGGGAAAGCGACCGTCGACCTCGGTATAGAGCAGGAAGTGTTCACCCGGCAGTTTCGCCGTCAATTCCTCGAGCGCGGGGCCACTGGCGCCATTGCCCGAATCCCAGCCGATCCGCAGCGAAGCGAGCCAGTCGCGGTCGATGCCGTCCAGCCCTTGCAGCAGGCGGTCGATATAGTCGCTCTGCACTTCGCGGCGTTCGCTGGTGCCCAGGCCGTGCATCCAGTCGCCTGCCGCCGCCATGCGGCCAAGTTCCAGAATGTCTTCGCCGAAAAACGGACGGCCCTGGAACACCATCTTGAATCCGTTGTAGTTGGCGGGGTTGTGGCTGCCGGTTATCTGGATGCCGCCATCGACGTCTTCCGCTGACGCCTCGGCATAGTAGAGCATCGGCGTCGGCCCCATGCCGATCCGCACGACGTCGACGCCGCTGCCGGTCAGCCCCTCGACCAGCGCGTCCTCCAGTATGGGCGAGCTGACCCGGCCGTCGTAGCCGACGACTACCTTCTTGCCGCCCGCGCGGCGCAGCAGCGTAGCGAAGCCGCGGCCGATGGCGCGCGCGTCGTCGACGCTCAGCGTCTCTCCGATGATACCGCGAATGTCGTATTCGCGCAGGACGGTCGGGTGGAACTGGTGGGTCATTGTCGCTCCGTGCTTGGTCTAGCGGACCTGAAGCTCGGTGAGCAGCAGATCGCGTGCTGAATTGGCTTCGTGTATCAGTTCGCTGGTGCCGCCCTTGTCCGGATGAACTTGGGAGACGAGCCGCCGATGCGCGTCGATGATCTCTTCCCGGCTTGCTGTCTCGCCGACCCCCAGCAAGACGCGGGCTTGCGTCTTCGCCGTGGAACGCCCGCCCAGGCGGCGCGGTTCCCACGGCCAGTGCCCGGCAACGAGGCGATAGGCCAGAAGCACCAGTCCGGCGAGAATGATCAGTCTGATCATGGAGCCAACCTCACAGGGCCAAACTCAAGCCGACTTCGCGAGCGCGAGCTCTTCTTGAGCTCGGCCGGGCACCGGCAGGTTGAGGCCGGCAATCAGCTGGCGCACTTCCTGCCGCGCGACCAGATGGCTGGTGCCGAGCTCGCCGAGGTGGCCCTTGTCGAGCAGGGTGAGGCCCGAGGGAAACAGCTCGCGATAGATCACGCGCTCGCTGAGGCCGCTGGTGACGCGGAAGCCGACGCGCTTCGAAAGCTCCGTCAACGCCTGGTCGATGCGGCGCATGTTGCGCGCTTCGGTAAAGCCGGTGCGGTTGCGCACTACCACCCAGTCCATTTCGCGCTTCTGTTCGCGGATCGTCGACATGGCCCGCTTCTTGCGCGCTTCCCAGATCAGCTCGGCATAGAACGACAGACGGCGGACCTTGAAGGTCTCGGCATCGACCTGGCCGATCAGGTCGAAGTCGACAAAACTGTCGTTGAGCGGGGTCACCAGCGTGTCCGCGGTGGTCGCGACGTGGCGGGCAAAGGCATCATCTCGGCCGGGCGTGTCGAACAGCAGGAAGTCCATGCCCTCGCCCACTTCGGCACTGAGCGCTTCGAGTTCCTCGACGCTCTCGCCCTTGAACACCTCGAAGCGCGCGGTTGGCAGGTCGATGGCGCGGCGGCGCTTGGTTTCGGTGCGATTCTCGAGGTAGCGATGCAGCGTGCGCTGGCGCGGATCGAGATCGACCGCTGCCACTTTCGCGCCTTGGTACGCAAGAGCGATCGCCACGTGAACGGCGGTGGTAGACTTGCCGGTGCCGCCCTTTTCATTGGCGAAAACGATGCGATGAGGAAGCCTGGCCGATGACACGGGGACGATGTTCGCTTTCTGAAAGTGTTGCTGCTATCGCGCGGCGGCCCTGGCGAGCGCGCCGGTCCGCAGGGTCTTAACTGAGGGGGCTAGCCCATGCAAACCGTCCACCAGCTTGATCCACTGCGCCGTGCCGTCCAGGCACTGCGCGCGGACGGATCATTGGCTCTGGTGCCAACTATGGGCGCTTTGCATGACGGCCATCTTACGCTCGTGCGCGAGGCCAAGCGCGCGGCCCGGCATGTCGCGGTCTCGATCTTCGTCAATCCGCGCCAGTTCGGCGCGGGCGAGGATCTCGACGCCTATCCCCGCCAGCTCGCGCGCGATGTCGCCATGCTTGGGGGAGAGGGCGTGTCGCTGGTCTGGGCACCGACGGTGAAAGTCATGTATCCCGAAGGCTACGCCACCAATGTCTCGGTCTCCGGCGTGAGTGAAGGGCTCGATGGTGCCGCCCGTCCCGGCCATTTCGACGGGGTGGCCACGGTCGTCATCAAGCTGTTCAACCAGGTGCGCCCCGACATGGCCTTCTTCGGCGAGAAGGACTGGCAGCAGCTCGCGGTGATCCGCCGCATGGCCCGCGATCTCGATCTCGTTCGCCCCTATGCGGACGACATCTATGGCATACCGACCGTTCGAGAGCCCGACGGCCTCGCGATGTCGTCGCGTAACGCCTATCTGACCGCCGCGGAGCGCGCCCAGGCGGCCGTGCTCCCGCAGGCCATGCGCGAGGCGATCATCGCGCTGGAAGCGGGTGAGGAGGCAGCAGCGACGCTGACCGGACTGGAACGCAAGCTCCTCGATGGCGGTTTTGCTTCGGTCGACTATGCGGAGCTGCGCGACCCCGACAGTCTGGCGCCGCTGCAGGGGCTCGGCGGCACCTCTGCACGACTGCTTGTCGCCGCGCGGATCGGCCGGGCGCGCTTGATCGACAACATGGCGGTTTCGGGGCGCGGTTGAGCGAATCCGGGCCTGGCACAAGCCGCTGGCAGCCGTCGATTTCGGGATTTGCGCCCGGATCAAAGCGCGTTATGACCCGGTTAACGGGCGCTCAACATAACATCACAGGATTTCGGGCCGTGGGCCCGCTATGCGCCGAGGGCGTTCAAGGAGTTGGATTGATGAAGAAATTCGTCTGTGGGGCAGCCGTACTCGCCATCGCTTTCGCCGGATCGACGGCCTCGGCCGCGGATACCAAGGGATCCTCCGGCCGCCAGGCGCAAACGCGCGGCACCCAGGAAATCCCCCATTGCACGCGCAATTTGGGTGCACTCGCGATCGTCGAGCCCGACAACCAGTGGTGGCGCGACTACAATCTCGGCAGTCCCGAGGCGATCCTGCGCGTCTTCGTCCAGCAATCGGGCTGCTTCACCCTGGTGAACCGGGGCCGTTCAATGCAGAGCCGCGCGATGGAGCGCGCGATGGCCGATAACGGCGAACTGCAGCGGGGCTCCAACCTCGGCCGCGGCCAGGTCCGCGCCGCTGACTACTTCCTCGAGCCCAACATCGTCAGCGCCAACCGCAATTCCGGCGGCGGCGGCGCGGGCGCCATGCTCGGCTCGATTGGCGGCGGCCTATTCGGCCGCGGCTTTGGCGCGATCGCTGGCGGCATCAGCGTCAGCAAGAAAGAGGCAAACGTCACGCTCTCGATCGTCGATGCCCGCACCACGGAAGAGACGGCGCTGACCGAGGGTTACTCGCGCAAGTCCGACCTGAGCTTTGGCGGCGGCGGTGGTGGCGGCAGCTTCTGGGGTACTTTCGGCGCGGCCGGCGGAGGTGGCTATCAGAACACCGAGATCGGGCAAGTCATCGTGTTGGCCTATCTCGATGCCTATACCAAGCTGGTTACCCAGCTCGGCGGACTGCCCGACAATGCCGCGGCGGCGGCACCGCGCGCCAACTGAAGCGCAGCCGGTATTTTAGCCGACGGCGGGCGGGCGCAGGGCTTGCCCGTTTCGTTTTGCGGAGATCGATCCCTCCACTCACGGGAAATATACGGAGTGGGAACTCCAAGGCTGCCCACGTATTCTCCCGGAGCGGAGTTGGTGGTACTTTGTCCCGGCCGGGAGAGGGTGCCTGCCATGGAGGACGCGCCCATGTCGAATTACACCACGCACAGCAGCCTGTCAGACCGCTGGTCCAAGCCCCGGCAGCACCTTGACCCCAGCCTGCGCCGCAGGATCCACGGGCCGCTCCGCCCTATGGAAGAGCCGAGCTTCTTAGAACGGTTCTTTCGCGGACACTGACTCGCCGCGCGGTCAAACCGGCTGATCCGGCGCACGTTCCGACGGAGTTGGGCGCTCCGCACGGATCATGGCTATCCGGGAGCGCCCAGGTTAACAGAACGTCGCCAGAGTGGCTGGTTTAAGTGCTATATACTTCAAATCTGCGGTTAAGATCACGGATTTGGCATACTTTGTTCCACCTCATCGCCATCCCTGTCGGTTGCAGCCTGTGATTGGCTCGATCATTCCGCGTTTCGTCATTGCATCGATTGCAATGGTGGGCGCGATGCTGGTCGGTGGGCTCATCCCCGATATGGGTGCCGCCGCCGTCGCACAGGTCGATCACCAGCAATCATCCATCGATCCCGCACATTACGGCGCGGTGGGCGACGGGATTGCCGATGATGCCACCGCGCTGGCCCATGCCTTCGCGGTGGCGACTGCCTTGCGTGCGCCCGTCGTGCTCCGATCGGGCAAGACATATCTTGTCAGCGTCGATCTGCCCCTTCCCGCCGGCTTGACGATCATCGGCAATGGCGCCGCCATCAAGGCGAAGGCGGGCGCCAGGATCGCTGGCGCGCTACTGCGTGGTACCGGGGTCTCGAACGTCTCGATCCGCACTCTCGAAGTGGACGGGAATGCCACCAACGCAGGGGCGAACTATGGAATCTGGCTGACGGGCGGTTCGGGCCACGTGATCGAAGACGTTTATGTCCACGACACGGCCCAAGGCGGAATTCTGTTCGAGGAGTTGACGCGGTCGGCGATCCGGGGCGGCCGAGTGGTCGATTGCGGCCGGGCCCTGGGGGTCGGCGGTGGCACGGCGACCAACAACCACGGTATCATGATCTTCACGAATACCGACAAAGCGAACGTGTCGGACATCGAGGTGTCCGGGGTTACTATCGAGAATGCCTATCGCAAGGGCATTACGACCTATTCTGGAAGTACCGGCACCGTTTCGAACGTGACCATTCGCGGCAACCGCATCCGAAATTCCGGCCTGCCGCTTTCCTCGGGCGGCGGCATCTATGTAGCAAATGCACCAAGCGGAGCGGTCCAATCGCATTTGAACATTCTCAGGAACGTCCTGTCGGGCAATTACGTCAATATTGAAGTCGCGAACCTGAGGCATGGCCGTATGGCAAACAATGTTGCGACGGGCTCGGCGGCGAGCAACATCGAGATTAATCAGGTCGAGGACTTATCGGTCACAGGAAACACGATCAGCGATAGCGGCGTCCATGGCATCGCCTGCATTGCGCCCTCGGGCAGGAACAGGGCTATCACCATTTCCGGGAACACGATCCGGCGTTCCAATCGACGCGCCGCCGGCTTTGGTGCCGGCCTCTGGCTCCTGAACACCGTCGAATCCAGGGTCGTGGGGAACACTATCGACGATAGAAGCGCGAAAATGTCACATGGCATCATCGAACAGGGTACCTCGGGCCACAACGTCATCAAGGGCAATGCGGTCAGCAATGCCACTTCCGCCAACTATACATTGGCAGGCGCGATCACGGCACTTCCAGCGTCCCCCGCCCGCGCCGGCGGGAACGCGCGGGGCGGGCGATGAGCGCTTATGAAGGTGCGCCGGTCTTATGCGGCAGTCCGCTCGCCGGATCAGCATTGTCACGGAGCGACCCAGACGTTGCAGCCCGTTAGAGTTTGTGCGACACGGCCCGACCGGTTGAGGATATCAGTTTGCGCTGCGACACCATTCCAAGCACGCTTCCAGCTGGTGACGTCCCGGCGTTTCGCGGGGGTGGGATGGTTTTCACGCCAGTCGCCGAAGGATAAAATGTTGCCGTGCGAAATCCGCCTGAAAGCGACCGCACCGGTCTTTGCCCACCGGGATCCGCATGAGTTTTGATCTTCTTTGCGTCAGATTGATTTCGCTGCCCAGGGTATGGAAGCGAACGATAGCTTTCATTTGCGATGCGCTGGCCTGTGTTTTGGCGATGCTGACGGCATTCTATCTGCGCCTCGGCGAACTGCCCGATTTCACCTGGGGCGTTTGGTTCGCGTTCGCTTTTGCGCCGGTCGTTGCACTCCCGACTTTTCATTTCTTCGGCCTATATCGTGCGGTGTTCCGGCATGTTGGCCAGAAGGCGATGATGCTGGTCACCTATGCCGTGGGCTGCGCGATGTTGCCGACATTGCTGGTTTTCACCCTGATCAGCGTACCCGGCGTGCCGCGGACTATGGGTGTCATTCAACCCATCCTGTTGCTGCTGATCGTTCTGCTGTCGCGGCTGGTCGTGCGTGAATGGTTCGGCTGGACGGCCGCGGGCCGCCGCCGGGTGAAGGAACGCGTCGCGATCTATGGCGCCGGCGCGACCGGCCATCAGCTAGCTCTGGCTCTGTCTGCAACAGATGACATCATCGTGGCGGCCTTCATCGACGACAACGAAACGCTTCACGGCCAGACCATCAACGGGATCGTCGTCAAATCGCCCGAACAGGCCGTCGCGGCGATCCAGTCGGGCGTGTTGACCGATATTCTGCTCGCGATGCCGGGTGCCACGCGCAAGCGCCGCAACGAGATCATCGCGAAACTTCGCGAGTTGCCCGTGCGCGTGCAGACCGTTCCGGCAGTGTCGGATCTTGCCCAGGGCAAGATTTCCATGCGCGACCTGCGCGATCTCGACATCGACGACCTTCTCAGCCGTGAAGCCGTGGCGCCGGAAAGCCATCTGCTCGGGCGTACCATAACGTCGCGCGTCGTGATGGTGACCGGCGCGGGCGGTTCGATCGGTAGCGAACTGTGCCGGCAAATACTGGCGCAGGAGCCGCAGCGGTTATTGCTGGTCGAACAGAGCGAATTCGCGCTTTATCAAATTCACTCCGAACTGGAGCGTCACCACAGCGGCGTAAAGATCGTGCCCCTGCTTGCTTCGGTGCGAGACCGCGATCGCATTGCCGAAATTGTCAATGTGTGGCGTCCCCAAACCGTCTACCACGCGGCAGCGTACAAGCATGTGCCCCTGGTCGAGCACAATGTGATCGAAGGCATCGACAACAACGTGTTCGGTACCTTGACCGTTGCCGAGGTATCGCGCCAATTCGGTGTCGAGCATTTCGTGCTGATCAGCACTGACAAGGCCGTTAGGCCGACGAACGTGATGGGCGCGACCAAGCGCCTCGCCGAAATGACGCTGCAAATCGCAGCGCTCGATCCTGGCGATACCTGCTTCTCGATGGTGCGTTTCGGCAACGTCCTCAATTCGAGCGGGTCGGTCGTGCCCCTGTTCCGGCGCCAGATTGCTGAGGGCGGTCCAATAACCGTCACCCATCCCGACATCACGCGGTTCTTCATGACGATCCCGGAAGCCGCGCAACTCGTCATCCAGGCCGCGGGGCTTGCCCGTGGCGGCGAAGTCTTCGTGCTCGACATGGGTGAGCCTGTCAGGATCTATGATCTAGCCTGCAACATGATCTCGCTTTCGGGCCTCCGCTTGCAGGACAGCGCCAACCCCGACGGGGATATTGCTATCGAAGTGGTGGGATTGCGCCCGGGCGAGAAGCTCTTCGAGGAATTACTCATCGGCAACAATCCGATGACGACCGCGCACGAGCGCATCATGAAGGCTAACGAGCTGCTGCCCTTCTCTACTGTCGCCTTCAAGACGTTGCTGCAGGAGCTGGAAAGTGCGCTGAAGCGCCGCGATGTGTCCTCCGCGCGTGATCTGCTGTTGAAACTGGTGACTGACTACAAACCGGAAGCGCAGATCGTCGATTGGGCCTATCAGGGTGTGGAGCGGCGGCGGTTCGTGCGCGAAACCAGGGTCGATTATCCGGCGATGACCGACTAGAAGCCGAAACCTTCGGTGGGGCGGCGGGAACTGCTGCATATGACGATCAACGGCACCCGGCTCGGCAGGAAAAACATGAAACCTCGGAAGCGCGTGTTCGATGTGCTGGTATGCCTGGTCGTCGCAGCGCCGGCCCTAGTCGTGACATTGGTGGTGATGCCTTGGGTGTGGCTTGATTCGGGTGGTTCGCCGATTTTCCGGCAACGGCGCGTCGGTCGCGATGGCCGTATCTTCACGATGCTCAAGCTGCGAACGATGCGGGTCGACACTCCCGATCGCGCGTCGCACGAAGTGGGCGCGTCGATGATCACCCGTTCGGGGCACCTGTTGCGCAAGAGCAAGGTCGACGAGCTTCCGCAGCTCTGGAATGTTTTGACCGGCGACATGAGCCTTGTCGGCCCGCGCCCTTGCCTGCCGAGCCAGGCGCAGTTGATAGAGGAGCGCGCGCGTCTCGGCGTGCTCGGCCTGAGGCCAGGCATAACCGGTGTTGCCCAGATCGCCGGGCTCGACATGAGCGAGCCAGTGGCGCTCGCCCACGCCGATGCCGCTTACCTCTCACCCTGGACGCTGCGGCGAGATTTGATGCTGCTCATGAAGACTGCACTCGGCAGGGGTAGCGGCGATGCCGCAGTATCGGGCGGGTGAGTGAAGCTCGCGTCCTTGTAACCGCTAGCGACGAGCAACTGGGCAAAGCGGTGCTGACGGCGCTGGGGCCGTGCGGTGTGGCGGCCAATCCTACTGGCGACGGTACGGTCGATCCTTCCGCGTTGACCGAGATCGAGGCGATCATCAACTGCGCGAACCGCGTCACCGGTACAACCGAAGCGATCGAACGGATGAATGTGGTCTTCCCGACCAACCTGGCGCAGCAAGCGCGCATGGCCGGCGTACGGCGCTTCGTTCAGGTGAGCTCCTTTTCTGTCTATGGGCGCGCCGAGCAGATCGATGCCGCGACCCCGCTCTTGCCCTTGGGAGACTACGGCAGAAGCAAGCTTGCGGCCGAGCAGGCCTTGTTGGCGCTCGACCATGCCGATTTTCGCGTGTCTGTGTTGCGACTGCCGTTCATGTTCAGCGCGCAGGAGCCCGAGATGCTCGGCCGGCTTGTGGCCCTGATGCTGCGCTTGCGGGTCTTGCCTGGTTCTGCCGCAAAGCGGTGCCGGCGTTCGATGATTACCTACGCGAGCGCAGCCGCGATCCTGATCGAACTGGCGAAGGGGCCCGACCCATCTGTCAAGGTTTGCGCCGCCGCGGATCCTCGCCCGCTTGATCTGACCGTGGTCGCACGGTTGATCGACGAAAGGCTCGGGCGGCGTATTGCCATATTGCCTATCCCCGAAGCCGCGATTTTGCTCGCCGGCTGGATTGCTCCTGCGATTGCGGATCGGCTGTTTCGTTCGAGCGTCCTGTCTCCGTCCGCCAACCTGTTGAAGGGCTCAGGAGAGCACGGTTTGGAAGCCGCCTTGATGGGCTATTTGGACGGTCTTGTCGCCGGGCGGTTCACTGGACAACATCGGTGAAGCTGCTAGAGAGCAGCCCGTGCTTCGGGGGCGGAACGAGACCAAGGGATTGGCTAAGCGAACATGTTGAGTTTTGGGCTTGTCGGCTGTGGGCGCATTGCAAAGCGTCACGCCGAGCTCTTGGGGCTTGGTGAAATCGCAGGGGCCAGATTGGCCGCGGTTTGCGACATCGTTCCGGAAAAGGCTAATGCGTTCGGCGAGCGCTTCAGCGTGCCCGCATTCTCCGATATGGATGAGATGGCACGGTCGGTGGAGATCGACGTGTTCGTCGTGCTCACCGAGAGCGGCCGACACGCAGAGCACGTCATCAACCTGGCGAAATACGGCAAGCACATCATGGTCGAAAAGCCCATGGCGCTGACGCTGACCGATGCCGACGCGATGATCCGCGCTTGCGATGCGGCGGGCGTGAAGCTCTTTGTCGTAAAGCAGAACCGCTTCAATGTGCCCGTCGTGAAGTTACGTGAAGCCGTCGAAGCGGGCCGGTTCGGCAAGATGGTGCTCGGCACGGTTCGCGTCCGCTGGGCGCGTCCTCAGGCCTATTACGACCAGGACGCCTGGCGCGGCACCTGGGCTTACGACGGAGGAGTGCTCACCAACCAAGCCAGCCATCACGTCGATCTGCTAGAATGGATGATGGGCGATGTCGAAACCGTATTCGCCAAGGCAACCACGGCGCTGGTCGAGATCGAGGCCGAGGATACCGCCGTTGTCGTGCTCAAGTTCACCAGCGGCGCGCTTGGCGTGATCGAGGCGACGACAGCGGTTCGCCCGAAGGACCTGGAGGGGTCGATCTCGGTGCTCGGTGAAAAGGGCACGGTCGAAATCGGCGGCTTTGCCGTCAACCAGATGAAGCACTGGAATTTCGTCGAGCCCGAGGAAGGCGATGCTGAGGTTCTAGAGCGCTATTCGGTGAACCCGCCGAACGTCTATGGCTATGGCCATCAGGCCTACTACGATCACGTGATCGACTCGATCGCCAACGACCGGAAGCAACTGGTCGACGGGCTGGAGGGGCGCCGCAGCCTCGAACTGATCAATGCCATCTATGAATCGGTCGAGACCGGACGCGAGGTGGCATTGCGCTTCCAGCCGCAGCATTGCCGGCTCGGCCGCACATGAGCGGAGAGATCAAGCGTCTGCAATGCGCGATCCGGGATGTCGTTGCGGGTGAGCGCGTTTCCATCGTCGAGCCCAGCAACATCTACGAATGCACGTTGGGTGACGATGTCTTTGTCGGACCTTTCGTCGAGATCCAGCGCGGCGTGACGATCGGCGCGCGCACGCGCGTACAGAGCCATGCCTTCGTCTGCGAACTCGTGAGCATCGGCGAGGATTGCTTCGTTTCGCATGGTGCGATGTTCATCAACGACACTTTCGAACGCGGCGGCCCGGCGCGGGGTGATCGCACCTTGTGGCGCAGCACGACGATCGGCAATCGCGTCTCCATCGGCACCAATGCGACGATCATGCCGGTCGAAATTTGCGATGACGTCGTTGTCGGGGCAGGCTCGGTAGTGACCCGCGCGATAACCGAGCCCGGTCTTTACGCCGGCGTACCCGCACGCAAGATTGGGGAGGCGAAATGATCAAGTTCCTTGATCTCGCTGCGCAGTATCAATCGTTGAAGCCCGAGATCGATGCCGCGATCGCGGAGATCATCGAGGGTTCCGCGTTCATCGGCGGCAAGGCGGTCAAGCAGTTCGAAACCAAATTCGCCGCCTACCAGAACGCCGGGCATTGCATCGGCGTGGGTAACGGCACCGACGCAATCGAGATCATCATCGAAGCGCTCGACCTCCCCGTAGGCAGCGAAATCATTGTTCCCGCGAATAGCTTCATCGCCACGTCAGAAGCGGTGACGCGCGCGGGCCATCGGGTGGTCTTTGCCGATGTCGACCCCGTCACCTACACCTTGACGATCAATACGATCATGCCGGCGGTTACAGAGCGGACCGGCGCCATCCTGGCGGTGCATCTCTATGGTTACCCGGTGCCGCTGGCGCCGATCGTCGAATTCGCCCGCGCCCGCGGTATACGCGTCATCGAGGACAGCGCCCAGGCGCATGGCGCCGAAATCGCAGGACAGCGGATCGGGGCGATCGGTGACGCTGGCTCGTTCAGCTTCTATCCCGGCAAGAACCTCGGTGCCTACGGCGATGGCGGCGCGATCGTCACGAACGACTCGGCCCTTGCCGAGCGCTGCCGCATGATCAGCAACCACGGCCGGCTGCAGAAGTATGATCACCTGTTCGAGGGGCGTAACAGCCGCCTTGACAGCTTGCAGGCAGCGGTCCTGCTCGCCAAGCTGCCGCTCCTCGACGACTGGATTGCGCGACGCAATGCCGTCGCCCAGGTCTATCTCGAAGGATTGCGCGATCTGAACGGGATCGTTCTGCCGGCATTGCCCGACAATGGCCGCCACGCCTTTCATCTTTTCGTGATCCGCAGCGAAAAGCGCGACCAGCTCCAGGCATTCCTTGCCGATCGTGAGATTCAGACCGGCATTCACTACCCGATCTCGCTGCCCAAGCTGCGCGCCTATGACTATCTCGGTATGGGCGATGCCGACTTCTTTGCCAATCGCACTGATGCGACCTTGCTGAGCCTGCCCATCGGGGAGCACCTGACGGTCGAAGACGCCTCGGTGGTGGTGGAGGCGGTCAGGGCGTTCGCGCTGATCGACGCCTGAGCTCCACGCCGGTCATGCTCGGCACCGTTCTGAAGCGAGCAGGAGGGCTCGGGCTCGGTACGGCGCTGGGCCAGGGTGCCGTGCTCCTCGCCACGCCGTGGCTCGTGCGCCTCTATGGGCCCGCGAACTTCGGCATGTTGGCGCTGCTCATCACTGCCACGAACATCAGCATTGCGGTCGGCTGCGCTCGGTTCGATCTCGCCTTGCCATCGGCGGACGATGTGGATGCGCCTACACTTCTGCGGCTCTGTGCTTTGATTGCGGGAGCGGCTGGGCTCCTGGTCGCGATCATTGCCGCCTTGCTGGCATTTGTGGGAGCAGTGGGCGGGATCGCCAACCATCCTTTCCAGTTGGGCCTTTGCGTACTGTTCGGCGCGAATTTCCAGGCTGCCAGCTCCATGATGCTGCGCCGCGGGCATATCCGCGCGATGGCCGCGCTACGGGGAGGGCAGGGCCTTGCGTTCGTCGTGCTGGCGCTGTTTCCCAGTATCGGTTTGATGTGGGCGCAAGCACTATCCTACGCACCGGGATGCCTAATCCTTGCGGCTATGCTCGCGCGGCATCGTCACGGTCCAAGCCTTGCGGCGACGGCCGCGCGCTATCGTTCGTTTGCTCTGCTGGGGCTTCCCGGCGCCATCCTGGACGTGGTCGGCTACAGCCTGTGCATATGGATCGTGACCTATGCTTACGGGACGGAAGGCAGCGGGGCATTTTCGCAGGTCCAAAGGATTGTCGGCGCGCCGCTGATGCTGGTGAGCATCAGCCTGGGGCAGATATTGCTCAGGGATACGGCCGTCCTGCGCGATGATCTTCCTAAAGTGCAGCTACTGCTCAAGCGGCTGCTGATGATGCTCGCGGGTAGCGCCTGCGCGGCGTTGATCGTGGTAGCAGCCGTCGGCGAGCCGGTGCTCGGCTGGCTGTTCGGAAGCCAGTGGCGGATCAGTGCGGCATTCATCGTCGGTATCTCGGCGGCCGTGTTCATTCGCGCGTCGATTTCACCGATCAGCGCGGTCCTTGCGACCTTTCAGCGGTTCGATCTCGCCCTGCGTTGGCAGGTCCTCTACTTCGTGTCGGCTGCGACGCTGTTCGGCCTGGCGAGCCGGATGCTCACGCTGGACGGGTTCGCCGCTTTCTATGCGGTGCATGAAATCATTCTCTATCTGATCTACCTGCGCGTCATCATGACGGTCTTCAGGAAAGCCTAATGTGCGGAATCTTCGGCTTCGTTTCGCCACGTGCGGTCTCGACGGGTTCCGTACTCGCTAGCCTTTCGACGATCGCGCATCGCGGGCCGGACGGCACCGGTGTGGCGGTGTTCGCCGATCCCGCCGCACATCCCGTCATCTACGGAAGCGACGATCCGTCGATCGTGGGCGCATCGAGTGTCGAATGGCGGCCCATGCCGGATCGGCTCGACGGCGAGGCTGCGATCGTGCTCGGGCATCAGCGGCTTGCCATCGTGGAGCTTTCGGTTCTCGGCCATCAGCCGATGGCATCTGAGGATCGATCCACCTGGATCATCTTCAACGGCGAGATCTACAACCATGTCGAACTGCGCGAAGAGCTGATCGCGTTGGGTCATAGTTTTCGCGGCCATTCCGACACCGAGGTCATCCTGGCGGCCTATCGAGAATGGGGGACCGATTGTCTGCAGCGGTTCAACGGCATGTGGGCCTTCGCCTTGATCGATCAGCGCAAGCAAATGCTGTTCCTCGCGCGCGATCGCTTCGGAGTGAAGCCGCTCTATCTATGGAAGGACCACGGTGCCGTTCATTTCGGGTCCGAAATAAAGGCCTTTCTCCCGCATCCGCGTTTCTCGGTCCGCCCCGATCGGGAGCACGTGCGCTCTTATCTGCGCGATGGGCCTTCCGAATGGCTCGACACGACCATCTATCAGGACATCGTCCGGCTGCGCGCGGGAGGCATGATCTATGCACCGCTGTCTGCGGATATCGACCTCTTGGGCGATCAGCAGCGCTGGTGGCAGCTCGAAACCGACAGCTCCAAGGAACCGTACGATCGGGCCCGCGCCGAGGCGCTGGTGGAGGAATATGCCGGGCTGCTGGAAGACAGCGTCCGCATCCGCCTGCGCGCCGACGTTCCCATTGGCTCGGCGCTATCCGGCGGCCTCGACAGTTCCAGCGTGGTCTACCTTGCGGCCAGGGCGCTGGTCGAGACGCCGGATGCGCCCAGGCAGCACAGTTTCTCGAGCGTCTATCGCACGCCGGGAACCGAAGCCTGCGACGAAAGCGCCTATATCCGAGAAGTGGCGCAACTCTGCGGCGTCACGATGAACACGATCGAGCCCGATCCTGACGAAGTACCCGAACAGCATGCGCGTATGATCTGGCACATGGATACGCCTCCCGAATCCACCTGCATGTCCGGCTGGCACACCTTCAAGCTGGTGCAGCAGACGGGAATCAAGGTGACACTCGACGGCCAGGGGGCCGACGAGCAGCTCGGCGGCTACCTGTTCTACCTGCCGCATCGTCTTGCCGGCGTCAGCCTGCCGGAAGCTGCACGCGAGTTCGCCGGGATCGCCGAAGTTCATCCCCGGCGCCTTGCCGCCGGATCGCTCGGGATCTCGTTGCTGCAGCGATCGAGGCTCCCGGCCATTCTGCCCGGCCTTGCTGATCGCCATCGCAAATATGCGCGCAGCCTGTCCGTGGGCATGAATCGGCATCTGCTAATGGATGCACAGACGAGTCTGGCCAACCTGATCCACTACGCGGATCGAACGTCGATGGCTTTCGGCGTCGAATCCCGAATGCCGTTTCTGGATGTCCGCCTGGCGTCGTTTCTCGCCAGAGTCCCGGAAGCCTACAAGATTCACCGTGGCTGGACGAAATTTATTGCCCGGCGCGCCTTCGACGGGAAGCTGCCCGACAGCGTCATCTGGCGAAAGGACAAGCTCGGCTGGCCGATTCCGGAAAAGCAATGGGCCGAAGGCCCTTTGCGGGCTTGGTTCGATAGGCCGCGGTCACAAATCAGACGTTTTGCCGATTGGGGTGTCGGGGATGAATATGCGACCAATCTCAATGCTGCCTCGATGGGGCTGCGCGTGCGCGCGCTCAACTTGGCGGCCTGGGCAGATACCTTTGCCGATGGCGGTTGGAAAAGCCAGATATGAAATCGAGCCTGAGCCGAAATGACATAGCATCCGACCTGCGATCGCTGGGCGTACGCAGGGGCGATGTCCTGTTGGTGCGCGGCGCTCTCGGGCAGGTGGGGCGCATACAGGGTGGGGGGCAGGCCATCGTCGGCGCCCTGCTCGATGCCGTGGGCGTCGAGGGGACGATCGTTTCGCTGGCCTTCACCGACACGGCCTTTATCCGCAAACCCGATCCTGCCAAGCCGTTCACGGTCGATAGCCCGACCTATGCGGGCGCGCTGCCGAAGGCCATGCTTGCGCACCCCGCAATGCAGCGGAGTCGCCATCCGAATTGCTCGATGGTTGCCATCGGCAGACAGGCGGACGTCATCCTTGCAGGTCACGATGCGCAGAGCGGCGCCTACGAGCCAGTCCGCAAGCTGGTCGAACTGGCGGGCAAGGGACTGCTCGTCGGCTGCGTCGACAGCAGCCCCGGCTTCACCACCGCCCACCTTGCCGAAGCGGACCTCGGGCTCTACCGGCGCGTGATGTTCCCCTGGCTGAATTCGGTATATTACCTCGATGAGACCGGTGGGACGAAGCTCTTCAAGCGTCGCGATCACGGGCTGTGCTCGCAGGGGTTCAGCCGTTTCTACGAGCACTATGTCACGAGGGGCATCCTGAGTGCGGGCATGGTCGGTGCGGCCTATTCGATCATGGTCCCCCTGCGTGAGGCATTCGCGATCGAGCGCGAGCTGCTCGGCGCCGATCCGCGTTTCGCCGTCTGCGACAATCCGGGCTGTGCCATGTGCAACGCGCGCCGCTGGGACAGGGTCCATCATGCGCCAGCCTGGTTTTTCCGGCGCTTGTTGAATCGGTTTGGACGATCGGCCGATGGCGCCTAACGCCTTGATGGTCCTTATTCCTGCCGGCGACCTGCGCACGCGCTATGTCATCGAAGCGGTTCTGCGTGACGGCGCGGGATTGCCGATGGAGATCGTCGAGCATCCAATGCCAGGCGTTGAGTTCGTCCACGGCGACGCGCGCTTGTGCTTGGCCGCAGCGGATCGGTCATTCGCTGGCTCCGTTCCGCCGCTGCTGACCCACACCCCCGACAGGATCGACGCCATCGACCTGTTGTCGGTCGAGCACCGGGGCTTGGGTGAGCTTCTGCTGTCCGCACTGTTCCATGTCCTTGCCGGTACCGAAGAGGTCGAAAGCGGGGAGCGCGACCTGCACGATCGGTTTCCGGCGGCGAAATCCCGGCTGTTCGCTGGAGGCTATGGCGACGCGCCTTTCGTCGACCTGTGGGGCGACGCGATCGTCCGGGCGCTCCGGCGGCTCTGGCCGGCCCTGCAGGCTGATCAGAGGCAGCCCCACCTGAGCCTGTCGCACGACGTGGACGCCCCCTACCGTTATCCGTTCCAATCTCCGATGGCCTTGATGAGGGCCATTGCCAGCGATGGACTTCGCGGTCGCTGGTTACAGGCAGCAAGGGCGCCGGTCGAATGGGCGCGGGTCCGAGCTGGGGACATTGGTCGCGATCCGTTCGATCACTTTGCCTGGATGATGGATCAAGCGGAGGAAGTCGGCGTGCGCAGCACCTTCTATGTCATCGCGGGCCATAGCGGCGGACGGGTCGATGGCGACTACGATGTGGATCATCCCGTCATGATGCGGTTGTGGCAGTCGATCCTGGACCGCGGGCATCGGCTCGGCGTTCATCCCAGCTACAACAGCTTTCGCTCGCTTCCCACGCTGGAGCGGGAGCGCGACCGGGTCATCGAAATTCACCGAAAGCTGGGCCTGCCTTTCGAGATTCCGCCCGTTCGCATGCACTATCTGCGTTTTGATCCTGCGCTTACCCCGGCGCTCTTGGCCGCAGCGGGGTTCTCGCATGACTCCTCGCTCGGCTTTGCGGATCACTCGGGTTTCCGTCGCGGGACCTGCCGCCCTTTCGCCTTGTGGGACCACGCTTCGCAGCGTCCGCTCGATCTGATCGAACATCCTCTGCTTGCCATGGATGCAACGCTGCTTGCAGAGCGCTATGAACACCTCGATCAATCGAGGATGGAACACCGTATCGAAACCCTTGCCGGCTGGTGCCGGCGCTTCCGTGGCGAACTCACTCTGTTATGGCACAACAACTATTTTGAGCAGAGTTGGCACTTCGCCACCTATCGAGCGGCTTTGCGGCTGCTTCCCGCCGCTGCCTGACACGTTCGGACCTGGAAATATCCTATGACGCCCGCAATCTGGCTCCTTTCGGCCGATATCATGAGTCAACTCGGGGGGGGATTTCGCCAGCAGCGCTGGTGCGAATATATCCTCGCGCGCGGTCAATCGGTGCGGCTGTTCCAGATTTCGGGATTGTTCGACGTGCGCTGGGCCGACGTCCATTCGGTCGAGGAACTGCAAGCGAAGCGGAAGGAATGGATAGCTGCGGCCACGCCTCGTGCGGGGGTCCGCGATAGCCGCCTGGCCCGCGTCGGGCGGCTGCTCAAGCATGTCTTCATGCTGGATCTGTTCTTCCCGTCGATCTTTCGCCTCATCGCCACGCTGAATGCGATGCTGCGTGATGGACCCTCCCGTGTCGTGCTGCTGTGTTCATCCCCGCCGTTTTCGATGGGGGTTGCCGGCCGGGTCATGAAGGCCATGCATGGCGATCGTTTCGTCATGGCCCTCGACATGCGCGACCTCTGGAGCCTGCACACGGCTTTCCCAGGGCCGAAGTTCCAGAAGCGGCTGGTAGAATCATGGGTAATAGGCGGCGCGGATATCTTCACGACCGTTGCACCGGCGCTACAGGCGCGTTTTGAAAAGCGCTTCGGGCGCAAACCCGATGTGGTTTTCAACGTGGCAACACACATTAAGCCGGTGTCGTCCGATCCGGCCGCTTTCGACTGGGCATGCGTATCCGAAGCGTTGCGGCCGGACACACGCAAGATTGTCTATACGGGCAGCATCCCCGCGGGCTTCTACGATCTCGACGGTTTTCTCGCTGCCGTGGAGGCTTTTGGCCGACATCCGGAAGCGCGCGATATCCAGTTCGTCTTCGTGGGGGCGGGCGGCGAACTCGCTGCGCGCATGCGAGGGCGGCAGATTCCCGATGGCCTGATCGTTTTCGGCCCGCAGATGAGCCACGATGCGGTCGCCGAAGTCCAGAACGCGGCCGACGTGCTGCTTTTCCTCGGCTACCACGCTGATGACAATCAGGGGCAGGTCTCTATCAAGCTGTTCGAGTATTTCCGCCGGGAGAAGCCGATCCTGCCCGTCCACATTCGCGCGCAATCCGATGTAGACTGGCTCGTGCGGCACTATTGCGGTTTCTGCGTGCATCTGCTCGATGAGGCTGCACTCGTGGCGACATTCGGGGACATCGCCGAAAGCAACGGAAGCAAGCTGCCTCGATCTCACGACACGGCAGAGAAGGAGGCATCGCTCCTCATGGCCTACGATCGGGCATCCGAAGCCATCATCGCCAATTTGGCGGATCGAAACCCATGATCCGTTTCATTCTCGATCCCGCCCGTTCGGGCCTGATTTTCGCGCTGGCGATCTTCCTGGGTTATGCCGTCACGCCCGTGATCTTCACCTTCCAGACGCAAACCGACAATGGCTACCTGAGGCTTTCTGCCGTGACTGTGGTGGCCGTGGTCAGCGTTCTAGTCGGGTTTCTGGGTAAAAGCCGCATCCTGACCGGCGATCACAAGATCGAAGTATCCATGGAGACGTTTACCGCGCTCGTCTGGGTTCCGTTCTTGCTGATCGCTGCGTTGATCGTCGCAACGGCACCGGCAATTCCCCTCGTTACGGCCATCATGGGCGGAAGCCCCGATCTCATCGCCTTGCAGCGAGAGGAGTTTCTCAAAAGCCGCGAGGGCGTCGAGGCAATATTCGTTTACCTCAATGCGTTTTTTACCGGTGCCATCATCCCGTACAGCATATCTCTGATGTTCATACACCGCTTCAGGTGGCGCTGGATCCTGACAATATTCTTCATCGTCTATGCAATCAGCTTTGCCGAGAAAGCCTTCTTTTTGAAGGTCATGCTGCCCCTTTTGTATCTCTTCGGAACGGGATCGGTAACCAGCCGATTTGGACCCAAGACCACACTCGCAGCGGGGGCAGCCATTCTGCTGCTGGTGACGACCTTGTCGGGGTCCGGCGCTTCCGTAACGGCGGGAGGCGGCTCAGCCGATTTTTTCAGTTCCGACTACACGCCGTCCAGCCCGTTGGTGCATATCATCTGGCGGTCGTTCGCCGTCCCGGTTTTCACCGCGGCCGATTCGATAAGCGTCTTCGATATCTATTTTCACAACCATCCTTTTTTTGGCGCGACCAGCAGTTTCCTGGCTCCCATATTCGGGGAAACGCGCATCCCGTTCGAGCGGATAGTCTTCGAATATCAGTGGGGGCAGAATGAGACCGGAACGGGCTCTTCCAACGCGGTTTACATCGTCGAGGCCTTGGTGAATTTCAGCTGGTACGGGATAATATTGTTCTCGTTGTTCATCGGGCGTTCGCTGAAGTGGTTTGCGCGGTCGCACGATGAGGCGTTTCGGTCCATATGGCCGCTCTATGTGCTCGGTCTCTATTCGGCCGGTCTGATAGGCCAGCTGCTCAGCAACGGCTTTCTGTTCCTGCTTTTCTTCGGGCTGTTTTTCGATGTCAGGCCGCGCTCCGCACCGGCAGCGCGTGCGGAGGTTAGCTTGCAGTGACGGACCTGTTTCTCATCACCGGCGGAGCGGGCTTCATCGGGCAGAAGCTAACCGAAAACCTGCTCGCGCGCGGCGCGCGGGTTCGCATACTCGATAGCCTGTCGCCGCAGATTCACGGGCTCGGCGCGCTTGTACCGGCTTGGGCCGAACGCAATGGGATCGAATTCATCCACGGCTCAGTCACCGAGCGCTCCGACTGGCTGAATGCGCTCGACGGTGCCACCGCTGTGGCCCACCTTGCTGCGGAAACCGGCACGGGCCAGTCGATGTACGAGATCGCGCGCTACAACGAAGTGAACAGCCAGGGCACCGCACTGCTGTTCGATATCCTCGCGCAGTCGCAGAACCGCTCGGTGCAAAAGGTGGTACTAACCTCGAGCCGATCGGTTTATGGCGAGGGCCGTTATCGCTGCACGCACTGCGGGACCGGGCCCTGTTTCCCCGGTGCGCGGAACGCCGAAGCCCTGACGGCCGCGCGCTGGGATCCGTCCTGTCCCCAATGCGGCTCGGCTTTAACCGCGGCGCCGACCCAGGAAGCGGACGCCAGCCAGCCGGCATCGATCTATGCGGCGACCAAGCTCGCCCAGGAAGATCTGGTCCGCATCGCCTGCGAAGCATTGGGCATCGGCCACGTGATCCTGCGCCTCCAGAACGTCTATGGTGAAGGGCAGTCGCTGAAAAATCCCTACACGGGCATCCTGTCCATTTTCTCTACTAAATTGCGCCACGGCGCCGAACTGCCACTGTTCGAGGACGGCGAGGAGACACGCGACTTCGTCCATGTGGAGGACGTGGCAGAGTCTCTGGCGGGCGCGCTCACGATGAGGGAAGTGTCGGGGGCGGTGATCAATGTCGGTTCAGGGGTCGGGACTAGCGTCCGCGAGGTGGCCGGGCTCCTATCGGACGCATTGGGCAAGCCGCGTAATCTGCGGGTGACCGGAGAATTTCGTCTCGGCGACATTCGTCACAACGTCGCGGACATCACGCGCATGCGGGACATTCTCGGTTTCACGCCAAGGATCGGCCTGGCAATCGGCATCAGCCGTTTCGCGCGCTGGGTCGCCGGCGAGGAATTGCCCGAGGATCGTCTCGATCGCGCCAATGCCGAACTACGCGAACGCGGGCTGATGGGCTGACTATGCAAGCCGCTGAATCGCGCTTCTCGTTGCGGCAATCCTTGCGCGCCGATATTCTGCGCTACCGGGCCTTGACGGGAGGAGCGTCGGCGCGGGTAGGGTTCAAGGGATGGCTCATGCTGCTGTCGCCGCGGCTTTTTCCCAATCTCATGATTCGCCTGGCCTATCGCTGCACTGTGTGGCGGCTGGGGCCTCTCGGCCGGGTCTGTTCGCTTGTGGCTTATGTGCTGTTCGGCATCGAGGTCGCTTCCCGGTGCGAGATCGGACCGGGCCTGTTCCTGCCGCACACCCAGGGTACGGTGATCGGCGCCGCCCGGATCGGCAGCAATTGCACCATCTATCAGGGCGTCACGATCGGCGCGCGCGAGCTCGACATGGATTTCTCGCTGGAGCGCCGGCCGGTGATCGGCGACGGCGTGTTGATCGGGGCGGGTGCCAAGGTGCTGGGACCGATCGAAATCGGCGCAGACGTCCGGATCGGCAGCAATGCCAATGTCGTCACCTCGCTGCCGCCCGGCGCCCTCGCGCTCGCCCCTGCATGCAAGATACGATCGGGTTCTGACAAGCCATGACCGCCGACATTGCGTTGAAGGGACGGCGCATCCTTTTCGTTGCGCCGCGATTTTTCGGCTACGACGAGGATATCGTAGCGGAAATGACCAGGCGCGGTGCCAAGGTCACGCGTCTGTTCGATCGCCCGTTCGATACGCCGTTCATGACGGCGGTCACCAAGCTCACGCCGGGAATGATCGCCAAGGCAGCGCTGCCGGTCTATCGAAAGGTGCTCGCCGAGGTCGACGCATCGTTCGACTTCGTCTTCGTGATCAACGGCCAGACACTGCCGATCGCATTCCTCGACGATGTGCGCCGGCATAGCCCGAACGCCACTTTCATCCTCTATATCTGGGATTCGTTGCGCAATCGGGCCTCGGTCATTCCCGCACTGTCGAAATATGACCGTGTTTCGGGTTTCGACCGCGTCGATGCGCGGCAGTTCGGCTTCCGCTACCGGCCATTGTTCTTCATCCCGGTGTTCGACGCGGTTTCGGACCAGCCGCCGCTCTACGACATCAGTTTCGTCGGAACCGCGCACAGCGATCGCGCGTCGATCGTCAACGCCATCGGCACCTCGCTGCCCGCCGATATTTCCCGGTTCTGGTATCTGTTCCTGCAAGCGCCCTGGGTGCGGCGCTACTATGGCTTGAAGAGCAGCGCGTTCCGGCGCGTTCCGGCGGACCTATTCCGCTACGCGCCGATGAAGAAGGACGAGACCGGACGCGTGTTCCAGCGCTCGCGTGCCATTCTCGATATCGAGCATCCGCTCCAGCGCGGATTGACGATGCGCACGCTGGAAACCCTCGGCGCGCGCAAGAAGCTGATCACGACCAATCCGCATATCGTCGAGGAGGAGTTCTTCGACCCGCGGAACATTCTCGTGATCGACCGCGCCAACGCGCGCATCGATCCCGATTTCTTCAGGCAGGACTACGTCGAACCCGCTCCCGACCTTCGCCGGCGCTATTCGCTGGCGGGGTGGCTCGACGAGGTCCTCGGCTCTCCCGGTTAAGCTCCTTCCACAAAAGATCGACGCGCCGTGGAGTTGCGGCTATGCGAATTGGAAGGCCGCGGCCGAAAGGCTCGTGAGCGCCACGTTCGAAATCGTGAGCGTATCTCCCGTCGCGAATTCGATGACCGTGTTGGCGCCCTGCTGCGAAGCATGGGCCTGAACGTCCGCGAAGCTGGTCCAGCCAAAGCCCGCCAGCTTGATGACGTCGCCTTGAGCCGCATTGTCGAAGTCGACGATGCGATCATTCCCTTCACCCGGGCCAACGACGAAAATGTCGCTGCCCAGACCGCCCGACAGCACGTCATCGCCGGCGCCGCCGCAGAGGATGTCGTCGCCGTCTCCGGCGAGTAGGGTGTCATTCCCGTCGCCGCCGTAGAGAACGTCATTCCCCGCACCGCCCTGGAGGCTGTCGTTGCCGCTGTCGCCACAGAGATGATCGTGGCCGTCCAGGCCGACGAGGACGTCGTCGCCGTTGCCGCCCTCGAGGATGTCCGCGCCGTCTCCGCCGTTCATATAGTCGTTGCCGTCGTCGCCGTAGAGATGGTCGTCGCCTTCGCGGCCCAGCAACACGTCGTCGCCTAGTCCGCCGTGGATCACGTCGTCACCCAGCCCGCCATCGAGCCAGTCGTCGCCGTTGCCGCCATCGAGCTGGTCGTTTCCGTCCTCACCGAATAACTGATCGGAGCCATTGTCGCCGAAGAGGGTATCATCTCCCTGTCCACCGTTCAGGTAGTCGTTGTCGTCGCCGCCGTAGATAGTGTCGTTGCCTTCGCGTCCGATCAGCTTGTCTGCGCCTGCATCGCCAAAAAGCGTCTCGGCGCCGAGGCCTCCGTCAAGGTAGTCGGCGCCGGCTCCCCCGTGGAGATAGTCGTCGCCGTCGTCGCCGAACAACTGGTCTGATCCTTCGTCGCCGTAGAGTACGTCGGCGCCCAATCCGCCGTTCAGGTAGTCGTTGTCGTCGCCACCGTAGAGCGTATCGGCGCCCCCGCGACCCACGAGGATGTCCGCACCCAGGCCGCCATAGAGCGTGTCCTCACCCTCGCCGCCGTCGATATAGTCGGCATCCCCGTCGCCGGAGAGAATATCGTTGCCATCCTCGCCGAATAGCTGGTCGGATCCATTGCTGCCGTAGAGAATATCGTCGCCGACGCCGCCGTTCAGATAGTCGTTGCCATCGTCGCCGGCGAGGTAGTCGTTGCCTGCTTGCCCCCACAATTTGTCGGCGCCTGCACCGCCGTTGAGAGTGTCGTCACCGTCCCCGCCGTCCAGGTAGTCGGCATCGTCGCCGCCCTGCAACTGGTCGTTGCCGTCCTCACCGAACAGCTGATCGGAACCGGCGCCGCCGACGAGCACGTCGTTGCCTGCGTTGCCGTTCAGATAGTCGTCGCCGCCGCCTCCGGACAGGCAGTCGTTGCCGATGCCGCCCCTCAGCGTGTCGCGACCCAGTTCTCCGTAGAGTGTGTCGTCATCCTCGCCGCCTTCCAGCCGGTCAATCCCGTCGTTGCCGTAGAGGATATCGGCGCCGAAGCCGCCGAAGATGGCATCGTTGCCGTCGCCGCCGTTGACGATGTCCGCGGAATCACCCCCGACGATCCAGTCGGCCGACGCCGTCCCGTCCAGCACCTGGCGCGGATTTGCCGCGAGCGGCCCGTCCGAGCGCACGTCGTAGAGCCCATCCGCGAACTGGATCGCTTCCACGTTGATGATCCGGTCGTGCCCTTGGGGGCCGTCCAGCACGATTTCGCCGACGCCGGATGTCACGTTCGCGGCCCGCCTGTCGTAGTCGAGGACCACGATGTCGAAACCGGCGCCGCCGTCGAGAATGTCGTCGCCGCCATTGCCGATCAGCGTGTCGTTGCCGTCTCCGCCCTGCAGGGTGTCGTCACCCGACCCGCCAATGCCGGTGAAGTCGCCGGTGCCGGTGAAAATCAGCGCCTCGACGTTGGGGACGTTCTCGAGGCTGTAAGTGTTCAGGCTGGTCGCAATCGTATCGTGGCCTTCGCCGGCCAGCTCCACCACGACGTCGCCTGCGTTGTCGAGTTCATAGGTGTCGTCGCCGAGACCGCCGATCATCAGATCGGCACCGCCCCGGCCCTTGATGACGTCATCGCCGTCTAGACCTCTGAGAACATCCGCCAGGCTCGTTCCGACGATCTCTTCGGGCGCGGCGGTTCCCGTAAGCTCGATGCCCTCGACCAGGGCTCCAAGATTGAGCGGGGATACTTCGTTCGCCGAAACGTCGTCGAGCACCATGACTGTCTGGAACGCATCTCCTCCGCCATCTAGGTCGATCTGCACGAGGGTCGAGGTGCCGTCCTGCAGGAGCCTGAGGTGCCCAGAAGCGAAGGGATTCGACCCGTCCCAGTGAAAGCTCTTGGCAAGAAACTGACCCAGATCGAGAACATCACCCGCCCCACCGACCACGAAGTCCGTCACCGCTACCGGCGCGCCGAGCGAGAAGCCTTCCTCGGAGACGGCAGGCAGCAGGACGATCCGGTCCTGGCCGTTGCCCAGCGAGACTTCTATCGTGCTCTCGCCCTGGGTAATCCAGAGCGTGTCGTCGCCCTCATCGGCTGAGACCGTCACCGCGCCGGAGCCCGAGATGTAGATGGTGTCGTTGCCTGACCCGGCATCGATCGAGGCAGAAGTGCCCGCGGCCGACACCAGGTAGATGGTGTCGGCGCCGTCCCCCGCGTTGATTCCAACGGTTTGCGCATCGACAATACGGATGCTGTCGTCGCCATCGCCGCCGTCTGCCCATACGTCGTCCAGATTGCGGCCGGTGCCGCTGAAGCGGATGTCGTCCTGTCCGTCTCCCCCATCGACTACGACGGTCGACGCTGCTGCATCGACCGGTCGAGTGACGTCGATGAGATCGTCTCCACCCCCGCCCCACAACGTGTCGTTGCCGCCAACAAGGTCGGACAGGAGATCGTTGCCTGCCCCGCCTTGCAGCGTGTTGTCGGCAGAATCTCCCTGAAGATTCTGCCCATCGCCGCCAGCCTGGGCAAACAGCCAGTCATCGAATGACGTCGAGGAATAGTCGGCGTAATAGCCGAGCTGGAACTTCAGCAGGTTCGTTTTCATGTTCTGGCTGAGCGCGGCCTGTTGCGCGTCGTCAGCGCTCTGCTCCGGATAGAGCGCACGCTTGTCCAGGATGATCGTCTCGACCTGATTCGATCCCAGTACTTCGTCGAACCGGCCGACGTAAACGATGCCGAGCCGCGGATCGACGACATAGGACGCCTCCTCGCCAATGAGTTCCAGGAAGGTGGCGTCGTGGGCGTCGATGATCCGCACGTCGAATCCGGCCGTGTCGAACACGGAGGCGAGCGAGGCGACAAGGCGTGTGCTCGCCGTAGCACCGGCGAGCGCCGCTTCGAAATAGCCCGAGCCGCTGCCGCCCAGAGCATCGAGGTCCCAATCGGAGATCGCGCTCTGTGTCGTGAGCAGCACCGGCTCGAGCGCGGTGCCGGCATGCGCCAGGTTCAACTGCAGATCGTACATGAGACCGTGGAGCGTCGGCGCACTACCTGCCAGGCCCCCGATCAGATCCGCTTTGGTCGCCCCGGCATAGGAAACGTCGAAACGGCTGAGGTTCGAAAGATAGTAGTAGAAGTCCCGAAAATCGACTTGCGTGGCGTTGTATCCGTCAGCGATCGGCACGGGAGCGAAGGTTTGATCGAGGGCACCTTCGGGCAGGGCCTGCCGGTAGATGAACCCATCGGCGATGTAATCGTAGAAATCGGAAACCGACAGATACTGCGGTGATGACGAAGACCCTGCAGCGTCCGAGATGATCTTCTGGATATAGGCGTCGTCGGTAATTTCTCTATATTTATCGGAGCCGAGAACGGACGAGGCGCGGCCGAAGTCCAGAAGGGCAATGTCCTGGGCGCCGCTCAGAACTTCTGCATAGGAAGCGCCATAGGCAATTCCGTAGGTCGGGTCGAAGGTCCACCATTTCCCGTCGACGAAAGCTTCGTTGAAAACGTGACCCGTGGTCAGGACGATCCGGTTGTCGATGCCCGCGCGGGTCAAGAGATAGGCGTTCAGCGCCGCGTAGTCCTGGCAGTCGGCAATCTTGGCGTTCAGGTAAAGATCGAACGTGATCTGGCTGGTATCGGTGGCGGTGAATTGCTCGTTGCGAATGACCCGTCCCGGCAGCGTGCTTTCCACCGGATTGCCGTAGCCCCACATGAGGTTGACGGATTCCATGAGATACAAGGCGTTCGCGGTCTCGGAGCCATAGCCTTCGAGCTCAAGATGCTGATCGGCGGCGCTTCTCGATGCGAAAAGATCTCCCAGATGCTGAAAGGATGTCAGGCCCGCCTTCCAGCCGTCGTCCGAGAACAGGCCGGTGGCCGTATTCTCGTGATAGCTGATGTCGAAGCGATCCAGCAGCGACAGCATCTGGTCCGCTGCGTCCTGGGATATCACCTTGAAGGAGGTGGTATAGGACAGTTGGGGGTCGCTGACCGATGTCAATCGGACGGCGTAGAACGAGCCGGGGGCGAAGCTGTCGCCAATTTCCAGGCGAAAGCCGTCGCCGGGCAGCGACGGCAGATAAGCGATGACTGCACCTGTGGAGGGATCGATAATGGTGCAGGCGTACAGGTCGCCGTCGTCAACGTTCAGAATGATCGCACCGCCCTCTGTGATCACTTTCGGTATCACGAGGCTTTCGGGATGGAACCGATCGACCGAATAGCTGGCGACGAAGCTGTGGCCGGTGCTCAGGAGCGAGAACAGGTCGTCGACTGCGATGTCGGTGAGCCCGTCGCCGTTCAGGTCGAGAAGCCTGGCAGAACTGAAATCGACCCCGGTTACGTCATTCCAATGGCTGGTTTCGTAAAAACCCTGGCCATTGCTCAGGAATACGTCGGGTTCGAGCTGGTAAGGCAGAACACGGAACAGGTCGTCCTTGCCGTCGCCGTTGAAATCCCCGATTATCCAGTTCTGCCCTTGCAGTACACCGGCTTTGGCCCAATCAGTTGACAGGACGGGCGCACCGTCGGTCGAGAGCAGGACCTCGGCGCCATAGGATCCGGCGATCTTCCGGAGGATGTCGTCCTTGCCGTCACCATTGAAATCGCCAACCAGCCAGTTGGAGAAATCGGTCAGGTCCGTGTCGGCCCAGGCCGTTGCCGGCAGGAACCCGCCGCCTGTCGACAGCAGAATATCGACACCCGTTCCATCGGCTCGCGCGGATATGATGTCGGTCTTGCCGTCGCCGTTGAAGTCACCTGTCAGTAGGGTGCCGCTCAGTGTGGCGCCGTCGGTGTTCCAGGATACGGGATCGAGAAATCTTGTCCCGTCGGACAGCAGGACGCTCAGGCTGGCATCACTCGTCGACACCCGCAGCAGATCGGATCTGCCGTCGCCGTTGACGTCGCCGACATAGCAGGGCCCAGCCCCCCACTGCGAGTCCAGATACCAGATCGAAGCGGCAGAGAAGGAGGTGCCGTTGGAAAGGCTGATTGAAATTCCCGTACCGGGCTCGGAATTGTACCAATCGCTGTAACCGTCATCGTCAAAATCGTAATTCAGCAAAGCGACTGAGACCCCCGTGGCAATTTCGCGCCTGACAGACCGTTGGGGGGTATCAAAAATGGGTTATCATGGGGTTTAGGTTGACTAGGGTGAAGCCCTAATCTTTTGCGAATGAAGCCGCGTGCTCACTGCGCCCCGAGCCGCGGCTGGCCGTCGTAATTGTTTGGCGAGGAAGAGGACTGCCCGATACGCCGTGGGCGCTCAGCTCATTTGGCGGCAGTCCATCGAGCGTGCCAAAAGAGTGGTTCCACGCCCGTAAAATTTCGCATATTGGCACGTCGGTATGGGAGTGCGTGTCAACTCGATTTGGGCATCAAGGCCTACGGCGTCCTTCGTTCTACTTTCCGGCCTTCTAATCGTATTGTGCGCCGCAGGCGGTGCATCGCGCGCTGACGTCTGGGGGCAAGTGGTCGTTCGCGGGTCAGCTTGGATATGCCTGATACCTGCATTGGTGTTCGGCGATCGGCCAGCGGTCAAAGGAGCTGGTCCGGTGATCGGGCTGATGCTGGCAGCAATTGCCCTCGCCCTGCTGCAGATCGTTCCTCTACCACCGTCGATCTGGCAGATGCTCCCCGGCCGTGGGACTTTCAGTTCGGCTGCGCTGGTCAGCGGACAATTGCAGCCCTGGCGTCCCTGGTCGATCGTCCCGGGCGCGACACTAAACGCGCTTTCGTCGCTGGCCGTGCCCGCTGTCGTGCTGTTGTTGGTTCTGGGGTTGTCAAAGCGAGAGCGGGCGTGGTTGCCAGGTCTCATCTTGGCACTGATCGCAATTTCGACCTTGATCGGCTTGTTGCAGTTTTCCGGCGTTCACCTGGACAACCCGCTGATAAACGATGAATTGGGGCAGGTGAGCGGCACTTTCGCCAACCGCAATCATTTCGCGCTCTACCTCGCTTGCGGCTGTCTTCTGGCGCCCAATTGGGCCTTCATGGAGGAACGCCGGATGCACCGGCGCGGCCCCTTGGCCTTCGCTCTTCTGCTGTTGTTTGCGCTGACCATCCTTGCCAGCGGATCTCGGGCCGGGATGCTGGTCGGCCTGCTGGCGATGTGCCTCGGGTTGCTCCTGTCATGGCAGGGTATTCGGCGCGAGCTTCGCCGGGCGCCGAAATGGGTGTTGCGGGCCGTAATCTTCGTCGTGGTCGGCACATTAACATCCGCCATCCTTATCAGCGTGGCCGCCAATCGGGCTGAATCCATCAATCGGACGATTGCAATGGGTATCGGCGAAGACATGCGCATGCGCGGTCTTCCCGTGGTGCTGGAGATCATCGGGCGATATTTTCCGCTCGGCAGCGGCCTAGGGGGCTTTGATCCGATTTTTCGGATGCACGAGCCCATGGCCTTGTTGAAGCCGACCTACTTCAACCATGCGCACAACGACTTCCTCGAGATCCTGCTCGATGCCGGATTGCCCGGCATGCTTCTGCTCCTCGCCGCGCTTGGCTGGTGGGTTTGGGCCACCATTCGCGTCTGGCGCGCGAAAGCGAACCGGCATCACGTCATGCCTCGGCTGGGCTCGGCGATGCTGTTGCTTGTGATGCTCGCCAGCATTGTCGATTATCCGGCGCGCACGCCCATGATCATGGCAATCGTCGTGATTGCGGCTGTCTGGCTGAGTGACCCTTCACAACAGGCCAGCGGCTCAGCTTTACCCCAGTCGGCTTAGCATCTATGAGCGCCCGCGTAGCCTGTAACAACAAAAGCCAATCAAACTGATGCGTCGATTTTCAATCCTATTGTTGTTGGCATGCGCTCTCTCGGGGTGCGGCGGCCGTGAACCGCTCGTTTCGACCGAGCGGCTTACTGTGGTTCAGGACTCTTCGAGCCTTCCTGCCCCCAACCGCGCCGATCTCACTGCCGCGGACAGGCCTGCGCTGATCGGCCCCCTCGATACGATCCAAGTCGATGTCTTTAACGTTCCCGACCTCAGCCGCGAACTGCAGGTCGACGCCGGCGGTAGGATCGCGATGCCGCTCGTGGGCTCGCTCGATGCGCGGGGCAAAACCGCAGACGAATTGGCCAGAAGCATCGAGCAGGCACTCCGCGGCCGTTACGTGCGCAATCCGGAAGTCACCATCAACATCAAGAGCTCCGTCAGCCAGGTCGTGACTGTCGATGGCCAGGTGGTCGAGCCGGGCCTCTATCCCGTGACCAACCAGATGACGCTGATGCGGGCGATCGCCTCGGCCAAGGGCATGTCTGAATTTGCGCGCCAGGACGACGTGGTAATCTTGCGGACCGTCGAAGGGCGCAAGATGGCAGGTCTCTACAACATGGCCGCTATTCGGCGCGGCGCTTACGATGATCCGCCGATCTACGCCAATGACGTGATCGTCGTCGGGGATTCGCCTCAGCGCCGCCTGTTCAAGGACTTGGTCTCGCTGGCGCCGCTCCTCGCGGCGCCGCTGATCGCAGTCGTGCAGTAGTATTATCATGATGAATGCACATAACCCTGGCCCGCTGGGCGTTCCGGCCAACCTCGCTCCGTTTAACAACCTGCGTGAGACGGACACCGAAGGTCTGCCGATGATTCGTCAGTACCTGCGGATCGCACTGCGCTGGCGCTATATCGTCATCGGGGCGATCGTCGGGGCGGTTCTGCTAGGGCTCATCATTACGTTGTTGATGACTCCCAAATATACCGCGACGACTACGATTGAGATCTCTCGGGAGTCGAGCAAGGTCACCGATTTCCAGGGCGTGGATCGCGAGACCAGCGTCGCCGACCAGGAATTCTATCAAACGCAGTACGGTTTGCTGCGTTCGCGGACACTTTCCGAACGTGTTGCGGTTCAGTTGCGCCTTGTCGACGATCCGGCTTTCTACAAGCGTTTCGGAAATTCGGATGGCTCGCCGGCGTTCGAGTTCGTGAATGGCCACTATCCGGCTTCGGGCCGGGCCGAACGCCAGCGTGTGGCTGGCGAAATTCTGCTGAAGTACATTGCGGTCGATCCGACGCGTCTGTCTCGTCTGGTGACGGTTGGCTTCACCAGCCCGGATTCCGCTTTCTCGGCGCGTGTCGCGAATGCCTGGGCCGACAATTTCATTCAGACGAACCTCGAGCGCAAGGTCCAGGCCACGTCTTACGGTCGCAATCTGTTGGAACGCCAGCTCGCTCTGCAGAAGGAGCGGCTGGACGAATCGCAGCGCCAACTCGTCACTTACGCGTCGCAGCAGCAGATCATTAATCTGCCGGCACAGTCGAGCAACGGTTCTGCCACGTCGGAACGGTCCATCGTCGCAGACAACCTGGCCACGCTCAACGCGTCGTTAAGCGAAGCGACAGCGGCGCGCATCGAGGCGCAGTCGCGCTACGAGCAGGCCGGCCGCGCCGGTGCCTCTACCGAGGCCCTCCGCAACCTGGCGATCAACAACCTGCGCCAGCGCCGCGCCGAACTTTCTGCCGAATATCAGCGCCTAATGGTCCAGTTCGAGCCGGGCTATCCGGCGGCCAAGGCCATTCAATCGCAGATTGACCAGCTCGATAGTTCGATCGCGCGTGAAGAAGGCCGCGTGTCGGGCTCGCTGCAGGCCGACTATCGCGGAGCGGTTGAGCGCGAGCGTTCGCTCAAGGCCAAGGTCGACGAGCTCAAGCAGAACTACCTGGATCTCCGCCGGCGCAGCATCCAATACAATATCTACCAGCAGGAAGTGGATACCAACCGCGCACTCTATGACGGGCTTCTGCAGCGCTTCAAGGAGATCGGCGTTGCCGGTGGCGTGGGCGTCAACAATATCTCGGTGGTCGATGCGGCCGATATTCCGCAGAAACCTTCAAGCCCTCGCCTATTCCTGAACCTGTTGATTTCCTTGCTCGTTGGCTTGGGCCTTGGCGGCCTGCTCGCCTTTGCGCTCGAACAGATCGACGAAGCCATTGCGGATCCGGCGGAAGTCGAGCGGCGGCTTGGCTTGCCGTTGCTCGGCTCGGTGCCCAAGGTCGATACGGGCACGCCACGGGAGGCCTTGCTCGATCGCAAGTCCGACTTGTTCGATGCCTATCTCGCCATCCAAACCAATCTGGGCTTCACCACAGAGCATGGTGTGCCGCGCTCGTTCGCAGTTACCTCGACGCGTCCGTCCGAAGGCAAGTCGACCACCGCGCTGGCGCTCGCCACCACTTTGGCGCGCGCGCATCGCAAGGTGATCCTGGTCGACGGCGACATGCGTTCGCCCTCGGTACATCACTTGGGCGGCGTCGACCACGATCAAGGCTTGAGCAACTTCCTGGCTGGACAGGACGACATTGCGCCGTTGACCTTCCAGATGAGCGATCTGGGTTTCGTCGCGATGTCCGCGGGCCCGATTCCGCCGAACGCTGCGGAGCTGCTCACCGGCGAACGGTTGTCGCTGCTGATCGAACGGCTGCTGCACGATTACGACCATGTCGTGATCGATTCGCCGCCTGTTATGGGCCTTGCCGACGCACCGTTGATCGCCAGCCGCGTCGAAGGGGTGATCTACGCTGTCGAATCCCACGGTATCCGTTCGAGCCTGGTCAAGACCGCGCTGGGCCGTCTTGCCAGCGCCAATGCTCGCATATTCGGCGGTGTCCTGACCAAGTTCGAAGCCCGAAAGGCCCATTACGGCTACGGCTACAACTACGGTTACGGCTATGGCCGCGACGAGGCCAAGGGAGGGGCCTGAAGCAGCCGTGCCGCGCCGCAGTTTCCTTCCGCGCCGCTCTCCCCGCGCATGGGCAATTCGGGCAGGACTGGTGGCCGTGGCGGTCGCGGTGAGCTACTTCAGCGTCGCGCATACGCTCGCGCAGGTTCTGGTGAACAGCAATGCGGCGGCGGCGCACCGCGTTGCGCCATGGGATGGACGGATTACCGCCGCCTTCGCCGCGTCGCTCATCGGCCCCCAATCATCCCCGGCTGACCGACAGCGCGCCGATACCCTCGCACGTCAGGCGCTGCGCCAGGATCCGACGGCTGTCGTGGCAGTTTCGACGCTGGGTATCGACGCGCAGTTTCGCAATGAAGTCGCGGGCGCACACCGCATCTTCGCTTATTCGGAAAAATTATCGCGCCGCGACCTGCAGACCCAGCTCTGGAGTATCGAGACTGCCGTTTCGCGAGGCGATATCCGCAGTGCGCTGCATCACTACGACGTCGCGCTTCGCACGAAAGGGCAGAGCTGGGATCTGCTTTTCCCGATCCTCACCTCCGCCAGCGCTGACGCCAAAGTGCGCGGCCCGCTGATAGAGACGCTTGCGCGCAAGCCGCTTTGGGCCGATTCCTTCGTCAGCTATGTAACGACCAATCGGCCGGACGCTCGGACAACTTCGGCTCTCTTTCTCGAGCTGCGTCGCGCGGGCGTATCGGTTCCCGTGAACGCCCATGCCGTTGCCATCGATGCGCTATTGGAGGACAATTTGCCGGAAGAGGCCTGGCGCCACTACGCGACGATACACCGCGACGCGGACCGACGCCGTTCACGCGATCCCCGTTTCGGTGGAGCCGGCGACAGGGCGACGCCGTTCGACTGGGTGCCGGTCACCGAAGGAGGCGTGAGCACCTCGATCCAGCGAGGCGAGCGCGACGGGTTCTTTGACTTCGCCGCACCTGCCAGCACTGGCGGTCCGATGCTCCAGCAGGTGCAGATGCTACCGCCCGGGACCTATCGACTCACCGGGCATAGCAGCGGGATTGAACAGGCGTCCGCATCACTGCCTTACTGGAGGTTGCTATGCCGGTCGGACGGGCGCGAGCTGGCGCGGGTGCCGATGCCTAATTCCGCTCAGTTGGGCGGTAACTTTTCTGGCGACATGGCCGTGCCCGAGGGCTGCCCGGTGCAGGTTCTCGAATTCGTCGCCCGCGCTTCAGACGCGGTAACAGGCCTGAACGGTCAGCTCGATCGCGTGCAGCTAGGTCCGGCACCATAATGCCCATTCACTTTCTCTTATGGCTGTTGGGCGGCCTGGCGATGGCGACACCGGTTCTTGCACAGAACCAGGTGGGGCAAGATCGGGAAGACGAGCTTCGTCAGCAGCAACATGAACTGCCCCGGAAACCGCAAGAGCAGATGAGCCCTTCGCTCGGCGTGGTTACCCGGTCCGCTGTCGGTCGCGCGGGTCAGCGCCAGGTGCGCGAGGATGTCGCGCCCGACGTCCATCCGATGAAACGCATATCCAATCGCATCGAAAACCGCATCCAGTCAAGAATGCATAACCGAATCGATGAAGACTACGATCCGCAGGCCAATGCCCAGTCGCCGTTCGTTAATGTGGAGAAGGAGGAGCGCGATCGCCGTTAGTTGGGGGTCTCGTGATCAGGGCTTGCCAGTTGCCTTCGAGCGGTCCGTTCCTATTGCCCAGGATAGCTGGACGCACGGGGTGTTCTGTCCCAAGCATGGCGATTGCGTTTTCGAGCGTCGCCACACGATCCCGCCATGCCGGGTGCGAGCGGCTGCGCAGGACGCCGCCGGTGTGCTTGGGGCCGAAGTCGCGCCAGAAGCGCACCGCGGCCTCGGGTGCATAGCCGGCGTTCGCGAGCAGCGCGACCGACAGGATGTCTGCCTCCAGCTCGGTCTCGCGAAAATAGCGTACGTTTCGCCCCAAGCCGGCTAGCATGCCGAAAGAGACGCCAACTGCTTCCAGGCGCTCGCGGTGTCTGAGGATGTTGTGCGACAATTCGTGCGCGACGACTGCGGCGACCTGGTCCTCGG